>SESG01021247.1_pt1 | contig 37914 bp, 39 predicted proteins | sample 3171421 | NCBI WGS metagenome assembly SESG01 (sample SAMN10866946, study PRJNA518727) | freshwater metagenome | biome: subpolar coniferous forest; feature: holomictic lake; material: water; isolation source: holomictic Lake 227, 6 m and 8 m depth | place: Canada: near Kenora, Ontario | collected...
TCTATGCACCCGTCAGGGGCGTCTCGCGCTTTCCAGGCACGGCGGAGTTACCGGATGCGCCGACGCTGCCGAAGGCGCATCCGCCGCATCACTTCTTGGGGGGACCGCCCGGACCGCCCGGCCGCCGGGGGCCGCCGCCGCGCCCGCCTCCGCGATCGTTCTTCCGGTCGTCCTTCAGCGAGTCCATGGAGAATCCGCCGGTCGAGCTCCCCTTCGCGCCGCGGTCGCCACCGCCACCGCCACCACCGCCGCCGCGACCGCCGCGCCCCTTGCCCTTGCCCTTGTCGTCCCGGTGGGCGTCGGCGACCTGCTTCATGCTGGTCGGCAGGTAGTCGACCACGTACTGCCGCTCCCCGAACACCTGCGCGCCGCGGAGCTGCTCCTCGACGCCGAACACACGGACCAGCCGGACATCCCCGGTCCGGCGCCCCACAGCCTTGACCGCGGCGCGGAGCATGATGAGTCGCTCGCCGCTGCAGCTGGTGGCCTTCGCGACGGCCTCGTCCAGGATGGCCTTCAGGTCGTCGCTCTCCGCGTCGGGATCGAGCTTCGGGGCGGGCGCTTCGGCCACGGCCTCGGCGGCCGGCGCAACTTCGGCCTCGGCCTCGGCCGGTGCCGGGGCTACCACGACCGCAGGCGTCACGGGCGCCTCCTCCCGCGGCAAGGAGCGCCGTGCCTCCGCGATGGCGGCAGCTGCCGTTCGGACCAGGGACCCGCTGAGCTCGGTGAGTGTCTTCATGGACTCCTCCATACACTTTTCCGGTCGTTTCGTGGAGCACGACCTTGCTTGGGACGAACCGGGGGGTAAGGGATGCCTCCATGAGCATCCCTCGAACGCTCGTCCCCGTCGTCGCCCTCGCCCTCCTGGCCCTCCCTGTCGCCGCCGCCGAGCCCGAGCCTCCCTTCGTCTCGACCGGCGAGGTCATCTACCGCAACTCGGCCGCCTACGATGCCACCCGGGTGCGCGGGCCGACCGTCAACATGTCGATCACGAAGGACGGGCGCTGGGGCGGGAGCCTGCTCCAGAAGGACGTGATGCTGAAGGTGACGCCGGAGAGGATCACCGGCGCGGGCGTCAACCTGGTCGTGACCCGCAAGCCCGGCTCGCTCACGATCGAGGGGCTGATCAACGGGATCCGGGTCCGGATCACGGCGAGCCCCGACAAGTTCGTGGGGCGCGTGGGCAACAGCCAGGTCGAGTCCTCCCGCCACGGGGAGGGGGGCTGGTTCGAGAATGCCGGCTCGGGGCGCCAGACGACGATCCGGTTCAAGGGTACCGCCGGCACGCTGCCCGACGTGCCCATGCCGCAGTGGGTCTTCGCGGTCATCGGGGCGGTCTAGCGCCCGACGCCGCTACCTCCGCATCTTCATCACGAAGGCGTTCATGCGCCCGGTGTTCCCGGGCCAGGCCTGGGCCGGATTCTGCAGCGGGAAGTTGGTGGAATAGGTGAGCCCGGAGAGCACCACGTTCCCCGACGGGTCGAGGGCAAGACCGTAGCTCCGGTCGCTCGCCGGGCCGCCGATGAAGGTGGAGTAGCGCAGCGTGGAACCGTCCGCGCTCACCTGCATGTGCAGGACGTCGGTCGTTCCCTGGTTGGCGGTGAAGAGCGCATCCGGCGTGTACGGGGTCGCCTGCGGGGCCTGCTGGGGCACGCTCGAGTACTGGTACGGGATCCCCTGTGCCGAGGTCTCCCCGGCGACGTAGCTCGCGCCGCTCCCGTCCACGGCCACGCCGGTGCAGAACCCCCCGCCGGTTCCCGTGGTGGACCCGCCCCCCAGGAACGTGGAGTAGACGAGCGACGCCGCGCCGCTCCGGGTCGGGTCGATCTTCACGAGGAAGGGCTCGTCGTTCGAGACCCCGACGCCCAGGTAGGGGGCGCTGTTGTAGATGGACGGGTGCGACGAATCGAGCATCGGGAAGGCCGCGGATTGCGTGCGCCCGGTGAGGACGATGAGACCCGTGGGGGAGAGCGCAACCGCGTACACGTCGTCCCGTGCACCCGAGGCATCCGCGCCCAGGTAGGTGGCGTAGGTCTTCGAGAAGACCGAGGAAGGGGAGCCCGGCTGGCTCGAGGCGAACTGGGCCACGAAGCCGTTGCTCACGGCGTCCGCCGGTGGGGGTGTGCTCCGGAAGCCGTTGGCGGTGGTCGGGAAGTTGGTGGACTGGGTGTATCCCACCACCGTCACCAGGCTGCCGGTCGAGTTCACGGCGATCCCGTGCCCCTTCTCGTCCCCGTTGCCCCCGAGGAAGCTCGAGTAGAGGAGCGAGCTCGCGCCGGACCGGGAAGGGTCGATGACCGCCAGGAAGGCGTCCACCTTGCCGCCGAAGGCGGGCTGGACGGCGTTCGAGCTCACGGGGAAGGACTTCGCGCTGGAGCCGACGCCGGAGGACTGGGTGATGCCGGTGAGGTAGACGCGCCCCTGAGCATCCACGGCGACGTTGTTGCCGTTGCTGCTGTTGTCCGCGAAGACCGCTCCCGCTTCCCCTTCGTAGTCGCTCCCCCCGAGATAGGTGGAGTAGGTGAGGTGGCCGTCCCCGTCGAAGACCGACACGAAGTAGTCGGACTGTCCGGAATGGGTGGTGCTGTATGCGTTCACGATCGGGAAAGCGGTCGTGGACGTGGTCAGGCCGACCACCGCGACCCCTCCGCCCGGCATGGCGCCGACGCCGATCCCGATGGTCTCGTTGTTCCCTCCGAGGTACGTGCACCAGACGAGGTTGCCGGCCGGGTCGTACTTCGCCACGAAGGCGGCCTGGGTGCTCTGCAGGGGAAAGGTCGGCTGCGCCGCGCTCTTCACCGGCAGGTCCAGCACCTGGGTGGCGCCGGTGACGTAGGTGTTTCCCGCCCCGTCACTCGCGGCGTTCAAACCGAAGGTGAACGGGCTGCAGGTCGCGCAGGCGGTCTTCCCCCCGAGGTAGGTCGAGAAGACGAGCTGCGGCTCCATGACCTCCACCGGAGCCTTCGCGGTACAGCTCCAGGCGGTGGCCGCCAGGAGTACTGCCAGTGTCTTGCTCTTCATGGTGGGGCGCCCCCCGGCACCCGATCGTTGTCCACGCAGAGGAGCCGCACGCGCCCCTGGGCCACGAGCCGCTCCTCCTCGTCCCGGATCCAGGCTTCCCAGACCTGGGTGGTGCGCCCCCGCGTGACCGGGGTCGCCTTTCCGTGAAGTTTCCCGGCCCGGGCGGCCCGGAGGAACGACGTGCTGTTCTCGAGCCCCACGACCCGCTGCGCGCGCGGCCAGGCCACGACGGCGGCGCCGATGGACGCCAGCGTCTCGACGACCCCGCAGTGGACGCCTCCGTGGACGATCCCGTAGGACTGGAGATGTTTCTCCTCCACGAGCCACTCGCAGGTGACCTCGTCGGGCGTGGCGGTCAGGATCCGGACCCCCATCTCCCGCACCCACCCGGGGGAGGAGTTGATCATCTCGATCACCTGCTGGCGGGTCTCGTCGTTCATGGCTCTGCCGAAGCGGCACCCTCCCGGATGTTGCCGAAACCGGGGATGAGCGGCAGGTCGAGCGCGGAGAGGAGCCCCGGCTCCGCGGCGCAGACCGCCGGGATCGCGTGGACCGCCCTCATCCCGGTGGCGAGGCACCCGGCGCGATTCGGGTCCCGGGTGGCGAAGTCGCGCAGCGCAGTCTCCTGCTCGATGCAGGGTTCGCCGTCGATCATCACCCGGTAGACGTCGTGCTCGTACATCTTCCCCTTCGGCCACTCGGGCGCCGCCGCATGGGTCACGCGGTTGCAGTGCTCCAGGACGATGCGCGGCTCACCGCCGACCCAGCCCCGGATCTCGAAGCGGACGGCGGCGCAGCACCCGGCCGGGATCACGCCGTGCTCGTACCGGATCTCCACCGGGGTGGCCCACTTCTCCCAGGTGGAATCGATCCGCGTCAGCCGCACGCCCATCGCGTCGGCCATCATCGGGACCGTCATCCCCCACCCGAACTGAAGGACTTCCGGGTTCTCCAGGATGGCCCGGTACTCCATCGGCTGCCCGAGACCCATCGGCTTGTAGTCGCCGGCGTAGGACGAGTAGTCGAGGATCTCCTGGACCCGCAGGCGATCGACCCGTCCACAGACGCCCATGAGGGTCATGGGGAGCAGGTCGTTCGCGAAGCCGGGATCGATACCCGTGGTGAAGCAGGTCCGGCCGGTGCGCAGGCAGACCTCCTGGAGCGTGCCGGCGATCGCGGTCGGGCACTCCTTCGGATACACGAGCGGCGTGAGTGACGTGGAGACGATGTCCTTTCCCATCTCCATCGCCAGCGTCATGTTCGACAGGTTCTCCGCCAGGAACTCGGCCGTCGGGCCGAAGTAGGCCACCGCGTGGGCCTCCCGGGAGAGCACCGCCCGGGCGTCCCGCGATGCGGTGAGCCCGACCGGCGCGACGCCGCACAGCGTGCCGACATCCACCCCGTCCTTCTCGGCGGAGTGGACGATCACGCCCACCAGCTCGAAGCGGGGATGGTCGAGCAGGATCCGCACCACCTGCCGCCCCACGAAGCCCGTCCCCCAGACGATCACCTTGTAGCGGGGGGCGTCGCGGACGAGCAGCTTCTCGCGCCCGCCGGCGAAGCCCTTCCCGGTCTTGAGCAGGAGGAGGAGGCCGAGCAGCTTCGCCTGCTGGTCCAGCACGCGGGTCTTCCAGGATCGGAGGCCTTCGAACACGTTCACGCTCCTCTCGCGGCGAGCATCTCGAGTCCAAGCTGCCACAGAAGTTCCCCGTTGCGCGGGTCGGCGGAACGCGCGTCGGCGGCGGCGACGTGGCGGAGGTAGAGGTAGACGCCGGTCCGCCCCTCGAGCGTCCGGCTGGCGGCCAGGTGGACGGCCGGCCACATGGCCACCTTCGGGTCGATGAAGTAGGCGGTCATCACCTTGCCCGCGAGGCCGCCCTCGCGGGAGATGCGGGTCCGCACGGCACCCGGGCAGTAGGAGAACACCGACACGTCGGGCGAGCCGTCCGCCTTCACGAGCCGGCGGGCCAGCTCGCAGGCGAAGGTCTGAACGTAGAGCTTGCTGTGGCCGTACCAGGTCGTGCCGTCCAGGAGGCCGAAGTCCGGGAACTGGCCGAACCGCTCGAAGTCGATGGGTGGGCAGGTCCGGTGGGTCTCGGAGGAGGTGATGACGATGCGCGGCGCCCGGCGCGTGGGGCGCCCGCGGGGAAGCACATCGTCGTCGAGGAGCCGGTTCGCGAGGAGGAAGCTCGCCAGGAAGTTCACCTGGAAGAGCTCGGCGAGACCGTCACCCGTGAGCCGGTTGCCGAGCGGTGCCACCCCGGCGTTGCTGACGAGGAGGTCGAGCTTCACACCGTCGCGCGCCAGCCCGTCGCAGAGGGTCGTGACGCTGCCGAGATCGGCCAGGTCGAGCGGGCGCTGGGAGACCTCCGGGTTGCCGCTCTCCCGCCGGATCGCCTCGGCAAGCCCCTCGTGCCCCTCCCGGCAGGCGAGGATGACCCGGCCGCCCCGCCGGGCCAGCTCCGGTGCGATGGCGCGCCCCAGACCCGAACTCGGGCCCGTGACGAGGCAGGTCATCCCGTCGAGCCGGTCGGCCTCGGTGAGCGGGGGCAGCGTGTCCCGTTCCCGGTGATGGTCGATGACGGCCTTCAACCCCGAGAAGATGGGGTCGATCCGGCCCGGTTTCCTGGATCCGAAGAGCATGGCGAAGGGGTGCCACGATACCCCAGAGGAGCCCCGCCGTCCGTCCCGCGCGTACCGGTTGGGGCGTCTACCCGGCTCGGCCGGCAGGGTAGGCTTTCGCCTCCAGGGGAGGGCGCATGCCACTTTCGAAGAAGCTCGCTGCAGAGTTCATCGGGACCGCCTGGCTCGTCCTCGGCGGATGCGGCAGCGCCGTCCTGGCCGCTGCCTTCCCCGGAATGGGGATCGGCTTCGTCGGGGTCTCCATCGCCTTCGGCCTCACGGTGCTCACGATGGCCTACGCCATCGGGCACATCTCCGGCTGCCACCTGAACCCGGCGGTCTCGATCGGCCTGTGGGCCGGGAAGCGCTTCCCGGCGTCCGAACTCGTCCCCTACATCGTCGCCCAGGTGCTCGGCGCCCTCGTCGGCGGGGTCGTCCTCCTCCTCATCGCCAGCGGGAAGCCGGGCTGGTTCGACGCCCCGCGCATGCTTGCGGCCAACGGATACGGCGCGCACTCCCCGGGCGGCTACTCCATGGTCGCGGGCTTCGTCTCCGAGGTGGTGATGACCCTGATGTTCCTGCTCATCATCCTCGGCGCCACCGACGGCCGGGCCCCCAAGGGGTTCGCTCCCATCGCCATCGGGCTCGGGCTGACGCTCATCCACCTCATCAGCATCCCGGTCACGAACACCTCCGTGAATCCGGCCCGGAGCACCGCGCCGGCCCTCCTCGCCGGCAGCTGGGCCCTGGGACAGCTCTGGATGTTCTGGGTCGCGCCCATCATCGGCGCGCTCGCCGCGGGCGGACTCTACTCCTGGCTCGGCGGACGCGGCGCCGAGGTGGTCGGGGACTGACGGGCGAGGCCTGCCGGATGCTGACCACAGACCCAGGGGCGCGGGGACGCTACGTCCAGCAGTTGAAGGCGTTCCGGGACCGGCTCCTCCACATCGACACGCGCAACCCGAGCATCTTCCTCCGCAAGCTCGCGAGGAAGAGCGCGTTCGACGTCCGGCAGCACATGGGCCCGGCGGCCGACGCGGTGCTCCCGAAGGCGCGCAAGGCCCCGACCGAGGTCCTCCTGGTCTCCGACCGGGACGAGACCGAGCCCGCGGAGCTGGCCCGCGCCCATCTGGTGGAGCTCTCCCGGTTCGCCGCGGCCCGGGCCGAGGAGACCGGCCTCGAGGAGCTCTTCCTCGGTTTCTGCTGGGTCGAGGGGTTCGTGGCCCCCGAGGTCCACGTGCGCGGCCCGCTCGCGCTCCTCCCGGTGCGGGTGGATCGCCAGCCCCACGCCCGGCCGCCCGGATGGTACGCGCGGTTCGAGGACTCGACCGTCCAGCTGAACCGCGCGCTCCTGGGCACGCTCCGGAAGCACAAGGGTTACGCAGCGCCCGAGGAGCTCGCCGACCGGATCCAGCAGGCCTTCGCGGATGGGGCCGCCTCCTCCGACGCGGAGATCCAGGGCCGGGTCGCGGAGGCGTTCGCCGCGACCGGGCTGCCCTTCTCGCTATTCACTAGTAGTGAAATCGAGGGGATGCCCCCGCGGACGAACGCCGACCTGGCAACGCTCCCGACCGGGCCGCTCCAGGGGCGCGCCCACCTCGTGATCGGGATGTTCCGGCAGGCGTCCACGGCCCTCTACGTGGACCTGGAGGAGATGCTCCGGCGCGCGGTCGCCGGGGAGGCGGACCAGGGGATCGTGGACAACCTCCTGGACGCCGGGGCGGACGACCCGGCGGCGAATCCGGCCAACTTCGGGGAGATCGACCTCGACGAGGTTCCCGACCAGAAGCTGAACCTGGTCCTCCCGAGCGATCCCTCGCAGGACCAGGTGGTCGTCCGCGCCCAGGGCGCCGATTGCGTCGTGGTGCGAGGACCTCCCGGGACCGGCAAGAGCCAGGTCATCGTCAACCTGGTGGCGGATGCACTCTCGCGCGGCGAGCGGGTGCTGGTGGTCTGCCAGAAGCGCGCGGCGCTCGACGTGGTCTTCCGCAGGATGCAGCAGGTGAACCTGGCCGACTGCGCCTACCTGGTGCACGACGCGCTGGCCGACCGCGCCGCAGTCTACGGGCGGCTCGCGAAGGCGCTCTCGGCGGAGCCGCCCGGTCCGGAGAAGGCGCCCGACCTGGGCGAGATGAGCGAGTCGGTGGACGGGGCGATCCGGTCCATCCGGGAGATCGTGGAACCGCTCACGGCGGTGCGCCACGGCGTGCAGGTCTCGGCCCTCTACAAGCGGGCCCGGACCGGTTTCCGTCCGCTCGTCGCCATCGAACCCGGGGTCGTCGAGGCCGACCGCGACCTGGAAGCCCTCCGCGACCTGGCGCGCCGATTCCAGCCCGGTGCCCTCCGCTTCGACGGCGACGCTTCCCCGGTCTCCCGGCGGGAGTCGTGGTCGGGGAAGTCCCACGCGGAGCGTCGGGAACTCCTCGACGGGGTCGCCCGTCTCGTCGAGCAAACGAGGAGGGACACCGCGCCTCGGCGCATCGACGACGACGGCGAGCGGGCCCGTGCCATCCGCGCCGCCGCAGACTGCGAGCGGCTCCGGACCCGGTGGTACCGGTTCCTCGTGCCGCGGTGGTACGGCGCACGTTCCACCGTCCAGCGCCACGCGAGCCACATGGCGCCGCTCCCGCACGCGGAGTGGGAGGGGGCGCTGCTCCACGCGGAGTCCATGCGCGCGGCGCTCGCGAAGCTCCGACCCTTCATGGTCCCGGCCTGGATGGACGATGCGCTCGGGCGCCTGGAGCGCCCCGCCGAGCTCCGTGCCCTGGCCGAACCCCTCGCCGCCATCGCCACGGCCGACTTCGACGCCGTGGTGCAGCACGACATCCTCCGGGGTTCGACGGGCCGGTCGGGGCCGCTCCTGGAGCAGTGCCTGGCCGGCGTCCCGGCCTCCGAGGACTGGGGCGAGCACCTGCGCCAGGCGGTGACGCTCGCCTGGATCGAGGAGGCGGAGCAGGCGTTCCCGCAGCTCAAGGGGCAGCCGCTCGAGCGCTACGAGGCCCTGCGCTCGAAGCTCCAGTCCCTCCTCGACCGGAAGCGGGAGGCGGTGGCCGGCTTCCTCCAGGCCGACTTCCGGCGGCGGGCGAACGGCGGGTGGAAGAAGCTGGCCTACGAGGTGGGGAAGAAGCGCTCCGTGAAGCCGCTCCGGGCGCTCCTGACGGAGTACACCCACCCGCTGCAGCAGGTGGCCCCGTGCTGGCTCGCGTCCCCGGAGGTGGTGGCCGAGGTCTTCCCGCTCGAGCGGGGGATCTTCGACCTCGTCATCTTCGACGAGGCCTCCCAGCTCGCCGTGGAGCGCGCCCTGCCGGTCCTGTACCGGGGGAAGCGCGTCGTGGTCGCGGGCGACGAGCAGCAGATGCCCCCGAGCAACTTCTTCGAGAGCGTGCAGGAGGACGAGGAAGGCGAGGAGGGCCCCGCCGAAGCTCCCGACGCGCTGAAGATCGACAGCCTGCTGGTCCTGGCCCGGCGGGTGTACGGGCAGAGCTACCTGGGCTGGCACTACCGGAGCGAGCACCAGGAGCTCATCGAGTACTCGAACCACGCCTTCTACGACGGCGCCCTCACCGTCGCCGCCAACGTGGGTCGTGACGATGGTCATCCCCCCATCCAGTGGCTGCCCGTCCCGGGGCGCTGGGCCGACAAGAGGAACCTGGAGGAGGCGCGCAAGGTGGTGGAGGTGCTCCACGAGCTGCTCCGGGAAGGAGGGGAGGGGAAGCCGCTCAGCGTCGCCATCGTCACCTTCAACGCGCCCCAGGCCGACGCCGTGAAGGACGAGATCGAGCGGCGCCGGGGCGTGGACGCGGGCTTCGCCGGGCTCCTCCTCGCAGCGGAGAACCGGGAGCGGATCGACGATCGACCGGTGGTGAAGAACATCGAGAACGTCCAGGGGGACGAGCGGGACGTGGTGATCTTCTCCGTCGGGTACGCCGCCGGAGCGGACGGCGTCCTGCGGAAGTACTTCGGCCCGCTGAGCGTGGGCGGTGGCGAGAACCGGCTCAACGTGGCCGTCACCCGCGCCCGCAAGGGCATCTACGTGGTCTGCTCGTTCGACCCCGAGATCCTCGCCGTCGAGACCAGCAAGAACCTGGGCCCGGTGCGCTTCCAGCAGTACCTCCGGTACGCCAAGGCCGTGTCTTCGCGCGATCCCGAGGCCTTCGCGCGGGTGATCCGGGAGATCAACCCCGCCGTGAAGGTGGCGGCCTCCGGCAGCCCCACGTTCGACTCCCCGTTCGAGGAGCAGGTCCACGACGCCCTCGTCCGAAGGGGATTCACCGTCCACACCCAGGTGGGGTTGAGCAGCTACCGGATCGACCTGGCCGTCGTCGATCCCCGCAACCCCAGCCGCTACTGCCTCGGCATCGAGTGCGACGGGGCGATGTTCCACAGCGGCCGGAGCGTTCGCGAGAGGGACCTGGCGCGGCAGCGCTTCCTGGAGAGCAAGGGCTGGCGGATCGCCCGGGTGTGGAGCCGGAACTGGTGGCTCGCCCCGGAGGCGGAGATCGCCCGGATCGCCGGGATGCTGGAGGGCGCGCAGACGGCTCCAGATCGGGTATGACGGTAGCCAGCCCGGCTCCAGAAAGGATTCCTCCGTGAACCGTCCCCTCGTCGCCGCCCTCGCCGTCGCCGCCCTCTGCACCACCGGCTGCGCCAGCGCCAGCCTCACCCAGCTCTGGCGGGATCCGAACTACCGTTCCCACCCGGTGAACCGCGTGATGGTCCTCTCGGCCAGCGGGAAGGGCGGGAACGCCATCCAGTTCGAGAACGCGGTCGCCGCGGCCCTCAAGGCCCGCGGTTACCAGGCGGCCACCGCATCGAGCGTCTTTCCGCCCGGCCGGTTCGACAAGTTCGCGATCAACCGGTACGTGACCGAGAACAAGGTCGACCTCCTCGTGATGGAGCGGCTCACCACCCAGAAGGCGGACCCGGTGACGGTCACGACCACGGCGATGGCGGGGGGATGGTACGGCGGTGTGGCCGGGTCCCAGTCGATGGTCGTCTCCCAGGAGACCGACGTCACCGCGCGGGTCGAGGTCTACGACGTCCGCTCCGAACCGGACATCCTCGTCTGGAGCGGCCAGTCGAACACCGTGGACATCCAGGGAGCGGCCTCGGCCATCGCAGCCGACCTGGTGCGGCAGCTCGAGGCCACCGGGATCCTGGCCAAGTAGATGAAGGGCACCGACTTCATCCTCGATGCGCTGGTCCGGGAAGGCATCGATCACCTCTTCCTCGTGCCCGGGGGGCTCGTCGATCCCTTCCTCCCGGCGCTGGGTCGCAACGCCGCCATCCGGCCCGTCGTCGCGGCGCAGGAGGGCGGTGCGGCCTACATGGCCGACGGCTATGCACGGGCGAGCGGGCGCTTCGGGGCCGTCCTGTGCATCGGCGGCCCGGGCCTGACCAACACGGTGACGGCGGTCGCCACCGCCCGCACCGACGGATCGCCGCTCCTCGTGCTGAGCGGGGAGGTGGCCACCGAGCTCGAGGGGCTGGGCTTCTTCCAGGACGCGTCGCAGGAGACCCTCGACGACGTCGCGGTGCTCCGTCCGGTGACGCGCCACTCCACGTCGGTGGATGCGCCGAAGAACCTTCCACACGTGTTCCGGAAGGTGGTCCTGCGGATGCTGTCGCGCCCCCGCGGTCCGGTCCACCTCTCCCTGCCCCAGGGGGCGCAGGAGGGCGAGCTGGACGTCTTCCACCGGGCGGTCGGGGCCTCCATCTCGGCTCCGGCGGTTCTCTCGCGGCACGAGGCGGAGGCCTCCCTCGCGCGCCTGGCGGGGGAGGGTGGGGCGCGAAGGACGAGGCTCGCCATCCTGGCCGGGGCGGGCGTCGAGCACGCCAACGCGGCCGCCCGGCTGCGGGCGGTGGCGGAGCGCTGGAAGATCCCGGTGGCCACCACGCTGCGCGCCAAGGGGGTGTTCCCCGAGGACCACCCGCTCTCCCTGGGCGTCTTCGGGTACGCCGGCACCCACCACGCGCGCCGGGCGCTGCTCGACGAGCCGCCCGACCTCCTGCTCGTGCTCGGCTCCGGACTGAACGAGCGGGACTCCATGCAGTGGACGCTCCGCCCCACCTCGATCATCGCCGTCGATCTCGACCCGGCCGTCCTCGGCGCCCATGCGCCGGACGGCGGCATCGTCGGGGACTGCGGCGCCTACCTCGCGTTCCTGCTCGAGCAGGCAGACCGGATCGACGCGGCCATGGCGAGGAGCGCGCCGGACCGCTCCGCCTGGATGGACGCCATCCGAGCCACGCCCAGGCTCCAGGCCCTCGCCGACGCCGCCAGCGAGAAGGTTCCGCTCCATCCGGCACGGGTGGTCACCGAGATGAGGCGCGCCTTCCCTCGCGACGCGATCCTGCTCGTGGACTCGGGAGCGCACCGGGCCTTCGCCGGCCACTACTGGAGCTCCCACGAGCCGCGCACCTACGTGTCGGCGACCAACCTCGGCCCCATGGGATGGGCCATCCCGGCGGCGACCGGTGTGCAGTGCGCCCGGCCCGACCGGAAGGTGGCGGTCATCACGGGCGACGGCTGCATGCACATGCAGGGCATCGAGGTGGCCACCGCTGCCCGGTACGGCCTGCCCATCGTCTTCGTGGTTCTCGACAACGCGGCGCTCGGCAACGTCTGGCTGCGGGCGCACCTGGAGGGTCCGGTGCCCGACGCGCTGACGAGGCTCCCCGACCTCGACTGGGCAGGATTCGGCCGGTCGCTGGGCTGCGCGGGGGAGACGGTCCGCCGTCCCGAGGAGCTGCAGCCGGCCTTCGCCCGGGCGCTCGCGGCCCGCGGCCCCACGGTGATCGACGTGAAGGTCGAGGTCGCGAGCCCGACCCCGGTCGCCGACTGGTCGGCCGCGGTCGCGTCCTGGTCGTACCACGAGTGAATGGAGCGTTGACCGTGGCGAAGCTGCCGTTCGACGGGACGAAGCTGTCGGCCGACGACCGAGCGATCTACGACGCGATGGTGGCGCGCCGGAAGGCACGGGGCGCACCCTTCGGCGGCCCGTACGACGCGCTCATGAACCACCCGCAGCTCTGCAAGCGGGTCGAGGAGCTGGGCTTCTACCTCAAGTTCCAGGGGCACCTTCCCCGGGACGTCTACCAGTTCGTGGTCCTCGCCGTGGCCCGGCGCACGGGGGCGGCCTTCGAGTGGGTGGACCACGTGGCGCACGCCCGGGAGGCAGGGGTTCCGGAGGCGGTCATCGCGACGCTGCGCGATCCGGTCCTCGAGCCGGGACGGTTCCCGCCACCCTACGACCTGGCCGCCGCCGTGCTCGCCGCGACGCTGCCCTGGAAGGACATCCCCGCGCCCGTCCAGGAGGGCGCCATCGCCCGCTTCGGGATGGAGGGCTTCCTCGAGCTCGTGGTGCTGGTGGGCTTCTACGAGATGTTCTCGGGGATCAACCAGGGCTTCGCCGTGGCGTTGCCTCCCGGAACGCCCCCGCCGTTCTGAACCGGCCGGCGGCGGAGGGCGGCCCTACTTCTTGGGCGCCGTCGCCTTGACCGGAGCGCTCTCCTGCTTCGCCTTCTGGTACTCGGCGCAGAACTCGTCGATCTGCCCCACCAGCGCCTCGAGCGCCTGCGTCCCGAGCCCGTTCATCGGGCCCACCATGAGGAGCGAGGACTCCCAGATGAGGACCTTGCTCGACACCCCCTTGATCTCGACGAAGGTGTAGCACTGCGACCCCACGTTGGCGGCGAACCCGTTCTTGGTGGGGATCACGTTGACGTTCACGGAGTAGGTGAGCAGCGTCGAGCTGGTCGTGACCACCGGGACGCCGCAGCGCTTGAGCCCGGAGGTGGTCACCCGCTGGAGCGCGCCCTTGTCCATCCCGCCCTTGACGGCGCTGGGGGGCAGTTCCTCCACCAGGACGAACATCGAGGGGGAGCCGTCGGTCGCGAGTGCGATCTCGGGCTTGCCGGCGAGGAGCAGGGTGGCGAGGAGCAGGGCGGTCATGGGGCCATTCTACGGACTTGTTCGGATTTTCCGATGAACCCCGTATGGGTGCGCCTCTCTTGGGGCGTCTCCCCTCCCCGGGGCCGGTAGGAATTCCCAGGGGAACGGGGCATGATTCCGGGCCAAGCCATGACCCGAGACCGACAGATCCCTTCCCTGGCATCGCTCCTCGCGGGGCTGGTGCTCTGCGCCGCGCCCCTCCTCGCCCTGGGCCAGGCCCGGCCGGATGATTTCAAGATGCCGGATGATCTGACGGCGGACTTCGACAAGGAGGTTGCCAACTTCCAGGCCGAGATGAACCTGGAGCAACGCGCGTTCCTCGAGGAGTCGGACCGGGAGTACCAGGCCTTCGTCAAGGAGGTCGAGGGGCTGTGGGGCAACTTCGTGCCATCGACCCGTCCCACCTGGTCCAGCTACTCGGCCGACGATCGCGGTCACGGGGAGGTAGACTTCGATACCGGCACGGTGAAGGTCGAGGTCCTGCTCGACGGCACCGGGCCCGTCCAGAAGAAGGAGGTGGAGCAGAAGGTCCAGGAGCAGCTCGGCGCGATGATGTCGGCCCGGAACCCGGCCAAGCGGAACCCCCTCTCCGAGATCGTCGATCGCGGCGACGGAAAGCCGCTCCAGGAGGCGGACGTTCCGAAGGTGGTGAAGGAGAAGGTCGAGAAGGCGAAGCTGGAGACGCGCACCGTGGTCGCGAACGGGAAGAAGCGCACCGTGGTCACCGTCGAGCTGAAGATGGTCCCGAACCACCTCACCAAGGCCGCCAAGCCGTACAAGCAGCTGGTCCAGGAGGCCTCCAAGCAGTTCGGCGTGGACGAGGCACTGATCCTCGCGGTGATGCAGAGGGAGTCCTTCTTCAACCCGCTCGCGAAGTCGGGGGCTCCGGCCTACGGACTCATGCAGCTCGTCCCGAAGTCAGGTGCGAACGATGCCTGGAGGCACGTCCACGGCAAGGCGCGGGTGGTTCCGGCCGAGGAGCTCTACCGGCCCGAGGTGAACGTCGAGCTGGGGAGCGCCTACCTCCACCTGATGCAGACGGCCGAGTTCGGGGCGATGAAGGACCCGGCGGCGCGCGACCTGGCCGCCATCGCGGCCTACAACTGCGGGCCGGGGAACACGAAGAAGGCGCTCGCCGCGATCTCCGGGGACCGGAAAGTCCTCCCCAAGGACGCGTCGGCGGCGAAGGTCCGCGAGGCCCTGCTCGCCAAGACGCCGGACGAGACCAAGGAGTACGTCAAGAAGGTTTCGGAGTTCCGGACCACCTGGAAGCAGGCGACCGTACCAGAAGTGAAGAACTAGCCCTCGGGCCTACTCGGGACCGCCGGGCGGGAGCCCGGCCTCGGACTGGCAGCGCTCGACCGCCGCCGGCCCATCGGTGCCGATCTCGGCCTTCGCCAGGCGGCACCGCCAGTAGAACGAGAGGGGCCGGAGTTCGGGTGTGGACTCGGCGCGCCGGAACGAGCTCCGGGCGGCGGTCCAGTCCTGGGCCTTCATCGAGGTCCCACCCTCCGCGAAGGCGGCCAGACCGGGCCGAAGGGAACGGTAGCGCTCGTCCGCGCGCGCCGTCTGGAGCGCCACGTCGAACTCTCCCTCGAAGACCGCCTGCAGGAGCGACCGGGGGGGCTGGGCCGGTGCGACGGCGGCCGCGGGCGGTGCCGAGGGCGAATCGGGCGGAGCCGAGGCGACCACGAGCGGTGCCGAAGCTGCGGTGGGCGGCGCAGCGGGTGGGGCGACCGGTACGACCGGAGCCGGAGCCGGCGCCGGAGCCGAGGCGGCTGGTGCTGTCGGGGAGGGTGCCGGGGCGGTGCCGGCCGCTGCGGCGGACGCCGCGGGCTTGGCGGCGTCTCCGGTCATGCCCTTGTCCACGAAGCGCTTGGTGATCTCCTGGGCAGCCACGACGGCCGCCGCGGCGATCGCGCCGTACACGAGCTTCTTGGTCCCACCCAGGAAATCGCTGCCCTCTGGCACTCGTCCCAATCCTCCGGGCGGAAGATACCACGGGTTGTCCAGCCCGGACCCAGGCGCCCCAATCGAGGCCATCCCGGACGGGTGGTCACGGCGAGGTTAAGTAATTACAATGACTTACATGCCCATGTGAATTTCGCAACGACCCGGGCTGGTCCTCGATCGACGCGCTCGATCGGTGGTACGGTCAGTTGAAACAAACCGCCAGATCGGGGCGGGAAACCAGCCGGGATCGGCTGTATCCGAAGTCAGAAAGAGGGAACCATGAGGCAAACACTCCTCGTCGTCCTGGTCGGAACACTTGCCGTCGGATGCGCCACCACCAAGGTGAGCCGCCTCGACACCAACGACGTGAAGGACGTGAGCGGGCGGTGGAACGACACCGACTCGCGCCTCGTCGCCGAGGAGATGATCGCCGACGCCCTCTCCGATCCCTGGCTTCCCAAGGCGACCAAGGGGGGCAAGCTCCCGGTGGTCACGGTCCAGGGCGTGAAGAACAGCAGCATGGAGCACATCAACACCCAGACCTTCATCGAGGACCTGCAACGGTCCCTCATCAAGTCGGGCAAGGTCTCCTTCGTCGCCAGCATGGACGAGCGGGCCGGGATCCGCGACGAGCGACAGGATCAGGACATGAACGCCTCGGACGCCACGCGGAAGGGGCAGGGGAAGGAGATCGGGGCCGACTTCGTGCTCTCCGGCGTCCTCAACTCCATCGAGGACCGCTCGGGTGGAACCTCCGTCATCATGTACCAGGTGAATCTCAAGTTACTCAACGTGAAGACGAACCAGATCGCCTGGAACGGGCAGAAGAAGATCAAGAAGCAGATCGATCGGGCCTCCACCGGCTGGTGAGATCCCCGGGGGCCGCGGCCATGAAGAGGTTTCCCATCGCGATCGTCCCGCTGCTCGTGGCGGCCTGCGCAGGGCCGTCGGGCGCGCACAAGAAGGACGTGAACCAGCACATGGCCTCGCAGAACTACGCGGAGGCCGTGGCCAGTATCGACAAGGCAGCCGACGACGAGTACGGCAAGTCGAGCCAGGTCCTCTACTACCTGGACAAGGGCGCCGTCCTCCACTTCGCCGGGCGCTACGCCGAGAGCGAGCTGGCGCTCGACAAGGCGGAGGCCCGGGTCGAGGAGCTCTACACGAAGAGCGCCACGCAGGCCGTCGGGCAGTTCCTGGTGAACGACAACACCGTCGAGTACCGGGGGGAGCCCTACGAGAAGATCCTGCTCCACATCCTGCGCTCCCTCAATTCCCTCCTCCTGAACAAGCCGGACGAGGCGGCCGTCGAGGCACGGAAGCTCTCGGCCTTCCTGGCGCGGCTGAACGACGCCAACCCCAAGGGCGTCCCCACCTCCGACAAGGGGGACCTCCTCGCGCGCGTTCTCGCACGGCTCGTCTACGAGGACGCCGGCCAGAAGGAGGACGTCGCGGTGGCCGCGAAGCTCGTGAACTCGGCGGCGAGCCAGGTCTCCCAGGGGAAGGTGAAGAGCGAGCTCGATCCCAAGGTCTTCGCGGTGCCGATGGGCAAGGACGAGGGCGAGCTCATCTTGGTGCACTACAACGGCCCCGCCGCGCGGATCGACTCCGTGAAGGCGCAGATCAACTGGGGCGAGGTCGCGGCGGCGGTGAAGAAGATCGGAAACCCGGCGCTGACCGAGCAGGTGAAGAAGGCCGAGAAGGCCGGTCTGGTCCCCAAGACCGTGGTCTACGCCCTGCCGAAGTTCGTGCAGGAGCCCTATCGCATCGTCGGGTCCAAGATCGTCGTCAACGGGAAGGAGTACAGGACCGTGATGGCGGAGAACATCAGCTCCATCGCGAGCACCGTCCTCACCGAGAAGGCCGACGCCATCCAGACCCGGGCCATCGTCCGCGCGACCACCAAGGCCATCGCGGCCAAGCAGGCGGAGAAGGCGGCCAAGGACGAGTGGGGCAAGGATTCGGGAGCGCTCGTCGGCCTCGGGCTCGGCATCGCCGCCGCCCAGACCGAGGTGGCGGACACGCGAATCTGGAACACCATCGCCGCCGAGATCCGCCTCGGCCACGTCCACCTGCCGGCTGGCAAGTACCAGGTGAAGCTCGTCTCCTTCGACAAGGCCGGCAACACGGTCGTCGAGCAGTCCTTCCCGGACGTGGTCGTGACCCGGGGGAAGCGATCCTACCTCCAGACGCGAACGGTCCTGTGAGCGCCATGACGCGACGAATCTGGCTGATGCTGCTCCTCCTCGCGGTGGGGCTGGCCGGCACCGCCACCGCGGCCGACCGCCCCGCCTGGGTGGACGGCGAGTCCGACGAGTGGCCGCGCAGCAAGTTCCTCACCGGCGTCGGCTCCGCCGACGAGCGCGGCGTGGCCGAGTCGCGCGCGCGCGCCGAGCTGGCGCGGGTATTCCAGGCGCGCGTGGAATCGGAGATCTCGAGCCAGGAGTTCGAGAGCGTGCGGTCGTCCGGGGCGGACACCCAGTCCAGGCGGGGAATGGACGCCCGGGACGTGACGCAGGTGGTGACCACCGGTGAGCTGGTGGGCACGTCCATCGTCGCCACCTGGACCGACCCCGCCACCCGCCGCATCTACGCGCTCGCCGTCCTGGACCGGAGGAAGGCGCTGCAGGCGGCGCTCGGCAGGATCGGCGAACTCGACGCGCAGCTGGAGCAGGTGATCGCCGGTGCCCCCCCCGCGACCGACCGGGTGGGTTCGGCCCTCGCACTCATCCCCGTGGCGGCGCTCCTGCGGGAGCGCGCACCGCTCGTCGCGCAGGTCCGGGTGCTCGAGCCGGGCTCCCTGCCGGCCCCCAGCATCGACACCGCAGCCGTCGCCCAGCGCGCCGAGAAGGCGCTCCTGTCGCTCAAGGTGGCCATCCCGGCGAAGCTCGAGCCGGAGATCGAGGGAGGTGTCCGCAAGGGGCTCCTCGCACTCGGATTCCGCAAGGTGCTGACGACCCGGACCGGGGCCGACCTCGAGGTGACCCTGGTGGTCGAGAAGCCCGAGCCGGTCCGCAATCCCCCCTGGTACCAGGTGCGGATGCTCGCGAACGGTCGGATGCAGGAGATCGGCGGGAAGCGGGTCCTCGCCGAGTTCAAGTGCTCCGCCCGGGAGGCGTCGCAGGTCCTCTCGGAGGCACGGCTCCGCGCCCGAAAGGCGCTGGGGGAGTCGCTCGAGAAGGCCATCGCCGGCTCGCTCGGGAAGGGCCCCGGCGGTGCGGCCACCGAGGAGGACGAGTGAGGAGACCGATCATGCGCACACCCATCGCCTGGGCGATCCTCGCCACGTGCCTGGCCTCGGCGGCCTGCACGGCCAAGGACGACAAGCTGGCCGGGCCGCGGAACGAACTGCGGCAGGTCCTGGATGCGGCCTACGAGAACTACGGAGGCGGCGCGCTGGCGGCCAAGGCCAAGGCCGAGGCCGGCGAGCACTCGGGCGCGGCGGCGCAGCACGCGGCGCTCCTCGTGGCCGAGGCCGACCGGGCCGTCTTCGAGAAGTACTGCATCGCGGCGGGCAAGGGGGAGCACCTCTTCAATGCCTCCGTGAAGCTGGATGAGTGGCTCAAGAACGAGAGGAACAAGGAAACGTGCCGCATGGCGGCGAAGGCGTCCGCGAAGCTCGCGGAGGCCGAAGCCCTCAGCAAGTGAACCTTCCCGCTGATCGAGGTGCCTATGAACTGGAGAAGCAGCAGCGCAGCGATGTTCGTCACCCTCCTCGTGGTCGCCGGATGCGCCAGCGCTCCGCCGCCTGCGCCCCCTCCGGCGCCCAAGCCCGAGTGCTCGAGCGGTCCGGATTGGACCTGCTTCAAGTCGGGGGCGTGCCCCTCGACCACAGGGCTCGTCGGGATCTGTGCCCGGGGAACTGCTGACAACATCACCTCGGAGGCGCTGGGCACCGAGGTCGCCACGACCCGAGCGCGGACCGAGATGGCGAGCTACATCGAGAGCCAGGTCCAGGCCTTCGTCAACCAGACCCAGGACAGCATGTACAAGAGCGGGGCCGGCGAGGAGGCGACGCAGAAGGTGAAGTCCATGGCCCAGAGCGTCACCAAGCGGACCCTGAACGGAGTGGGGGTCCCCAAGACCTACGTTGACCGGGAGCGGAAGCTGTACTACGCGCTCGCCCAGCTCGACGCCAAGACCTTCGGCGACGCGCTCAAGGGGCTGAAGGACGCCGGCACCCTGAGCGACTCGGTGAAGCAGGACATCAACAAGCGGGCCGACGCCATCGTCGACGAGTTCGAGCGCGCCTCGGCGCGCAAGAACTAGCCTCGGTCAGGACGGGGCTCCGCCGTGCCTCCTGCCGGACCGGTCGATGCCGGTCCGGCGGGACCTTGAATGGCAAGAGTGCGTCTGCTTCCATCGCGCTTCTACAAGGGGTGACCATGCGTACGAAGAAGCTCTCCCTCATTGCGGTCGGCCTCGCCATATCCGGTTGCGGGACGCACCTCGTCTTCGTCAATCCCTCGGACGGCGTCAGGCCCAATCCCGAGGCGGCCTCCTCCACCTGCGAGGGCTCGTCTCGCCGGCCGAGTTCCGACAAGATGCTCGATCAGGCCGACGTCTACCGGGACGAACTCCTGGCGACGCGGCTTCCCCGATTCGATCCCTCCCCACCCGTGAGCGCGGATGAGGTGGGCTCGATTGCCCGCCGGCAACAGCAGAGGGCGGCCTCCACCGTCCAGCAGGCGATGTCCAGGTGGAAGCAGGCGCAGGTCTGCTACGAGGCGGCGCTGCAGCTCGACCCCAGCCTCTCCTATGCGCTCATCAACCTCACGGTGATCAGCCTGCGCATCTACGACCTCGATCCCGACGTCTCGGACCGGGAGCAGTACTTCACGCGAGCCCAGAACTACCTGTCTCGCGCCTCCGACGTGAACAAGTACGACGCGCAGATCTCCTACTACCAGGCCGAGATGAAGGTCCGGAAGCAGCAGTGGGCCGAGGCGGAGAAGACCCTCAAGTACCTGCTCGCCCAGGGATGGAACCGGGCCAACGTCCACAACCTGCTCGGGTACGTCTACCAGATGACCGGACGAGAGGGGCTGGCGCGCGACGAGTGGATCCAGGCGACGCAGGTCGATCAGCCGGCGCAGGCCAACGCCTGGGCGATCCAGAAGACCCGTCCGCCCCCGCCCTCCACGGGCGCCGAGCCGCGGGCTCCCGCCGCGACCAGCGTCGATCGCTGGGACTACGCCCGCCAGCAGATGGTCCCCGCAACTCCGCCGTCGCTGCCCAAGCCCTGCTACTGGATGGAGAATGGGAGGACACAGTGCTGAAGCCGAACCTTGGGTTGGTCCTTCTCCTGGCCGTGGGAGTGCTTGGTTGCTCGCCCAAGTACGTGGTGGTCAACGACCCGGTCGTGGACACCCCCGTCCTCGTCCCGCCGACTCCCCCGCGCCGCGCGCTCCGGCCGCCGCCCTCGTCCTACAAGTTCCGCATCGCGGTGCTCGACTTCACCGACCAGACCAACTCGGCCGGTGACCTCGTCCGCACCATCCCGGACATCCTGACCACCAAGCTCTTCGAGTCGAAGCGCTACGACATCTTCGACCGCGGGCAGCTGCGCAACAAGTCCTCGCGCGAGGTGGAGCAGGAGATCCGGGTCCTGCGGGATGACCACAAGATCGACGGGATGCTGGTGGGGAGCATCACCCGCTTCTCGCCCCAGGATCACAAGATGTCGATCGACGTCCGGCTCATCAACGTCTACTCCGAGGCGGTGATGTACGCGAGCCGTCTGGAGGTGAACTACCGCGGCACCCTCGACGTCGAGGTGGACGGGGCCGACATCGGGAAGCTCGCCCAGGGCGTCCGGGACGCCATCCCGGACAAGGACGCCATCACCGGCGCCCGGATCCAGTCGGTGAGCAGCGGCGAGGTGGTCATCACCGCCGGCGAGGACAAGAACATCCGGAAGGGCATGGCCGCCCTCATCTACGCCACCGGGGACACCATCGCCGATCCGACCACGGGCGAGCAGCTGAGCGACCGGGCCATCATCGCCGAGGTGTACATCACCGCCGTCGAGCCCAGGATGTGCCGTGCCCAGATCAGCCGGCCGGTGAAGCGAAGCAACGCCCGGGGCGGGGATCCGGCCGGCAGGGATCCCGGAGCCTCCGGGGACCAGGACGACGATGATCAGTTCCGCAACTGGTCGATCCGCGTGGGCGACCTGGTCCGCTTCAAGTGACGGGAGGACACGTGCGAATCTTGCTGCTGGTCGTGGTCGCGGCCTTGGTCGTTCCCGTCCTGTCGGCGGCGGCGCCCAAGCCCCCCCCGGCGAAGGTGGAAGTTCACCAGGAGTGCGACGCCAAGACGAGCATCGTGGTCAAGCTCCGGTACCAGAACGGGGAGCGCGAGGAGTACCGAAGCGAGCTCGACACGATGGACATCGTCTTCGACGACAGCGGCCACCCCACGCTGATCCACCTCGTGCTCTTCACCGGTCCGGAGAAGGACACCCACAAGTGGATCCCGTTCTCGGGCCTGTCGAGCTTCGCCTACCGGTTCTGCAACGTCTCCGGCAAGGGCAAGGTCCGGCTCTCGGTCTTCCAGCCGTTCTTCCGGGAGGGCACCGCCCCGAAGGGGGAACAGGGAAGACCGGAGATGCCCGCGGTGACGCCCAAGGACTACCGCTGACGGGACGTCACAGCGCCCCGGGCGCTATCAGGGGCAGCACCAGCGCTCGACCTTGCCCGCGCCTGAAGCGGCGAGTCCCGTGCACCGCCCAGCGGTCGCGCGGACGGTGCAGGACTCCCGCGCCGCAGCCGTCCAGCGGGCCCGGATGAGCGCGATCTCCTCCATCGTCAGGTCGACCCGCGGCTGCCCCTTGAGGAATCCCCCGAGATCGCACGCATAGGCGTGTGGGGTCTTGCCTTCGCACAGGCCGTCATCGGCCGGGCTGCGCGCGAGCGGGGGAAGCGCGAGGCAGGTGGGCGACTCCAGGTCGGGGAGCGGAAGCGTGCCGGCCGGGCACCGCGGGATCCCCTCGCATCGCCCCGAGGGGCCCTCCTCCTGGCCCGGCCAGCAGCAGCGGGTCCGGATGCGCACCTGGCCGGCGGGACAGGCCGCCGCCCGGCTCGCCGGGCCGGCCGAATGGGCATCGTCCCGCGCGGCCTGATCGACGGCCTCCTTCACCACGCGCGAAACCTCGGTCCGGACCGTGTTCATCACCGCGAGCGTCGTCGTCGCCACGGCCTTGGCGGTTCCGAGCAGCGCCGCGGACTTCACGTCGTGCAGCTTGGCCGTCACGACCCAGCTGTTCGAGAGGCGGGAGGCGATGCCGGAGAGGACGAGGTCGGCGCCGATGAGCCGGGCCGTCTCCACCTCGCTCTCCCCCTCGGTCCCGGCCGGGGAGAGTCCCGCGTCCTTCATCAGCTGGGCGGTGTTCTCGCGCGTCATCACCACGTACTTCTGCGGAGGCAGGGCCTGGAGGGCTCCGGCGCGGGCCTCGTCGGCGAGAAGGCCGAGGAACTCGCAGGCCTCGACCTCGTCGGGCCGGAGCTTCCGCGACTCCCCGCACGCCCCGGACCAGGAGGCCTGGAATTCCAGCACCGCGACGCGACGCGCGGGAGCCTGGGCCCAGGAGAGGCACGGCGGCGCGAGCAGAGCGAGGAACAGCACGAGGAGGCGCATCCTCGCGATGGTACCCGAGCGGGGCAGGGGCGTCATGGCGAACACTCACCCAGCACACCCAGGGTGCGCGCGGCCGCGTCGTCCGCCACGGCCGCGACCTCCAGCTTCTTCCGCGCAGCGCGCTCGGCCCGCGCCGCGTCCCGGGAGTCGGACCCCGTTGCGGACCGGCTCGCCGTGAAGAGGAGCTTGCCTCCGTCGCAGGCGCGCCCCTCGATCCGCAGCGCCACCTCGCAATTCTGGAGCCCGATGGCGGTCCGGCGGCATTCCCGGGAGAGCACGGGCTGGAGGATCAGGCCGCCGGGGCTGCACGAGGCCTCCCCTGCGGTGCCGGCCTCCCATCCAGCCTTCCGGACCGCCTTCACCACCCGGTCGGACGGGTCCTCTTCGCCCCCGTCGGGGAGGCGCATCACGTTGACCCGAAGCGTCGAGCGGGCCGCGCCGTGGACCGCGCCCACCTGGCGGCTTCGCTCCTGCAACTCGGGGGTCCAGAGCACCTTCCCGCTCACGGCGAGCCGCTCCTGGCTCAGGAGCTGGATCCTCGCCTCCAGGGGCCGGATCTCGCACCAGGCAGGGGCTCCCTCGATCCAGCTCCGGCTCGAGAGGATCCGGTCCTGGGCCGTGGACAACCGGCTCGTCAGCGGCCCGGCCTCCGTGACGTAGCGGGCGTCCAGTTCGGCGCGCGAGGCCGTCGCGGCCGCGAGCCATCCGCCGCCGATCCGCCGGGTCAACTCCCGTCGGGGATGAATGTGCGCGCCCGCGGTCGTCTCGACCTTCTGCTGGATCTCGTCGAGCGTTCGCAAATCGACCCGGGCGACGCCGGGGCCGAAGCTCCCTTGCTCCACCGCACGGAAGGTCCGCTCCACGCTGCTCCGGATCGCCGCGGCGACGTCGGCGACGGCCCGGGACTCGGCGCCGGCGGCGGAGAGGTCGCTCTCGCCCACGCCCACGATGAACTGGGACTCGGGGAAGCGCTGCCGGACCTCGGTCACGAAGGTCTCGCGCTCCCCGTCCGGCCTGGGCTCGGCGAGAGCGTGGCCGGCGAGGCCGACGGCGCCGAGCAGGAGGACGAGGGTCAGCCCGTGCCGGTGACGCGTGTCCCGCAGTTGCCTCGTGCGCACCATTCCTCGTCAGAACATGTGCCAGAAGGCGACGGCGACGCCCTGCCCACGGGTGGTGTTCTGCGTGTAGACGTCGATCATGATGCTCGCCTGGAGGGCGATGTCGTTCGGGAAGGAGAAGCAGAAGGCCGGGCCGACGTAGAGCCGCTGCGTGACGCCCAGCGTCTTCCCCGTTCCGTCGTTGGAGCCGGCCAGGTTGCCGAGCAGGTAGGCCGTGGTGACGCCGAGGGTCACGACGTCGGAGACCTCGTAGCCGAACGCGCTGTTCATGACGCCCATCGAAAGGCCCGGGGTCACCCCGGTGGCGACGTCCTGGAAGGAGTAGGTGAGGGCGATCGGGGAGACCGAGAAGATCCAGGCGCCGAGCCTGACGTAGTTCTCCTGGAACCAGGTGACCGAGAAGGAATTGCCTCCGATCCGAAGCCCCTGCACGCCGGTGGAGGTGGGGAGGCCCACCGCGAGGCCGTTGTCGAACCACCACACCGCGTCCTTCCCGCTGGCGAGGTTCACGAAGGACTCGGCCTGGACGCCGATCGATCCGAGGCTGAAGGAGGAACTGGTGGTCCCGCCGAGGTCCTGGGAGCGGTACCCGACCGGGACGTGGACCAGGAACTGGAGCCAGTCCTTGGCCGTGTTGCCGGAGAACCCCGCGATCCAGTACTGCGGCTCGACCGCCAGCTCGACGTCGTTGCCCGAGATCGAGTTCTGGTTGAAATAGTCGAGGAAGATCTTGGGACTGAAGCCGGTGCGCGGCGCCGGCGCGGCGTTGCCGAGGAACTCCGGGTTGTACGCGGTCTGCGCCCCGGCCCGGTAGGGGAGGGCGAGCAGGAGGAGGAGGAGCGGGAGGAGGCGAAGGCCAGGGGAGGAAATTGCCTTGGATCGCATACCTTCCCTTTTACACCACCGGTCGAAGCAGGACCATCGGCCCGTAGATCTTCGACGTGAAATGGAATACGTCTGTTCTCGATGAGCACTCCCGGTTCTTCGCTGGAGGATCGCCTCGAGTCCCTCCGGAAAGATTTCCTGTTCGATGAGGCGGCTGCCGGGCGGCTCGTGGCCCGGTTCCACGAGGAGATGCGAAGCGGTCTGGCCGGCCGGGCGAGCTCGCTCAAGATGCTCTCCTCCTTCACGCGGCGGCCGACCGGGCGGGAGAAGGGCAGGTTCCTGGCGCTCGATCTCGGCGGGACCAACTTCCGCGTCCTGGCGGTGGAACTCTCCGGCGATCGGTCGTTCGAGGTCGTGCGCGCGACGCGTGCCGCCATCCCGAGGGAGGACATGGGGGGGGACGGCGTCGCCCTCTTCGACTTCGTCGCGGCGTCGCTCGACGCCTTCCTCTCCGGGAGCGGGCTCCCGCGCGACGGGAAGTACGGACTCGGATTCACCTTCTCGTTCCCCGTGCGCCAGACCGGGATCCGATCGGGCGCGCTCATCCAGTGGACGAAGGGGTTCACCGCGAGTGGAGTGGAAGGGAAGGACGTGGTGGTGCTCCTGGAGGCTGCGCTCCGGAGGCGCGGACTCGGCGGCGTCTCGGTGGAGGCGCTCGTGAACGACACCGTGGGGACGCTCGTCGCCCGGAGCTACGAGCGGGAGGGGTGCGAGCTCGGGGTCATCCTGGGGACGGGCACGAACGCCTGCTATCCCGAGAAGGGGAAGGATGGCGTCATCGTCAACATCGAGTGGGGAGGATTCGCCGGGTTCGCGGGGAACTCCTTCGACCGGGCGCTCGACGCCGCCTCCGCCAACCCGGGAAGCCAGCTCTTCGAGAAGGCGGTCTCCGGGATGTATCTCGGCGAGATCGTCCGCCTGGTCCTCGACCAGCTCGCGCGGGAGGGGCTCGTCCCGGCGCCGGTCGGCGCCCCGTACTCCCTCACGAGCGAGCACCTTTCCCGGCTCGTCGCGGGATCGCCCACCGGCGGCGACCGGGTCGCCCGGGCCGTCGCGGAGCTCGTCACGACCCGCTCCGCCCACCTCGCCGCCACGGCGATCGCCGCGGTGCTGCTCTGGCGGGGCGAGCAGGCCCCGGGGGAACGGGTCGCGGCGATCGACGGCTCCCTCTTCGAGAAGTTCCCGGGATACCGGGAGGCGATGTCCGCGTTCCTGGCGCAGGGGATGGGGGAGCGAGCGAGGGACGTCCGCTTCGAGCTGGCCCATGACGGGTCGGGCATCGGCGCGGCGATCATCGCTGCGATCGCATCGGAAGTGCCACGGAAGTCGGAGGCAACATGAACGGCGGATACCGGTCGATCGTCCTCCTGATCAGCGGCACCGCAGCGCTCGGCGGCCTGCTCTTCGGGCTCGATCAGGGCTTCATCGCCAACTCGCTCTCGACCATCCAGACGGTCTACCGGCTCGACACCCGGGGCGCGGAGCACTACTCCTCGATCCTGGCGACGGGCGGCGTCGCGGGCGCGCTCCTCTCCGGGCTGCTCGCCAGGTTTCTCGGGCGGAAGAGGAGCCTGGTCCTCGCGGGACTCATCTTCACCGTGGGATCCCTCCTGTCCGCGTTCCTCCTCCCCATGGCGGTCATGCTGGCCTGCCGGCTGGCGCTCGGTTTCGCCGTCGGCATCGCCTCGTTCGTCGTCCCGCTCTACCTGTCGGAGACCGCGCCCACGAAGGTCCGCGGGTCGATGGGGACGCTCTTCCAGCTGATGATCACCATCGGCATCTTCGTCATCTCCGTCTCGAACGTCTTCATCATCCGGGCCGTGGTCAAGCCCGAGCGGGCGCTCCCTCTGATGTTCGGGGTGATCGTGCTCTTCGCCGCCCTGATGCTCCTCGGGAGCCTCTTCCTCCCGGAGAGCCCGCGCTGGCTCATGCTCGGGGGGCGCAAGGAGGAGGCCACCGTGGTCCTGCGGCGGATCCTCGCGACGGAGGAGGAGGTCGCGGCCGAGATCGCGGACATCGAGAAGTCCCTGGGGACGGGGGGTACCTCCACCCGCATCGTCTTCCAGGGCTACTTCCTGAAGGTCCTGGCGGTCGGGATCCTGCTGCAGATGTTCCAGCAGCTCGTGGGGATCAACGTGATGATCTACTACGCGCCCCGGATCTTCGGCTTCGCGGGGCTCACCGGGCTCGTGGCGATGATGACCGTCCCCACGGTGAACATGATCTTCACGTTCCCCGCCATCCGGCTCGTCGAGAAGTGGGGCCGGAAGAAGCTCCTCTACGTCGGCGCCGCGTCCATGTTCGTCGCCATGGTCGCCGCCGGCCTCGCCTTCCGCGCCATCGGAGACGTGGCGGGCGCCACGGGCCCGGCCTGGTCCGGTCCGGTCCTGCTCGTCGCCGTGATCGTCTACATCTTCGGCTTCGCGGTCTCCTGGGGGCCGGTGGCCTGGATCGTGTGCTCCGAGGTCTTCCCGATCCAGGGGCGCGAGGTGGGGATGACCGTCACCACCATGGTGAACTGGACCTTCGCCGGGCTCCTCATGGACAACTCCCTCACCTTCATGCAGGAGCACGGGAACTCGTCCATCTTCTTCGTCTTCTCCGCGTTCTGCCTGCTGGCGATCGTGTTCGTGGCCGGGTTCGTGCCGGAGACAAAGGGGATCTCGCTGGAACGGATCGAGGCCGACCTGAAGGCCGGCAAGCCGCTGCGGAGGCTCGGGCAGGGCGGATAGCGCCCGCCGGTTGGACGGCTACGAACCCTGGCCCGGTCCGCCGATCTCGGCCCCGGCCAGGGTCTCCAGCGCCTTCACCATGGCCGAGTGGTCCCATCCCGCGCCGCCGTGAGCGGCACAGGAGTTGAAGAGCTCCTGGCAGGTCGCGGTGTTCGGGAGCGAGACCCCCAGCGCCCTCGCCCCGGAGAGGGCGAGCGCCAGGTCCTTCTGGTGGAGCGCGATGCGGAAGCCGGGCGCGAAGTTCCGCTGGATCATCCGCTCGCCGTGTACCTCCAGCACGCGGGAGGAGGCGAAGCCTCCGAGCAGGGCCTGGCGGACGCGGGCCGGGTCGGCGCCGGCCCGCGACGCGAAGAGGAGGGCCTCGCCCACCGCCTCGATGGTGAGCGCCACGATGATCTGGTTCGCCACCTTGGTGGTCTGCCCGTCGCCGTTCCCCCCGACGAGGGTGATGTTCTTCCCCATCTTCTCGAAGAGCGGCCTGGCCCGGTCGAAGGCCGCCGGGGAGCCGCCGACCATGATGGTGAGGGAGGCGGCCTTGGCCCCCACCTCGCCGCCGGAGACGGGCGCGTCGAGGTAGTCGCAGCCGAGCGCGTTCACGCGCGCGGCGAAGCGCTTGGTCTCGATGGGGGAGATGGAGCTCATGTCCACGACGAGCTTGCCGGGGGAGAGCCCCTCGGCGACGCCACCCGGGCCGAAGAGGACCGCCTCCACGTCGGGCGTGTCGGGAAGCATGGTGATGACCACGTCGGACCGTTCGGTCACCTCCCGGCCGTTCGAGCAAGCCACGCTGCCCCGTTCGAGGAGTTCGGGCGGGATCCCGCCGAGGGTGTGGAGGAAGAGCGCGTGCCCCGCCGCGCCCAGGTGGCCCGCCATGGGGCGCCCCATGATGCCCAGCCCGATGAATCCGACGTTCATGATGTTCCTCCCGTTCTCACCGTCGCGTCCGGTACGGCGCGAACCAGCCGAGGCCGGCCTCCGTATCCCCGCGCGGCTTGTATTCGCAGCCCACCCACCCGGTGTACCCCATGGCGTCGAGCTGCGCGAAGACGAAGGGGTAGTGGATCTCGCCGGTGCCGGGCTCGTTGCGCCCCGGGGTGTCGGCGACCTGGACGTGGCCGATGCGCCCAAGGTTGCGGCGCATCGTCGGCACGAGGTCTCCCTCCATGACCTGCATGTGGTAGATATCGTACTGTAAGTGAATATTGGGTTCCCCGGCGAGGTCCAGGAACCGCAGCGCCTGCTCGGTGCGGCAGACGAGGAATCCGGGGATGTCCCGCGTGTTGATGGCCTCGACGAGGAGGCGCAGGCCGCGGGGCGCGAGCGCCCGTGCCGCGAAGCGGAGGTTCTCCACCAGGGTGCGCTCCGCCATCTCCCGGTCCGCGCCCGGGGGCAGGACGCCGGCGAGGCAGTTGAGCTGGCCGCAGCCGAGCGCCTTCGCGTAGGCGATGGCGGTCTCGACGCCGTCCTGGAACTCGCCGACGCGGGAGGGAAGGCAGGCGATGCCCCGCTCGCCGGCCGCCCAGTCGCCGGCCGGCAGGTTGTGGAGCGCCTGGGAGAGGCCGTTCTCCCGGAGCCTCTCCGCCAGCTGGTCCCGCTCGAACGGGTAGGGGAAGAGGTACTCCACCGCCTCGAACCCGGCCCGGGCGGCGAGCGCGAACCGTTCGAGGAAGGGGACCTCGTTGAACATCATGGTCAGGTTGGCGGCGAATCGGGGCATGCGGGGTCCCTTTCGTCAGCGGGCGAGCAGCGTGGGAAGGAGCGCCCCCAGCTCGGGCACGACCTCCGGTGGAAGGTGGGGGGCGCAGCGGGCTGCGGCGGCGGCCGCGAGGGCCGGCCACTCCTCGTAGATCCAGCCGCTGCTCTCGCGGCCCCCCTCCCGGTGCACCCGCTCCATGGCCGCGAAGAGCTCGGTGCGCAGCGCCTCGGCGACCCGCTCGCGCTGCTCGGGGAGGAGACGGAACCGGCGTGACGCCTCCCCGGCGAACCGGACCGAGAGCAGGCGCGACTCGATGAAGGAGAGGGACATCACCTCACCCGCGTCGAACCAGGGGTCCCCGGTGCCGCGGGCGCGGAGCTGGGCCTCGGCCTCGGGTTCCGGGAGGGGCCGGGCGCCGGAACCGAGCACCGTGCCGGCCGCCGTCGCGACCAGCGACGGGTCGGCGCCGGGACCGAGCGACAACCAGAAGAACCGGCCCGACGAGTCGGTCCGGGCGGTCCTCACGCCGGGGAGGGAATCCAGGCGCGCCAGCACGGGCGCGAGAACGGTGCCTCAACCGAGGCCCGTCACCGGGCCTCAGCCGAACCCGGTGGCGTGGAGGACGAGGGGGGACACCCGGCGAGGATACCCCGTCTGCTAGCGAGCGGCAGGGGCCGCGTAGACCGTCCGCCCGTTCTTCACGGTCTCGAGGACCTTCACGTCGCGGATCTGCGCTGGCGGCACCTTGACCGGGTTGGCCGAGAGGATCACGAGGTCGGCCACCTTGCCCACCTCGAGCGTGCCCCGCTCCCCCTCCTCGCGGTACTGCCGCGCCGCCTCCACGGTGAGCGCGCGGAGCGCCAGCATGGGCGGGATCCGCTCCTCGGGGCCGACCACCTTGCCCGACTTGCTCACCCGGTTCACGGCGCTGAAGACGGTGAAGATCGCGTCGAGCGGGGTGACGAGGAAGTCGGTGTGGTTCGTGAAGGCGATCTTCCGCGCCGCCGCGGAGGCGGCAGGGCTGATCCGCTGCGTCCGCTCGGCCCCGAGCAGCACCGGATACTCGTCGCCCCAGTAGTAGGTGTGGTTCGTGAAGAACGAGGGGATGATGCCCAGCCGCGCGTAGGCGTCGAGCTGGTCGTCCCGGGCGAACTGGCTGTGGACCAGGACCGTCCGCGCGTCCACCTTCGCGTCCAGCCCTGCGTCCTCCTGGGCCTTGATCACCATGTCGATGGCGGCGTCGCCGTTGGCGTGCGCGAAGAGCTGGCCGCCCCCGGAGATGGCCGCGCGGAGGCCGTCGGAGAGCTGCTTCTGCGTCACCGAGGGCTCGCCGCGCCAGGAGGACTGCCCCATCGGCCCCGGGACCAGGTAGGGCTTCGTGAAGTAGCCGGTCCGTCCCTGGGGCGAGCCGTCGATCACCGCCTTGAGCCCGGCGATCTTCACGTGGTCGATCATCTGCCCGAACCCCGAGCCGGGCTTCTCGAGCACTTCCGAGGCCGACTGGATGAGGGGGAGCGCCATCACGTCGATGGTGAGCATCCCCCTGCGGGCGGCCTCGCGCATCGCCGGGATGGCGGCCGGCGGCGTCGCCCCCTCGGTGGCCACGGTGTATCCCTGCGAGAAGTAGCGCATCTGACCCGCCGCCAGCGACCCGGCCAGATCCTCCGGCTTCGGCAGGGGAAGCTTGGGCTCGAGGACGATGAAGGCGTTCTCCATCAGGAGACCCGCCGGCTGGTTCGAACCCGGTTCCCGCACGATGACGCCGCCCAGCGGCGTGACGGTGTCCGGACCGATTCCCAATGCGGAGAGCCCTTTCGAGTCGAACACCGCGCCGTGGCCGGAGACGTGGAGCAGCATCACCGGGTTGCTCGGGAAGACGGCATCGAGGTCGTGGCGGTTCACGTCTCGCTTCTCGGCGAGTCCGGTGGCGTCGTAGCCGTAGCCGATGATCCAGTCCCCCGGCTTGGCCTTCTGCTTCGCCGCCTGGGTTCGCAGCGCCGCCAGGATGTCGGGGATCGATCGAACGGGCCCCACGGGTGGCTCCGACACGTTGGCCCAGTTGTCGATGGCCACCGCCGCCAGGAAGTGGGAATGAGGGTCGATGAAGGCCGGCAGGAGCGTCCGCTTCCCCAGCGAGACCACCCGGGTCCCCGGGCCGCGCAGCTTCATCACGTCGGCCTTCGTGCCCACGGCCGCGATCCGACCGTTGCGGACCGCCAGCGCCTGCGGGGCATCCTTCCCCTCCGTCATCGTGAGGATGTCACCATCGGTATAGATGACGTCGGCCGGAGGGATGGCGAGGAGGGCCAGGGCGGCGAGGAGGGCTGTCATGCCCTCACCGATACCACCGCGTGGTTCCGAAGGCGACGGGGCTCGCTACGGCGCGCGGAAGGTGCCCCCCAGAACGGAGCAGGCGCTCGTGGCGGTGGCGGTCGTGTAGGTGGGTGACGAGTAGGCCACCGACCAGACGGCCACGTACGGCTGGTTCATGTCGCAGTACCCCACGACGCCGTCCCTGGGGCACGCCACCCCTGGCTGGAAGGTGTAGGCCAGGCCGAGCACCTGCAGGCAGGCGGCCTGGGCAACCTCGAAGCTCGACACGGTCAGGATGTCGACGCACAGGGCGCCCCCCGCCGAGCAGCTCGTCCCCTCGACGAGCCGGGGAGGTTCCCCGCAGGCGGACGAGACGAGGAGGGCGCAGAGGAGCACGCCGCCGGAGGCGAGATCTCGTCGCATCACCGGACCAGGATGCCGGCCTTCTCGAGGTCCCTCACCAGCTCGTGCGCGAGCGACTGGGCCCCGCCGATGGCGCTCTGGATGTTGTAGGTCGTGGAGACCCCGTTCCAGACCAGCTTCTCGGTTCCGCCGTGCGCCGAGTAGACGGTGGTCTCGGTCTTCACGCTGGTGTCCTCCTCGACGTAGGAACTCGTGTACCAGAATCCGTCGCCGGTTCCGTAGTTGGGCCACCAGCCGCCGTAGTAGGCGGCCGGCGGGACGTAGTCGAGCGTGCCCGGCATGAAGGCCATCTCCATGTGCTTCACCATCCGCTGGATGATGACGAGATCGATCTGGTTCGCGCGGACGAACTCGAGCCCCTTCTCCTTGTCGAGCTCACCGCCCTGGAAGACGCCGGTGGAGGTTGCCGAGAGGTAGCCCTTGTCGAGCAGCGCCTGGGCCAGCGCGTTCTCCACGACGACCCGGGTGCGGTCGTTCGGCATGATGCAGACGAGGAAGAGGCGCTTCACCGGCTGGGCGTCGTACTTGGGGTCCCGCCACACCTGGACCATCTTCGTCCCGGTGCAGGACGACAGGACCAGCAGGGCGGCGGCGGCGGCGGCGGAGCGGAAGGACGACCTCATGGGGGCGCGAATCGTAGTTCAGGCCCGAGGGGGGGCGCAACCGCGGTGTGCAGCCGGGGATCGTCCCGCGCCGGAAAGAGCGGGGTTGCCTTTCGTCGGGGGAGTGCGGACACTGCGGCCTGAAGGCCCCGGCGTGCAGCCGGGCCACCCCTGACCGAGGAGGAATCGTGCCGTACGTCAACATCCGGTTCGTGCGGGAGAAGGTGAGCAAGGATCAGAAGGCGGCGCTCATCCGGGGCGTCACCAACCTGCTCAACGACATCCTGAAGAAGAATCCCGCCACGACCATGGTCGTCATCGACGAGATCGATGCCGACAACTTCGGCCTCGGCGGGGAGACGGCGAGCGTCCGGGCCAAGCGGCGCAAGGGCTGAGCCCGGGCACATCCGTCCCAGGGCCGCCCGAGGCGCACTTGCTCTCCTTCGTCCTCGCGAGCGCGCCCATCTTCGCGGTCGTGGTCATCGGGTGGGCTGCGGCCCGGCTCGGATGGCTCGCGCCCGCAGGCATCGCCGCCTTCGCGGCCTACGCCTTCGATCTGGCGCTCCCGGCGCTGATCACCGGGATGCTCGCCCGGCAGCCGCTCCAGGGCGTCCTCGACGCGCGCTACCTTCTCGCGTTCCTCGGGGCGGGGGCTGTGATCTTCGCCGCGACGGCCGGGATCACGGCCATCGGGGGGGGCGGCGTGGGCGTCGTCGGCGCGCACGCGCAGGCCGCCACCAACGGGAACCTGGGGTTCCTGGGGGTGCCGCTCCTCCTGTCCCTCCTCGGCGAGAGGGCCACCGGCCCGCTCGCCATGGCAATCCTCGCGGAGGTCGGGATCCTCATGCCGGCGGGCATCGTCCTCATGAGCCTGGGGCGACCCGGGGACGGCAGGGCGCGCGGGGGCGCGGGCCGCGACGTGCTGCGCGCCACGGTTGGCAACCCCATCGTCCTGGGCGTCATCGCCGGGGCCGCCATCGGCCTCTCGGGCTCCCGCCTGCCGATCCCGGTCGATCGTCTGCTCTCCTTCGTGGGGGCCTCGGCAGGGCCCACGGCCCTCTTCGCGCTGGGTGGTTCGCTCGCGGGGCGCCGGCTCGAGGGGCACCTGCTCCCCATCTCGTTCATCGCCGCCGCCAAGCTCGTCCTCTACCCGGCCGTCGCCTGGGCCTTCCTCCGGCTGGCGGGGGTGGACCCCACCTGGGTCGGAGCCGGTGTGCTCATCGCCGCGCTCCCCACCGCGGCCAACGCCTTCGTCTTCGCAAGTCGCTACGATGCGGCGCCGGAGCGCATCTCCGCGGAGATCCTGCTCTCCACGGTGGCGGGGGCCGTGACCTTCCCGATCGTCGCGTGGATCGTGCTCCCCTAGGTGTTACGATCGGGGGATGTCCTCCTCCCCGGCACCCTCCCGCGCGAAGCGGGTCCAGCAGCGGCTCACGAACGAAATGAAGGAGTACACGGTCGTGGCGGGCTACTTCGCCCTCCTGTTCCTCGCGATCGCGACCTACCGCACCGTGACGCTCGCCGAGTACGACATCATCACCTACGCCTACGGATCGGCCATCATCGAGGCGGCGATCCTGGGCAAGGTCGTGCTGCTCGGCCAGGTCCTGCACGTGGGCGAGAAGCACCAGGACCGACCCCTCTTCGTCGCCATCCTCTGGAAGGCGCTGACCTTCTCGATCTTCGCCGCCGTCCTGATCACGGCGGAGCACGCGGTCAAGGCGCTGGTGAAGGGTCATCCCCTCTCCGACGAGTTCCGGCTTTCCGGTGGCCGCGGTTGGGAGATGCTCTCCCACTTCCAGCTCGTGACCGTGACCTTCATGTCCTTCTTCGCGCTGCGCGAGACCGCCCGGGCGTTCGGTTGTGAGAGTCTCTTCGCGTTGCTGTTCGGCCCGCGCCCGGGAGGGGCACCCCGGAAAGGCTGATGCGTCGAGGAGCGAGAGCAGGCTCGACATGGCGCCCCATCCGTGGAAAGTTCTGCGGCTCACTTGAGCGGCCCCTGGCCGCCTCCTTCCGAAAGGCTCCTGAACATGAAGCGCCTCCTCGTTGCCGCCGCCCTCGCCGCCTTCGCCAGCTCCGCCTACGCCGACGCCGCCGCCACATTCAAGGCCAAGTGCGCCATGTGCCACGGGGCCGACGGCGCCGGCGGCGCCATGCACAAGGCCTCCATCAAGGGGACCAAGGAGGCCGACGTCCTGAAGGCGATCAACGACGGCAAGGGCAAGATGAAGCCCGTGAAGATCGACGACGCCGCCGCGGTGGCGAAGTTCGTGTCCGGCCTCAAGTAGGCAGGGCAGCTCGTCGCGACGCGCCTCCCGCCGGCTGGCGCACAGGCGGGGCCGAAGGCGACTCGATCGAGCTCGCTTCGCTGGGGCTCCCGCTCCTGCTCCGGGGCTGGTCCACGATGGTGCGACGGGGCGCGAACCGCATCCTGGTGCGTTACGGCTTCGAGTTCACGCAGGGGGAGTCGCGGGTGTACCAGGCCGACCAGACCGCGATGTGGCTGCGGCCTGGTGGATCAGTTCCTTGACCCGGCCCATCCGCCCTACCACGTCGACGAGGACGCTGCCGGTCCAGCCGAACGTGAAGAGCCGCGAGATGGCCATGATGGGGCCCACCATCCGCCATTGCTCCGGGAGCATCCGGGAGCCGTAGCCGAGGGTGGTGTAGGTGTTGGCAGCGTAGTAGCTCGCCGATTCCCAGGTGGGGAACAGGCGCGTGTACTTGAGCGCCGCGCTCCAGACGGAGGGCCTGCTCGCGCCGGATCACGTGGGCCTGGATCCAGCGCATGAGGAATCCGTGCAGGATGACGATGAGCACGAGGAGCGTTCCTCCGAGGACGAGATCCGGGAACGGCAGGATCTGGAGGATCGGGAGCGCCGAGTTGACGTCCTCCACGAGTTGCAGGGCGGTGTCGGGGGTCGGGGCGGGCATGTGGGGGACTGTAGCGCGGTGAGGCTTCGCGCGTGACCGCCGGCCGGCGCCGCGCTAGGAGTGGACTCATGGACCTTCCCTCGCTCCTCACCGCCGCCCGCGAGATCGGGGCGAGCGACCTCCACCTCGAGGCGGGATTGCCGCCCAGCGCCCGTGTCCGCGGGCAGCTGCAGTCGATGGGCGCGCCGGTCGGGGCGCGGGAGCTTCTCGAGGCGGCGCGCGAGCTCGTGGGCGAGGACCGCTGGCCCGACTTCCTGGAGCGCAGGTCGGCCGACGTGGCCCGGAGCCTGGGCGGGGCCCGCTGCAGGGTGAACGTCCTCTGCACGGCCCGGGGCGTGGGGATGGCCATCCGATTCCTGCCCGCCGCGCAGGCGACGCTGGAGCGGCTGAACCTACGGTCCGATCTCTCTCGCCTCGTCGAGCCGCACCACGGGCTCGTCATCGTGTGCGGCCCCACCGGCTCGGGGAAGTCGAGCACGCTCGCCGCGCTGGTGCAGGAGCTGAACCTCCGGGAGTCGCGCCACGTCGTCACGCTCGAGTCGCCCATCGAGTACGTGCTCACGCCTCGACTCTCCTTCATCCGGCAGCGCGAGGTGGGGCGAGACACGCCGAGCTTCGAGCAGGGGCTCTACGACGCCATGCGCGAGGACCCCGACGTCCTCGTGGTGGGTGAGCTCCGCGACGCCGAGACGATGCGCCTCACGCTCTCCGCCGCGGAGACGGGCCACCTCGTCCTCACCACCGTCCACTCCTCCTCCGCCGCCGAGGCGCTGCAGCGGATCGTCGGGGCTTTCCCGGCGGAGATCCAGGCGGGCATCGCCACCCAGCTCGCCGACTGCCTGGTGGGCGTCGTCTGCCAGCGTCTTCGCTGGTTCCCGGAGCGCAACTTGCGCGCACCCGAGTGCGAGGTGCTCGTCGCGAACCAGGCGGTGAAGGCCATGGTGCGCCAGGCGCAATTCTTCAAGATCGCGACCGCGCTCGAGACCGGGGCGGCCGACGGCTGCTTCACCTTCGCCCGCTACCGCGAGTGGCTGGAGCGGAGGACCGACTGGTACGTTCCCGGCCCGGAGCCGGTCGCGCGGGAAGGGGAGGGGCGCGAAGCGGCCGGGTATTCCGAGGCGGCGGTAGGCCCGAGTCCCCGGAGGATGCCGGACCGGCGCACCGCGACTCCTCCTGCCCCGGCCACTTCCCGTACGCAGGAGGGCGTGCTCGAGATCTCCTCGTCCGATGAGGACCTCGCCCGCATCCTCGACGAGCTGGAGCGGACCGGAAAATGAGTGAATCGACAGGGTATCGCACATGTACCTACACGTTTCTGCCGTAAGAATTTGTCATCAATTCCTCGAATCGACCCCTCCGATGGTGATATCCATCGATTTGCCGTCCAGGGACGGCAAGGAGCAGGGAGGTCGGTCATGGCCGGCGCGCACATCCTCATCGTCGACGACGACGCATTCTTCCGGAACGCGGTGGCCGAATCGCTCGAGGGGCTCGGCTACACGCTCTCGTTCGCCGGAGATGTGCCCAGCGCGCTCGCCGTCCTGCGCACCGACCAGGTGGATGTCGTCGTGTCCGACCACGTCTTGCCTGGCCTCTCGGGGCTCTCGCTCCTGACCTCCATGCGGGACCACATGCCCGAGCCTCGACGGATCCTGGTCTCGGGGAAGGTCGATGTCTCCCTGGCCCTCGCCGCGATCAACCAGGCCAACGTCTTCCGGTTCATCGAGAAACCCTTCGACCCCGTCGCGGTCCGGCTGGCGGTCTGCCTCGCCGTGGACGACCTGGAGCGGGAGCGGTCCGAGCGGCGCATCCTCGACTGGGTCGGTGCGAGCCCGGGCTTCGCTCCGTCCGTGAAGGTTGCGTAGCGGGCAGATCCGGGTGGCACTGCGCCGTTCGCGGGACCGGCGACCGGGGTGACCCCGGCGCCATACGGCCGCACACACTCCCCCCGCGACGCGGGCCACCCGCCCCGCTACACTGCTCCTGTGAACGGCGACGCCGACCGACGGTCCAAGGCGATCGG
>SESG01037091.1_pt1 | contig 37907 bp, 32 predicted proteins | sample 3171421 | NCBI WGS metagenome assembly SESG01 (sample SAMN10866946, study PRJNA518727) | freshwater metagenome | biome: subpolar coniferous forest; feature: holomictic lake; material: water; isolation source: holomictic Lake 227, 6 m and 8 m depth | place: Canada: near Kenora, Ontario | collected...
GGCAATATGCCCATCACGATTAGGGCAGGTAAAGCCCGCGTCAATGGATAGCTTATGGACAGTACAGCCAAACAAATTTCGCCAATAACTTTTGAGATCGTAGTATCGTTTTTTTGTGAAACTCCAATTCCGATAGCGAAGCGTATCGGAATTGGCAAGTTGAACAATCCCGCCAAGCGGAGGGCACACCTCAACGCAATCTTTGGAATCATTTTCCAAAGATTGCGTTCGGGGTTCATGCTCGTGGGTGGTTTTCCAAAAATCAGGTTTCGCCAAAATAACCTCTTTTTTGTTGTGTTTTTGTAGTCTATGCCGTAAATAAATGCTGTCGCCATTCAGTGATGGGTATGGGTCAAATTATGTACGGCTTTTACTATTGATTTAATACCAGCGCAAGCGTTGGTTTAATGTCAACAAGAGGTGAATCAAATTGTCTGATAATTATGACATTTTAGTAATCGGTGGTGGTCATGCCGGCTGCGAGGCAGCTCTAGCTGGAGCCCGCATGGGTTGCCGCACGCTTTTGTTTAATATCAGTTTGGATTCAATAGCGCTCATGTCCTGCAACCCGGCAATCGGCGGCCTGGCTAAAGGACAATTAGTCAAGGAGATTGATGCTTTGGGCGGTGAAATGGGCAAAATTGCTGATAAAACCGCCGTGCATTTCCGCATGCTCAATGCCTCTAAAGGCCCTGCCGTTCATTCTTCCCGCGTTCAGTGCGACAAGCAATTATACCGCTTAACCATGAAGGGAACCCTGGAGAATCAGGAAAATCTGCAAATAAGACAAGGTATGGTAGAGAGCCTGGTGATCGAGGGTAACGAAATAAAAGGAGTGGTTGACCAAACCGGCTATTTCTATAGCGCGAAAAAAGTTATCATTACTACCGGAACATTTTTAAATGGCCTTGTGCACATTGGTGCTTCTCAAACAGCTTCTGGTCGAGCCGGAGAGCTGTCCTCAATTGGGCTTGCCGCCTGTCTGAAGAAATCAGGTTTTGAAATAGGCAGAATGAAGACAGGAACACCACCTCGTCTGCGGGCTTCGTCCATTGATTTTTCAAGCCTGGAGCGTCAGGATAGCGATCCTGAACCACTGCCATTCTCTTTTACTACTCAACAATTGCGGATGGAGCGCCTGCCTTCCTACTTTACCGCGACATCCGCCGAAACTCATCGCCTGATTCGCGATAATATTCAATCATCTCCACTTTATGCCGGCACTATTAAAGGAATCGGTGCCCGCTATTGCCCGTCTCTGGAAGATAAAGTTATGAGATTCCGGGAGCGCGAAAACCATCCTGTTGTGCTTGAGCATGAAGGACTCGATACTCAGGAAATTTATGCCAAAGGCTTAGGCAATAGCCTGCCTCTGGAATTGCAACATCAAATAGTCCGCAGTGTGCCGGGGCTTTCGCAGGCCGAAATTATGCGTCCGGCTTATGCCATTGAGTACGATTTTGTTCAGCCGACGCAGCTTAAACCCTCACTAGAAACAAAATTAATTAAAGGCCTGTATCTTGCCGGTCAAATCAATGGAACTTCCGGTTATGAGGAGGCAGCCGCACAAGGCCTGTGGGCAGGGATTAATGCCGCACAAGCACTGAAGGGAGAGCAGCCATTTATTCTCGATCGATCAGAGGCATACATCGCAGTATTGATAGATGACCTGGTTACCCGTGGTGTTGATGAACCTTACCGCATGTTCACCTCCCGTGCGGAATACCGACTTATTTTGCGTGAGGACAACGCTACTATTCGTCTGATGGGGAAAGGCGTTGAGCTGGGGCTGATTGGCAGCGATCACTATTTGTCTCTGCAAGATAAAATGCGCCAGATTCAGCAGGGCATCGAGAAACTCAAGGCAACGCCGGTTAGACCTTCCCCGGAAGTAAACGAGCATCTGGCAAAAATCCCTTCACCGCTCCTGAATAACGCCACAACCCTGTACGGCCTTTTGAAAAGACATGAAATTTCTTATGATGCTTTAGCCGGATTTCCCGGTAGTGAAGACCAAAAAGATTCATTTGTAAAAAAGCAAATCGAAATTGAAATTAAATATGAAGGCTATATCAAACGGCAATTTGATTCCGTGAAAAAATTAAAAGATCAGGAAAAAAAGAAAATCCCTCTGAATTTTAATTATTCCTGTGTACCCGGCCTTTCCAACGAATTGAAAGCAAAGCTTGCCAAAATAGCGCCACAAACTCTCGGACAAATGGAGCGGATCCCCGGCATGACTGAAGGCGCCATCTCTGCTGTATTAATTATGATTAAAAAAATGGATATGCATTATAAATAGAGATGGGTTAAAATTTAACCGCTCTGCATTATCCGCCGCACTCTTTCGAGTTCCTGCTGATTATCCACTTCCACAGAATCGTGCGGCGTAAGAACAACTTTAATTTTGTAACCATATTCCAGTGCGCGCAATTGCTCGAGGGCTTCTAACTTTTCCAGCTTTCCTTCGGGCAGCTTGGTAAAAACATCCAGAAAGTCCCGCCGGTAGGCGTAAATGCCGTGATGCTTATAGTAATCAGCTTTGAGCTTTTTATCGCGCACGAAAGGTATCGTCGCCCGCGAAAAATAAAGAGCGAAATTTTGAGAATCGAGGACAACTTTAACCGCGTGGGGATGGGTTATTTCTTCTTCCAGAATAATTTTGTAAATTAATGTGGACATGACAATGGCCGGATCATCAATTAAAGGCTGGATAACTTCATCCACCTGCACCGGCTCAAAAATCGGTTGATCTCCTTGAATGTTGACAACAATGGCATCGGCCACGAGATGAAGTGTTTTTACTGCTTCTGAAATCCTATCTGTGCCGGAGCGGTGTGTTATTGCCGTCATAATCGCGTTGCCGCCAAATTTTTTCACAGCGGTAAATATGCGTTCATCATCGGTTGCAACCGCCACATAAGGCACTGCTTTGGCTTGTGCCACTCGCTCATAAACATGCTGGATCATCGGCTTGCCGCAAAGATCGGCCAGAGGCTTACCGGGAAAACGGCTGGATTCATAACGTGACGGAATGATGCAGACAATATCTCTTTTCATTTTGACTGTCCTAAATGCTGGTCGGATTTCTGTAAGTGATTAACAACATAATCCCGCACGGAATCTTCCAGCGATGAAAACGCTACCGGACAGCCCGCGGTTTTGAGCTTATCTATTTTTGCCTCGGTAAAATACTGGTACTGATTGCGCAATGATTCCGGCATCTCAATATATTCAATATTGGTTTTGCGTCCCATAGCGGTAAAGACTGCTTTGATCAAATCATTCCAAGTTCTTGCCTTTCCTGTTCCCAGGTTAAAAATGCCGTTTGCCGCCGGATTATTAAAAAGCCACCACATAACGTCGATGCAGTCTTTGATATAAACAAAATCACGCAATTGCCCGCCATCAGGATATTTGGGCAGATAGGATTTAAAAAGCTTCACCTTGCCGGTTTCCTTAATCTGGTGAAAAGCTTTAAAAATAACGCTGGTCATATCTGCTTTGTGGTATTCGTTGGGGCCAAATACATTGAAAAATTTAATCCCGGCAATTTTGTTCTCCACTTGATTCTTGAGTGCCCATAAATCAAAAACCTGTTTGGAATATCCATACATATTGATTGGTTTAAGTTCGTTAATTTTGCTGTGGTCATCGGAAAAGCCCTGATTTCCATCGCCATAAGTTGCCGCAGAGCTTGCGTAAATATAGCGAATGCCGCGCTGAAGCGCCCACACAGCCAATGTTTTAGTGTAAAGATAATTGTTATTCCAAAGATAGTCTGCGTCGCGCTCCGTTGTCGATGAACAGGCTCCCATGTGCACAATGGCGCTGACATCAAAAGGTATTTGATCATCGCAAATCAGCCGTAAGAAATTGTCTTTATGGATGTAATCGGCAAAACGCAGGTTGACCATATTTTTCCACTTATCATCGGTACCCAGGCTATCAACTATCACAATATCATCGATGCCTTCCTGATTGAGCCGCCAGACAAAAGCGCTGCCGATAAACCCCGCGCCACCTGTAACTACTATCATGTGTTTTACTCCTTTTTTAAAAACCTTTATGTCTAACTATTACTGAAAAGAAATACTGTCAATAAGGAAATTCTCATACCCTATTTGCTGAAGCCGAGTTGATTCTTTACGGTAGTCAGAACGCTGCGGGGCTTTCGGACTTAATCATCATAAAATTAACCTGCCTGCCGGTGATCCCGCCTGCGCCGCGATGCGAGAAAAACATACCCTGATTACAGCTAGTGCAGTAACCGGAGACTTCTATATTTTTTTTCGGAATGCCTGCCGCTAGAATCTGCCGACGGTTGGCCTCGGGCAAATCCAGCATCCATTTGTTTTTTTTCTTGCCCTGCTGCAAAAAGAACTCAGAATTACTTTGCCTGCGAAAAGCATCCGCTGTGGTCGAATCAACCTCGTAGCAGCAATGGCCTATTGATGGACCAATTGCCGCCAGAATATCTTGCGGCAGGCATTGGCATTGATTCATCATCAACCTGATAACTTTGGCGCTTATGCCTAGTGCGCTGCCCTTCCAACCGGCATGGACAACAGCAATCACCTTTTTTACTTGATCCACAATAAGTACCGGCACGCAATCCGCCGTTTTGATGCAAATTGCCAGATTTACGCGGGTAGTAACTATCGCGTCATAATTGAGCTCGTCGCTTGACGAAAAATAGCTGCCGTGCGGCTTGATGACAAAGATTGCGTCGCCGTGAACCTGATTGACCACCAGAAACTGCTCCAGCGGGATGGCAAAAGCTGTGGCCAGATGATTCCAGTTTTGCAAAACACGGAATTCCTCATCTCCTTCACGGAAACTCATATTAAGGCTTTTATAATCGTCTTCGGATGTACCACCGCGCCGCGTACAAAAAGCGTGCTCCAGGAAATCGCAATTACTCAAAAGAGGAGATTGCAAATATTCAATAGACTTCTTTTTTTGAAGAGTTAACATCTTTGATCACCTTAGCTGCTCTTTCCAGTTAGTCGAACCGGAATCAAAAATATCGGGGCTGCGGCTGATACGGAATTGCTCGCAAAGCGAGCTTAAGTCCTGCGGAAGATCAGCTGTAAACACCATCCTCTCGCCAGTTACCGGATGAAGAAAGGACAGCTGTGCGGCGTGCAGAACCTGCCGAGTTAAAGCTTTCAGCTGTTTTTTCAGTTCGGGATTGGCAATGCTGCGCATTCTATTTATCGCGCTGCCATAAACAGCATCGCCAACAACCGGATAGCCGCGATCGGACAGATGCACCCGAATCTGATGAGTGCGACCGGTTTTGATCTCCACATCCAGCAAAGTAGCCAGGCCATAACGTTCGCGTACTTTCCAGAGAGTGAGGGCATCTTTCCCCCGCTTGCTTTTTGTGGACATCTTTTTGCGATCAGTTGTATGCCTGCCCACTGGCAAAACTATTTCTCCACTATTGCCTTTTATATCACCCCAAACCAAAGCCCTATATACTTTGTGCACATCGTGCTTTTCAAATTGAGTGGATAGATTTCTATGCGCGTCGTCGTTTTTAGCGGCAACGATAAGTCCTGAGGTGTCTTTATCCAGACGATGAACAATGCCCGGCCGCACAACGCCGCCAATTCCCGATAGATCGTGGCAATGAAACAAAAGCGCGTTGACCAGTGTGTTTTCATAATTGCCCGGCGCCGGATGTGTAACCATGCCGGCAGGCTTATTGATGACGATAATTGACGCATCTTCATAAACAATATCCAATGGGATATCCTGAGGCGCCGCAATGCCCTCAACTACAGGCTTTTGTTTTAGCTCGATTACGTCTCCGGCATTGAGCAACTGACTGACTTTGGGCGATTTGTCGTTGACCAGAACGGCGCCTTCTTCAATAGCGTGCTTGACCTGAGACCGTGAAAGCGCGGCATGATTTGCAGCCACAAAGACATCGAGTCGCAGGCCTTCCTGATCTTCATTTACAATGAAACGTATTTCTGCTGGTTGTTCAGTTTCTATGGACAAATCATTCCTCCGGCAATTATATTTAAGTACCCTGGATTCCCCTCTGCACGGGAATGACGAAATTTGTGTCATTGCGAGGCGACTCTCAGGAGCCGTGGCAATCTCTCTTTTTTGTGTCATTACCCGGCTCGACTGGGTAATCCAGTTTTTCTTTTTTCCCTCTTTTGCTCGTGCCCTTCAGGGTATAAAGAGGGGTGATGGGAGATTTTTGCCATGTCAACCCCCGGAATTCGTAAGGTGATGGTTAGCGGATGTTGTCGATCAAATAGATGAGTCGAATAATTTCATCAGGATGAATGCGCAAATTTACGTGGTCGGGTTGTTATCTCTTGCTTTCGTGGTGACAGACGTATGACTTTGTGACCTGATGATAGCTGAACTTTTCGCAAATCCTCACAGATTGCGGAAATATCCCCTTTGAACTTAAGCGTATGTTTCATGCGTTGTTTTCGGACTTCTTCAACAATGGGATCTTTCATCTTTTTACCTCCAATAATTCTTCAGGAGAACATATCTCCGGACACTCATACCCCTCATCCTCGATAATCCGCCGTAAAATTTTACGGATAAAGGGGTTATTTAGATGGGCAAAATTCCAGGTTACAACAATTTCAATGCCATTCACAGCAGCCACAGCAATATGCAGAGCGTCTTCAGGATACTGAGATGGAATTCCCTTTTTAGCAATAATAGTTTCAGCGAGAATCCGTGCCTCATCGTCAATATCAAGCATGGGAAACGACTCTATTGCTGCAACTCTCAACTGCGCCTGATTGCGATCACCTTTTCTGGCTTCTTCAAATACAAGTGCCGAAACGTAGGTTTCAAATTTCCCAGAAAGCGCCGGCCAAATATCCCGCGTAGCTCCCTGGTGACCGGCTATGATAATGTCACGGCTTGGTTTTGCAGTAAGATAGCTTACCACAGTTGTTTCAATATATAATCGTTTTTTCATGTTCAGAGACTAGCATGTTATTAGATTTTCCGAAAGAGAATTCCGTGCCAGTCACCATCCCACGGATGACTGCAGAACATCAAACGTAAAACAGCACCATTCTGGAAAGGCACAAGAACTTCTGGATTCCGTCCTACGACGGAATGACGAAATTTGTGTCATTGCGAGGCGACTCTCAGGAGCCGTGGCAATCTCTCCTTTTGTGTCATTACCCAGCGCGACTGGGTAATCCAGTTTTTCCTTTTCTCCTCTTTTACTCATGCTCTCGCCTTTTTTCTTTCCACATTCAGGTAGTCATGGAATTCGCAGGGTGATACAGCATTGGTAAGGGTCAGCGGAAGTTACCAATTAAATAGTACCGTCCCCATTATTCCCCCGCAGGTGATGCAACTTTTGCCATCCGCTTTTTTACCGTCACACATAGGCGGGTAACTGTCCTAATATTACCTCTGTCATGTTCCCCTTGCTGGTTCAATCGTCCTCCGATTGAACCAGTTTTTAAATTCTAGTTCAATTTTCAAGATTGAACCAGCCAGAGGTTAGGTATCGCCCATTTTTTTAATTCTCTCAACTTCCAGTTCTAAATCACTTTTAATATTAAGAATACCAATAGTCATGTCATCTAGATCCTTCTCAGTTACGTAAGAAAGATCTTTATACAATGCCTTATGAATTTCTTCGCTATAATCATGCATTTGTCTAATTTTTCGTTTATAAATGGATCATGAATAGTAGGTTGTTTTTTTGATAAAGATTGAGAATTATATTTAAGTTCCACAAATTTGCTCCGCAACTCTACTACCTGGATACGTAGCCCCAATAATTTGTCAGCTTTCCGTGATTCAGTCGAATGCAAAAAGGCTTTATAAGCAACCCAAAAAGAACAACATGCGATAATTACAGATACTGCAGAAATTGTTATTGATGTATCCATTTCTTTACCTAACGTCACGGTTCACCCTCGACTTGCCCGCCTCGGACGAGCCGTAGTAGTGCAGGTGATTATTCTCCTCATTTTGTCACGACAAGTCGAGCAATCCCGATCAATCCAATCTTATCAAAACGTTCTTCGGCCTTCTTGGCCTTGCTTGAATCACTGTCAAGTTCAGTGAAGAGCTTGTGCAGGGCACCTTCTAAGTCTGTAATGAAGTCCTCCAGATTGATGACCATTTTCCCCGCGACCTGCTTACCATGCAATGTAGGTTCCGCATATACAAACATGTACGACCCGCCTTCTGAATAATTGTGAACCAGTTTGCAGCGGAGGTCCCGGTGTAGCTTCTCCGGATCATAGAGCGGTGGAAGGTAATTCTTCACAAACGCCTTGTAGTCCTTACTGGTTGTCTCCTTCCCCGCGACGAATCCGGCCAGGTACTCTATGAAACAGCTTGCAAGGATAAACGCGCCCATCTTGGATTGCCCTGCAGATGCCCGTTTGATGTCGAGAAACGCCATGTCGTGAAGGATAAACTTGATATGATTGAACTTGGTTTTATCCATAATCTTCCTCTGGCGAACGCTCCGCATCACCGGGAAACCGGCTTTATGGCCGATCCGGTGCATGCGGTTGGTTTGCAGTTCATTACTCTTGCCTCCGAACTACCATAGACAATGCTGCCCGTCTTTGCCTTTCAAATCGTTCTGGCTATTCCGGGGACATAATACCATTTATTATTCACCAGAGTAACCCGATAATCTGTAATATGTCCCCCATATGGTTGCTTTTCAGGTTGCGTACTCAGATCGGGGCCAAACTGGCTCTTTGCAAAAGTGACGAAGTGATTGTGAATACAAAAGACCTCCGTAACTGATTAAATGTTCAAGTAAATCGACGAAAGGACGATTCAGGAAGTGGAACGGTGGTACTGTGTTAGCTTTGTTGATTAGCACAATCTCCACTACCGAACTGCCCACCGAGCTATCGATAAGGCTTTTTAGAAACTGTCTGTTAGCTTCTAGAACTTTTGAATTTCCGGTAAGAGCGTTTGACGTATTCTTGTTAACAGCCTGAAAGAGATCATCCCCAGAAATTCGTCCAGATGAGTGAACAATGAAATGCCTTAGCGTTTCGATACAACCAATCAGAAAATTATAGTCACGTCGTCGACAATTACGGGATAGATATTTATGCACATCAATTATTGTATCGTTTAATCTATTTCGGATTTCCTTAGTATTGCGTTTCATAATTTTACGGACTTGTTGCTTATGCCAATCCAGGTCATTTGAACTGATCGCTGATGGCACTATATCGCCGAAGTCGGAGCAACGCCACAACGATCTGTCAAGGTACCCGAGAACACCATAAAGATCTTGCAGATAGGTTTCCACAGCTTCAAAGGCTTCCACAAGTAGCCATTGATGCTGATTATTCAAATTTTCAATGAGAATGGCGCGCAACTCATCTTCTTCGGCTTTCTTATATCCAGCTTTCTCCCACCGCGTCTCCGGAGCAGAAAGATCTACCATCGGTAGTGCAACCCACAATCCCATGATAGGATTACTAATGTTCTTTGACTTCTTGAACTCCTTGGTACTTTGGAGAGATTCATCAAGCTGTACAATAGCTTCTTGAAACTGAGATGTAACGAATGAGGACTCAAAATACGTCTTCGTTAGTTGATCAGTTAGTTTCGTGAATACAGCGTCCAAAGCACTGAGCGCCGCGCGTTTTTTCATCTCCTTAAACCTCCGAATGCCTTGCTAGCTAATCAGTGTGCGGGATATTCCCCAGATTACACCCCGCCTGAATAATCCTATGGCATCCTCTCTTGGTCAATGGGCACAGGCATCCCTTCAAATCTCCAGCCCCGGCAGGCATTTGACGATCTTCATTGTTTCCAGGCTGACCGTGATGACTCGCTGGAACAGTTCCAGTGGGTAGCGGGGATTTTTCATGGTTTCCACCGCCCAGTCGTTGGCGTCGTTGACGATGCCGCTGTCTTTGTCGGTTTTTACACACTGGCGCTCCACCACCCAGTCCAGCGCGGGCTTGCCGTTGACGATGTAGTCGTAGGCTTCCTGCGGAATGCCGGTGAGGGTAATCTTGTCGTTGTAGTGTAACGTGGTGAGGTCTTTGTCCTTGCCCTGTTTGCCGTACTTCATCTTCTCCACCCGGTAGTCGGCATCGGTCAATATCTTGCCGCCCGTATCGATCTTGACCGGATAGGGCGGCACAGTTTCGTAGTTCAGGTGCAGTTCAGCCAACGCACGCCCCGCCTTGCTAAACGCCCGGAAACCGGCGGCGGTTTTAACGCACGGTATGCGTGGCAGCTCCTTGCTCAGGTTGTCGGCATAGCGTTCACGGTACTCTGGCGAATGGAGAAGGCCATAGACATAATAGAACACGTCTTCCTTACCGATGGTTTCGCCGGGATAGGCCACCTGAAAATGCGCCAGCCCTTCGTCGGTGATGGCGTCGCGGCGTTTTCTTTCTCCTTTGGTCGTGGTGGAAGTGGCAAACAGGTTTGGTTGGTCTGACGTTTCAGTGTCCGGCTCGTCATACAGATATAGCGAGAAGCCCTGTCCACCTGAGTGCTGCATATTCAAATCAGGTATTACATCAACCAGTAGCGCAGAAAAATCCTTACCGCCAATACCCGAACCGCTAATATAAATCATCAGATTTTTTGCCGCCGCATCCGGGAAAATGCGCGGCATTTGGCCAACACGGTGATTCATCATGCCGTCAAAATACAGCCATTGTTTGCTGAAGGGGCGATAAAGACAAGGGATAAGCTTATTTGCTTGAAAATCGCTCCGCTTCATACGAACCAGGTCCGCAATTAAACTGCTCGACCAACTGATTTTTGTCGAGTCTGTGTCAATGAAGTCGTCTACCTTGGCTTCTCGTATTTTCTTGTCCAGCCTGGAAAACGCGTCGGCAAATCGCACCGTCTCTCTGTTGTAGTAGGCGATCATGCGCTCCATGTTGTCTGCCAAACCTGCACGACTGCTGTTATATGACCAGTTATCGCGGGCAGTTAGCACACCTTGCGAAAAGTTATCAAATAGTTTGAGAGCGTTGCCTTTTTTGTCGCCCAGCACGATGTAGTCACTAAAACCGTCGTCGCGCTGTTTGAGCCAGTCGCCGTGCTGGTCGGGGGTGATGGTTGTCCAGCCTCCTGCTTCGGTAATTCCGGCAATGCTGGCAAAGGTGCTGACTCTTTCCAACTTGTCTTCCCGGCTGAGGTAATCGCCAATGTCGTGAAAGTAAATCTGGCCATGCTGCGTGGCGTTCGGATTTTTAACCAGCAGGGAAATGGCAATTGGGGCGCGGCTGCCGCTGCCAAAAATCTTGCCGCCTTCCTTGCGTGATAGCTCGCCAGCCGTGCGCTGATTGCCGCGCAAATGGAACACATAGATGCTGGAAAATTCCTCAGCGAGACACTGACGCAGCCCATCAGCGGAGTTTGATTCCAGAAAACCGGCATTGGTGACAAAACCGATTACGCCGCTATTGCCTATGCGGTCGCTTGCCCAGCGGATGGATCGAATGTATGAATCCATAAGGTTTTTGGTCGAGGTTGCGTCTGAGCGCTTCGCGTAGGTTTCACGGATGCGATGATCCAGATACTTGTATTCCACATTCTGGTTATTATCATTGGCGCTGGTTTGACCGGCGGAATACGGCGGGTTGCCAAATATGACCCGAATATCCAGCTTCTTCTGCCGCTTGCGGCGGGCGCTGTTATCTACCAGAATCTGGTCAATCAAGTCTTCTTTTTCGTAAAGCTGGAATGTATCGGTAAGGCAGATGCCTTCAAACGGCTGGTAGTCACCGCCAACGATGCTGTGATACGCCGCTTCGATATTGATGGCTGCGATGTAGTAGGCCAGCAGGACAATTTCGTTGGCGTGGATTTCATTTTTATATTTGTAGGGCAACTGCTCCGGTGCAATCAGCCCGCTTTGCAGCAGGCGGGTGATGAAAGTGCCGGTGCCGGTAAAGGGGTCGATGATATGAACGCCTTTGCTACCAAGCGTCTGGCCGAATTCGGTTTGCAGGATATGGTTGACGCTGTGGATGATGAAATCCACCACTTCCACTGGCGTATAGACGATGCCCAGCCGTTCAGTCATCCTGGGGAAGGCGTTGCGGAAGAATTTGTCGTAGAGCTCGATGATGATTTTCTGCTTGCCTGTGGCATTGTCGATCCCCTGGGCGCGCATTTTCACGCTGTCATAGAAGGATTGCAGGGTGTCCGCTTCCTTGTTAATGTGGTGCTCTTGCAGTACATCCAGCACGCCCTGCATGGCTTGCGACATGGGGTTGTGCTGGGCAAAACTGTAGTCTTCAAAGAGGGCGTCAAATACCGGTTTGGTGATGAGATGCTGGGCGAGCATTTCGATGATTTCGCTATCGCTGATGCTGTCGTTCAGGTCATCGCGCAACTCAAAGGCAAAGGCGTTAAATGCTTCGCGTTCTTTGGTGTTGGCTTCGTTATCCAGAATGCCGGTGATGCGGTCTATGTGGGTGCGGGCGATCTTGGCAATGTCGTTTGCCCAATCTTCCCAGTGGTGGCGGTTGCCGCACTTTTGCACCAGCTTGGCGTAGATGGCTTTCTCTATTTCGCCGATTTCGAATTGCATGTCTGCTTGGAGTTCCCTGGTGGGGCGTTGGACGGCTTCGCCAATAGTAAAGCCGCCTTTGCCGGACTCCTTGTTTTTGGTTCCTCTGTTTTTCCCCTGTTTCTTTTGAATCTTGTCGGTGATGGCTATGACTTCCATCTTGCTGGTGTCCTTGCCGATCAGATCAAGCTTATTCACCATGGCGTCAAAGCGGTCGTCGTGGGAGCGAAGCGCCTGTAATACTTGCCACACGACGGCGTATGTTCTGTTGTCGCCCAGCGCTTCGTGCGGTTCCATGCCTGCCGGAATGACCACCGGCAGGATGACGTAGCCACGCTTCTTTTTCCCGTCCGGTGTGATGCGCATGACGCGGCCAACGGATTGCACCACGTCCACTTGCGAATTGCGGGGAGTGAGAAACAGCACGGCATCCAGCGCGGGAACGTCCACCCCTTCCGAAAGACAGCGCACGTTGCTCAATATCCGGCAGGTATTTTCCGGCGGTTCGGCTTTGAGCCAGACGAGCTTGGTTTCCTTCTCGCTGGCATTCATGCTGCCATCAACATGTTCGGCCTCGCAGGCCAGGCTGGCGACTTGCTCTGAGGCTTCACCCTGATAGGCCTCCACCACTTTCTGAAACATACCGGCGATCTGTTTGGAGCTAACCTTGTGCGTTTTAATGCCTTTGGAGATTTCTATGACCTGACAAAAAGCCACGGCGCGCTTCATGGCAGCGTCGTCACCCGCCAGGTCGTTTGTCAACCCCTGCTTGGAGAGCGCTTTCCAGCAGCCGATAATTTTGGCGGCATCGTCCACCTTGAGCTGGTTGTTTTCGTCTTTCAGCAAAGATTGAATGCGGCGGCTGACATGGGCTTCTTCAATTGCCAGCACGATGACCTTGTAATCTACCAGCAGCTCGAGCTTGACGGCTTCGGAGAAGGTGATGACGTGCAGCTCTTTGCCATATAAAATTTCGTCATCCATCGAGCAGAGCGTCACATTATCCTTTTCGGCGCTGGCCTTGGCGTTGTCGCCATAAATGCGAGGCGTGGCCGTCATGTACATCCGTTTGGCGGAACGGATGAAGTCGGCGTCATGGACCTTGACGAAAGCGCTTTCGTCTTCGCTGTCAAATGTCGCGCCAGTGGTGCGGTGCGCCTCGTCGCAAACGATCAGATCAAAATCGGCCAGGCTGTGGTCGTGCTGGGCACGGCTGATGACGTTAATGGAGTGATAGGTGCTAAATACCACGCTCATGTGCAACGCATCATGGCGTTTGGTCATTTCCGCCGCGAGCTTGTCTGCTTCGGTGGTGGCAGGGTAACGTAATTCGTGGGTGAAGGTCTGTACCGCGTCGTCGTCCTTCTTGCGCTTTTTGCCTACGTCAATGTCCGAACAGACGGCAAAGCTGTGCAGCGGGGTTTTGCTTTCCTGTGTCCATTCGGTGAGTGTTTGCGACATCAGGGCCAGGCTGGGCACCAGAAACAGCACGCGCTTGCCTGCTCCGGCCATGCTTTCGGCAATCTTCAGGCTGACAAAGGTCTTGCCGGTGCCACAGGCCATGATAAGCTTGCCCCGGTCGGCTTGCGCCAGGCCGGATTTGACATCGGCCAGAGCGGTTGTCTGGTGCGGACGCAGTTTCTTCTTGGCTTTAAATACCGCCGGTTTTGCTGGTTGGTATTGGCACCAGTCAATCTGGCTGTTTTCCAGATCATGCAGATCTATCTTGCTGACGGGCGGTTGCTGGTTTTGTAGGGCATCTTCGGCGTGTTCACTCCAGTGGTTGGTGGTGCTGACGATAATGCGGTAGGTAAAGTGCTTTTTACCAGATGCCGTAAAGAAACTGTCTATGTCGCTTTTTTGAACCCGGTAATCTTCAGCGTTAAACTTGCACTGGATGGCATGGAACTCGCCCGTACCATTGGTTTTAGCAACCAGGTCAATGCCTGTATCGCGCTTGTCCAATCCTTGCGCGGTTGCCCAGTCGGCATACGTCCAGACATCACTGTACAAATCGCGATAAATGGCCTCGTTGCGCAGGTATGTGCAAATCAGCTCTTCAAAATAGGTGCCTTTTTCGCGCTCGGTAACAGCGGCATTACGGAAACTGTTAAGCAGGTTGTTGAGTATTGTCATCTTGTGTGTTTTCCTAACTGTCGGTCAAATTGCTGCAATATATTTGTTAATATTAAAACCAATTTCATTTATTAAACTAAAAATTTGAAATCTGTACTTTTCTAAAATATCGCTACACCATGTTTGGGGGTAAGTAGCACCTTTGAATTCAAATTCTTCAAAACGTAAACCACTCTCATTCCTCGCATTTTCACCCCATTCCGTGCGAAAATCAGTATGAAGCAGTCGTCTATGTTTGATTGTGTTGCAAAATGCTCCGATATAATTGAATGAATTATCATTTAATAAATTGCGCGTACTTTTATTAATTTCAGAAGCAATGTTTTGCTTTTCCATTGTATCTATAACTTTTTTAATTGAAACATCGTGCTCTGAATATTTGTTTTGCAATACGAGAACATTGATTATTTGAGATAAAATATCCCCTAATGAATGCAAAGATTGTATACAAGATTCAACCTGTGCTTCATATGAGAAAGTGGCATCAAAAAAAGATTGATCTCCGAGTGCAACATGTTCTTTATTAAACAGATCTTCCCATATTTTTGCTGCTGTTTTAGCGTGGTAGTCAGCACGAAGCCAGCGCCAATGTAAAGAATTTTGATATATTTTGACATTATTTATGCCCTTTTCTTCACACAATTTATTCAATTCTGCAAAATTCCAATTATTCATATATTACTACATCCTGCCTACCGAACGGCTAGTTGAGCGAATGAGCACGAACGATCGGTGTATTCCGGAAACATAACATCTATAATCAGATTCTCTGCCTTTTCTGCCTCCCACACCAGTAATTCAAGCCGATGGCGTGACGGTATAAGCGAATGACTACTATATTGTTAACCAACCTTTATTTTTAAATCCCCTTCGATATACCGATGGATTATACCTGAAATAAGCGTTTGGTAGGGGATTCCCATTTCCATTGCTTTTTTCTGGATGCACATGAAGTCATGGTCATAAAGGCGGATAGTAATACTCCTGTTTTTTTTAAATGTGGTATCGGCTGCTGTTTTGATTGACTCAATCTCTTTTTTTGATGGAGTAGCAAGCTTCATTCTTCCGCTATCCAGTGCATCAAGAATATATTTTTCTTCTTTGTCATATTTCATGTTAAATTCCCCGTCCATCTATACTCTAAACAGCCTCATTTTTCGTTAGGTATTTTTTAAGCTAATTTCATATAAAGATCAAATAATTATTATTTCGCGACCTGAAAAAGGAAATGTCGCCGCGTGAGGGCACGCGGCCTACAACAAAACGAGAAGATATTAAATTGTAGGCTGCGTACCCTCATGCGGCGGATTCGCCATAACAAATGTAGTTTCTCTCTGAGTCCGGAATGAAAAACAGGCTTATACCAAGTTGCTTTCAAACGGGCAGGCATAATACCAAGTAAGCTTTCAAAAATTTTTATTTTTTTGACAGCAACTTGGTATTATTTCCGCGACAATAATGATATATGTGTACTGGAAACAGCAGGCATCAGAAAACAGATTAAACTATTGAGGTGAAAAAATGTCAGATAAATTCAAAGTTGTAGTTGCAGGCGCCGGTCCGGGTGGGTGCATATTCGCCAGAGACCTGGCAAAGGCAGGCATTGATGTAACGGTTTATGAAAAAGGCGATTATGAGACTCTCGGCCATGACTGGTCCGACGCAATGGAGAGATCCGCCCTTGCCGAGACAGGTTTCGATGCACCTTTTGAAGGTTCAAAAAATACCGGCGCGCTTGTGAAAGCAAAAGATTCGGCAGGAATTGTCACAGGGATTTATGAACAGCACGCCTACCCCCATTTGGAAGTTTGGTCGCCGGACTATTCCAGTAGAAAGATGGTTGATTTTCGGTATGTCACTACCGATCGGAGGGCTTTGGGCAAACTCCTTGTCGATCAGGCAAAAACGGCCGGCGCAAAATTCATGTTTCGGCATGACGTGCTTGATCTCATTTCGTCAGGAGGCATTGGCCTCGGAGACATCGAGGTAAAAGGAATCGTTGTAAAAGACAGCGGCACAGGTGAAACCAAAAGCGTTCCGGCGGACATAGTCGCGGACGATACCGGATTTCACGCGGTATTAAGAACGAAACTTCCTGAAACCACAGGTATTGCCAGAAAGTTTTCCAGTGATGAATTCGCCATGGTTTACAGGACAGTTCGCAAAAGGGACAAAAACAAGATTGACCCGGTCAGTGATCATTATCGGTACGGCTATAATACCGGCTATCAGTGGCTTCAGTATTTGAATGAAGATGAGATAGATACCGGAGCGGGCGTTCGGCATGACCCGAAAAATCCTGACCCGAAAGACATTGTCTCGGAATTCATTTCAAGGCATCCTTCGATTTCGGGTGAAGTTGTCCGTGGTGGCGGAGGCCTTTGCCTTGTCGGGAGATCACCGGCCAGCCTTGTAGCCAGTGGATTTGTTGTGATAGGCGATGCCGCATCACAGACAATCCCGATGACAGGCTGTGGCGCAGGCGGCGCAATGGTGGGAGGTAAATACGCGGCAGAGGCAGTACTGGCTGCGGCGCAAAAAGGAAAGACCGGATGTGACGCATTGTGGGCATACAATTTTAAGTGGTTTGCAGGTTCGAAAAGGGGTGCCAACTACGCAGGGCTAAATGCAATAAGAAATATCCTGCAGAATCTGACCCATGAGGAAATTTCATTTTTATTCCGGCAGGATATTTTCAGTAATGAGATGCTGACAAACTCGATCAACGGCATTTTCACAATGCCCGACTTGCCGACAATGGTCAAGACGCTTGCTGGTGGCATAACAAGACCGGGCATTCTGCTAAAGCTGAATGCGGCAACAACCGCAGGCACAAAGATATTCAAACACTACATGGCATATCCGGGCACATGGGACGCCAATGTTTTTGAAGTATGGAGATTAAAGGCTGATCAGCTTTTTGCGGCAACAGCTAATACCAAGTAGCTTTCAAAACCTCGTCGCAGATACCCTTCAGTGTGCTATGCGGTATAAGTTCGGCCAACCAGTTTCAGATTCTGAAACTGGGGTCTCACTAAATAATATTTGTTCCTTCCATCCATAAGTATGATATGGATCAATAAATGTAAATATTGACGGATGGGGAAAAAAGGGGATACTCATCTCTATGGATAAAATAATCATAACTGCCGCGCTTACCGGCGGAATTCATACCAAAGAAGTGAACCCGGCACTGCCCGAACAACCAAACGAGATCATTCAGGACGCTTTGGACTGCTACAATGCCGGAGCAGCCATCGTGCACCTGCACGCCCGCGACGAGCACGGTAATGGTGTTGGCGATTGCCGGATATTTTCCGAAATCAACAAGGGGATCAAGAAGCTGTGCCCGATAGTTATCCAAAACACAACCGGTGGTCCAGGCATACCCATCAAGGATCGCCTGACGGTACTTGATGCGGCGCCGGAGATGGCATCGCTGAACATGGGCTCGATTGTGTTTTTCGCCGGCAGAGAGAAAAAGGAGATCAAGTTTTTCAATCTGCGTTCGGAAATTGAGGCTTTCTCCTCGGAAATGCAGCGCCGCGGCGTCAAACCAGAGATGGAAGTCTACAATCCGTCAATGTTCGGCGAAGTGGAGAACCTCATCGCGCTGGATCTGATAAAAAAACCATATTATATTAATCTGGTGATGGGGGTCGAAGGCATGGGCGGATTTCAGGGAACGCCGGAAAATTTTGTCACCATGAAGCGCATGCTTCCTGCCGGATCGATCTGCAATGTGACCGGGATCGGCAAGTGGCAGATGACGATGAATGTCCTGGCCATTATTTCCGGATGCCACACCCGTGTCGGCCTTGAAGATAATGTCTATTACCGGAAAGGGGAGCTGGCGAAATCGAATGCCTACTTTGTTGAGCGGGTGGCACGCATTGCGCGCGAAATAGGCCGGGAGATCGCAAGCCCCGATGAGGCAAGGAAAATCCTGGAGCTAAAATCGTCAGCATAGAATGGTTAACGAAAAATTATATGGCAGGTAGAAATTATGAAAATTGCGATTATCAATGAGGTGAGTGCGGTAGCGCAAAATGCGGCACTCGTCTCGGCACTTGAAGGCAGAGGTCATACGATCATAAATGCGGGCATGAAAACGGCTGCGGATTTACCCGAGCTAACGTATATTCACACGGGATTTCAGGCCGCTCTGCTTCTTAATTCCGGCAGGGCAGATTTTATTGTCGGCGGATGCGGGACAGGCGAGGGATTTTTAATTTCTGTCACGCAGTATCCAAATATTTTTTGCGGGCATATTACAAATGATCTCGACGCATGGCTGTTCGCGCAAATCAACGGTGGAAACTGCGTGTCGCTGCCGCTCCTTTACGGGTACGGCTGGGCCGGAGACGTCAATCTTAAGTTCATATTAGACCGGCTTTTCAGCGTCCAATTCGGGATTGGCTATCCGGAGCATCGGCGCGATTCGCAAAAGAAAAGCCGTGCTCTGCTTGCCGCTATTTCCCGAACCACTCACCGGAAATTCAGTGAAATTGTTGATGAGATTGATGAGGCGGTGATTCGTCCCGTCCTGGAATTTCCCGGTTTCCTGAAAATACTGGATATTGATACTCTTAGCGATGAAGAACTGAAGACATCACTGAAGAAACGAGTTTGACAGCAACTTAGTGTAAGGAGTACATGATGGAGGACAAGCAGAGAATTACGCGAGCGAAAATCATCATGACCCATCCTGACCTGGAAACGGCGATAGCATCAGGTGCTCTAGCGCAGTTTCAAAATATCAGCGTATCGGAGGCCATTGTTCTCGGCCTTCTGCGACAGGGCGTCAGCACGTATATCGGCATCTTCGGACACGGCACCACGGACATCGCCGAGGTACTGCGGGTCTATGAGGAATATGGACTGGTAAAAACGCTCAACGTTCGGCATGAAACCGCCGCTGCTCACGCGGCAACCGTGCTGAAGGCGCTTACCGGAAAGACTGCCGCGGTGATAACCTCCATCGGCCCGGGTGCTATGCAAGCATTTGCCGGATCGCTTTGTGCCGCATCCAACGGCTTGGGGGTGTATCATATCTACGGAGATGAGACGACTCACGGCGAGGGATTCAATATGCAGCAAATCCCCCGCAACGAGCAGGGTCTGTTTCTGAAGCTTTGCTGCGTAATGGGCAACGCTTATTCGGTCTATGAGCCCTGGTCAATTGTTACCGCGCTTCGGGCCGGTTCCGCAACGGTCTTCGGCGGAAATTTTAACGGGCCATTTTTTCTTCTTGCCCCCATGAATGTCCAGCCGGTAATGTTGCGGAATTTTAATCTACAGGAACTTCCCCTCGCGGCTAATCCGCCACGTTTGATCAACACCGATGATGCCTTGTTTGAGAAATCAGCAAAACTAATAGCCTCTGCCCGGCAAATCACTATCAAGATTGGTCAGGGCGCTAAGGGCTGCGGAGATTTGATCATAGAGCTTGCCAACCTCGCTGATGCGGCGATCGTCGCGGGACCAAGCGCAACCGGTGTTGTTCCATACAACGAGCCGCGCTACATGACGGTGGGTGGATCAAAGGGATCGCTTCCGGGAAATTACGCGATGAATGAAGCGGATATGGTTATCGTGATCGGCGCGCGTGCAGTATGTCAGTGGGACTGTTCCGGGACAGCGTGGAAGAGCGCGCGGCACATCATCAATATCAATTCCGACCCCGTTCATGCCGCCCACTACAACCGATCGATTGCGCTTACCGGAGACGCGAGGAAAAATTTGGAAAAGCTAATCTCGCTTATGAAAAATAACGGTTTTAAAGAAAAGGGATTAGATAGCCAGTGGGCTCTGTCACTTGCGGAGAAAAAGAAGGAATGGGAATCCTTCAAGCGAGTGCGCTATGAATGCGAACCGCTCTTCGATCAAAAGTGGAACAGGACGTTGCTCACAGAACCTGTGGCAATAAGAACTGCCTGCGTATTTGCCGATTCGATCGGGGCGGTAAAAATATTTGATGCAGGCGATGTGCAGGCAAATGGTTTTCAGATCGTCGAGGACGAGAGGGAGGACCAGACATTTACCGACACCGGTTCTTCATACATGGGTTTTGCCTCATCGGCGGTGCTGGTATCCGCGCTGCACGATTGTTACCCGGTCGCGTTCTGCGGTGATGGTTGTTTTATGATGAACCCGCAAATCCTTATCGACGCGGTTGAGCACCGTGCACGCGGGTGCATAATTATTTTTGACAACAGGAGAATGGCCGCGATCAGCGGTCTACAGAGTGCACAGTATGGCAACGAGTACAAAACCGACGATACCGTTGAAGTAGATTACGTCGCGATGGCTCAATCGGTCAAGGGGGTTAATGCCCTCTTCGGAGGATGGAGCGTTGCTGAATTCAAAACAGCGCTGGAAAAGGCGCACGCCTATTCGGGGCTTTCGGTAATCCATCTGCCGGTATATTCGGGCGACGATGCTCGCGCGGGGATGGGTGTCTTCGGCGACTGGAATGTGGGGAACTGGTGTGAAAGTGTTCAGGCCGAACATCATCGGATCGGACTTTAGGGCGTTAGATATTCAATCATAGGAGGTTTGCGCAATCATGATTAATGTCGGAATAGTGGGTTTAGGCAGGATCGCGGACGTTCATTTTCCCGGATATGAAAATCACAAGGATGCGAGGATCTACGCGGTCTGTGATACAAACGGGGATCTGGCGCGAGCGCGTAAAAATGAGATAAAGGCAGACAAACATTATACAAATTTTGATGATATGCTCAGTGACGCCAATATTGACGCAATCGAAATCCTGACACCCACCATGTTGCACGAAGAAATGGTGATTAAGGCCGCGCAGGCAGGAAAACACATCGCGGTCCAAAAGCCAATGGCAAATGACCTGAAAAGCGCGGACAGAATGATTGCCGCTGCGGCGAAAAATTCCAAAATTTTCAAGGTCAGTGATAATTATGTTTTTTATCCGCCGATTGTCCTGGCAAAAAAAATGATCGAAAATGGGGATATCGGTGATCCGACAAACATTCGGATGAAATTAATAAGTGGTGGATCGGGTGGATGGGATGTTCCCGCGACATCATGGGAATGGCGGCTTAAAGAGGCACGGCAGGGACGGGGGATGCAGACATTCGACCATGGGCACCACCTGTGGGCAACCGCCTGGTATCTGCTGGGAGATATGGAAATGGTATCGGCATGGATAGATTATGCCGACGGCGTTGTTGATTCTCCCGCCACTATCATGTGGAAATATAAAAATGCCGTTAAATACGGTATGTGCGAATATCACCATGCCCCGGGACTTACCATCCCGTCAAAATACTATGCCAACGATGAATGGTTTGAAATCGGCGGCACGAAGGGGATTATTATAATCAACCACTGCACAGGCCTGCTTCGTCCCGAGCATGACCTGACGCTTTACCGCGATGGCAAATGGAGTCATATTGATCTGGAAAATTCGGACTGGGGTGACGGCTTTATCGGATCGACAAGGAATTTTATCGATGCCATTCTGGGGAACTCGCCGGCGTTACTTTCCGCAAGCGAAGGCAGAGAAACGCTTAAATTTGCGCTCGCTATCCGGAAATCGAGCACACTTCACCGGGTTGTGTATCTCGATGAGATGGACGCGTTGATACCATCGCTCTACGCGCGCTATGCGAAAATAAAAAAAACGGGTAAGATCCCCGGAGCGCAAGGACTGCTTGACCGGATAGGACTTTTTGGTTCCACCGAAAAATACGCGTCACAGGCCGAGAAGCTGACAGAAGAACTCCCCGGCCGTTTTAACGCCGAGCTTGCCGCAGGCTGGAAAATCAAAGTAGGGCTTGATTTATCCACGTCAGGGAGCCAAAACATTCAGTATTATCTGAGCGTAGATAATAACGAGATAAGTCTGGTCAAGGGACCATTCCCGGATTCTGCCGATCTGGTCATCGCCGCATCGGCAGGTACCTGGGCTGCCATTTTATTAAAAAAGAAAAAACTCGAGATGGCTTTTCTTCAGGGGAAACTGCAACTCAAAGGCAGAGCTGAAGACGGGCTCAAACTGAAATCATTATTAAATATATAAGGGGGAAACAACATGGCAACTTTAAAAGCGCAACCGATAACACTGAAGACAAAATTAGGCTATGGTGTGGCCGATTTCGGCGGTAACCTGTTTTTTACGGCCACTGCTTTTGTGCTGCTCAACTATCTTACGGACACAGTAGGATTATCCGCGGCGCTGGCGGGCATCGCTCTTATGGTCGGCCGTGTCTGGGATGCCTTTTACGATCCCGTCATCGGCTATATCTCGGATCGGACTAAAACAAAGATGGGCCGGCGCAGGCCGTTTATGCTGGGCGGCTCGATACCGCTTTTTATCGCCATGATCATTATGTTCACCAACCCCGCGCTTGTCATCGGCGCAGGCATCAGTCAGACGGTACTATTTGTCTACACAATGGTTATCTATATCATTCTTTGTACCGCGTATTCGACGGTCAATATCCCTTATTCTTCACTTGGGCCTGAACTCACAAATGACTACAATGAAAGAACATCGCTTAATGGCTACCGCTTCGGTTTTGCCGGCATCGGTACCCTGCTTGGCGCAGGTTTGGCGCTGCCCATCGTGGCCATGGCGCCCGATAAAAATCTGGGCTTCGTGCTTATGGGTACAATCTTCGGTGCTGTACTGCTTGTTTCAACATTAACTACTGTCTTTTCAGTCAAGGAATCAGCTGTGATTCAGCCTGCCACATCCATGGGCTTCTGGGAGACATACCGCGAGGTATTTAAGAACAAGCCTTACCTGCTAATACTCCTGTCTTATATCCTGCATATCTTTGGCATCACCATCGCCAGCGGCATGATGATCTACTACTTCAAATATATACTGGGCGCCGAGGGCATGACCACAATAGCCATGCTGCTATTGATCGGCATTGCCATACTTTTCATTCCCGTAAGCGTTGCCATGAGCAAAAAGACCGGCAAAAAACTGGTCTACGGCACAGGCTTTGTAATTATGGCCGTAGGCTTGATGGTCCTGTTTTTTCTGGGCCACACTCTGGGCGTTACCTTCAACCTGATTATGATGGCCTTCATGGGCATCGGCATGGGCTTACTTTATGCCATGCCTTACGCGATAGTTGCTGACGCGATAGAATATGATTACCTGCGGACAGGCGAGCGTAGAGAAGGCGCGTTTTTCGGCATCTGGACATGGGGACTTAAAATCGGCCAGGCGCTGGCAGCTTTTCTCATGGGTGTAACACTGGAGGCTATGGGTTATGTGGCAAATATTATGCCGCAGGCAGAAAGCGCGCAGCTTGGAATCCGGCTCTTCCTAGGGCCGATTGCCGCGATCATTTTCGTCCTAGCGGCTGTAGCTCTCTATTTCTACCCGATAACTGAAAAGCGCTATAAAGAAATACTTGAACAGATCGCTGTGATGGAGGCTAAAAAATAAACGACACAATAGAGTACACTATTCACTCAGCTTGTAATTAAGGATACCTTTGTGCCTATCGCGAATATCGAGCAGGGCACCCAGCGTGAGGACAACAGTCCAGGCCACGCAGGTGTGAAACCGGCCTTTTGTGCCTAAGAATCTGAGTTTGTAGTCCCAGTTGGTCTGGTTAATCTGTTCAGGCTGCCAGCCAATGAAATCTTTGCTTCGGCCGAGAAGATCTTGCTTGTTAGAAATTAGCTGGCTGCATGAACCGATCATAATAAGGGCGCACTTTTTCCAGAGCTCTTCTTTGGTTGCCTCCCAGAGCCTGAAGAAATCATCGGCAATGGAGAGGCCGTAGAAATCAAGGTGGTGATGAGCAACTGAGACAGCCGTCATGCCCAGGGTTTTGAAATCCCTTTTCCCGGCAGGACTCCCCGGGTTGAAAGCAACATTGTAGGTGAACATCCAGCTCAGGATAAACCCCGCGCAAAGCCTCGCATATCGCAGATAAAGTTCATCGGATGATCTTTCGTAAAGGTCAAGGAATGCCCGCAGCAGGGCGCAACCTGCTTCCTTATCCACGCAATCAGCATCGAGTGTATCTGCATAAAAATAATTGTTATCCACCAGGGATGCATAGTAGCTGCCAGCCCTTTTTAAGGCCACATCAATGTCATCCCTATTGCCTGTCATTTTTTCAAGCAAAGCAAGCAGGCTGATAATGTATGCGCCATTTGTGCCGAGCGTGTTCAGCGGTTTGCCGGAAACATCCCACCACCTGCCAAAGCTGCCTTCCTCATTGCCTTTGAGCTGATGTTGGATATAAAAATCGGCATTCCTTTTTGCAAGATCTAAAAATTCATCCTTCTGCCGTCCGGCATCTTTAAGCAACATATATAACTTCAAGTAATTGACCATCACCTCGCCGTTGCACCGGGTATTTGCTCCTTCGACCAGATTCGCAGGTGTTCCCACGCCCATGAATCCGCCCCATCGTGCTTCTTTAAGCGAATATGAATCCCTGTGCAAACCATTCGGCAGCGCTCCCGCAAGAAAAAAGTTCCCTATCCTTTCCGCAATATCTAAATATTTTTCGTTGCCGAGCTCTTTTGCCGCCCTGGCAAATATCAGTGCTCCTTCCAGACTCTTGGTAAGAAAAGAGCCTGAAGTATAATTATGAAACGACTGGAATAAGCCATTGCCTTTGCCCTGCTTAACGGCCGTAATTTTCTTCTTGTCCATAAGCAGGAATTTCAGATGTTGAAATTTATTCGATGTAATCTCTGACCAGTTGGCTTTTAATGGTCTTTCAACGCCTGTGCCAAACTCATCAAGAGCACGCGCTGTCAGGCTGATATATATCTCGCTGACATGGGCACATTTTCCGTATGCTATATAAAAAGTCCTTGAATATTCAAAGGGCACTTTCTGGATTTTTAAAAATCTTTCTGTTTTCCCGGTCAGGCCGCCTGCTACAATACCTTTCTCTGTGTATGTATAAGGCTCTTCAGTATAGGGGGTTCTTATTTCAAGCGCAGGTATGGCGTCTTTGAAGTAAGTTTTGACGCTGGATATCTCGCCGTCATTTGCTGCAGGATGGGTAAAAACAGCCTGCCAGTTCAAGCCGTCATGAAGAATGGAACAGGAAGGAATAGGTATCCTGTCCTCCCGAAACGACCAACCCCTGTCAATATCGCCTCTGGGGAACTTGCCTGCTCCCATTTCATTTTTGCCATACATAACCGACGGGACAACCCACTGCCTTAAATCCGGCACCGGAAAGTAACCGAACATAAGCTGCCATCTGCCGGGCTTTAAAATCTTCCACTGCCTTTTAATCTTGATGAATCCTTCACTAAATATGAATTCATCCTTCAATTCGGCATCTTTAAAATAAACTTTTATAACATTGTTCGCTTCACAAAGAACCTTATCCGGGTCCAGTATGGTTTTGCCCGCGCCAATAGAATAAAAAAGTTTTCCGACACCTACGCCGTTATGGATTATCGCTACTTTTTTATCCGCTGGAATCAACTCCAAACTCATGACATTCACCACTGTTAATCCGGCATAGATCCTACAAGCCTGCCGATCCGTTCTTTGCCCGATGTAATCTTCCAATCGTCCCGGGCATTAAAGTACAGATACCATCGGTTGTCAGCTTCTCTAAATCGGCAATCGCAGGCATACACGTGGGATTTTTTCCAGCCGAAATCGGGAGAAACCAACGGCTCTAACTTTGCCTGCTGCCATGCAATCCCGTCATCTGATTTCAACAGGAAGATTGCCGAACGCGACGAACCACCTTGATCGCTGTATATCTTATTTTGCAACCCTATCCACCCGTCATCGAGTTTCAATACCTTGATAGAACCGGCGCCCAGCGCTCCGGGAAGCTCATCATCCTTAGGATCGATAACTGGCTGAGGATAAACAATAAAGGGGGTGTTCAATGCCGGTGCTTCCGCCATGCCGATATATCGCGGTTCGCAAAAGCCGCAATCGTCAATCCAAGCAAGCGACGCAGAAAAAAACAGACGCAATCCGTTTCCGTCTTCTACCAGACAAGGGTTTGAAACAGAATCTCCCAAAACGGCGTCGCGCATCCATGCCAGTTCAGGCTGCAAAATGATATTCGGATCGCCCCAATGGGAAACATCCTTGCTTTGCCTGATTTCCAACCGGGACTTCCAGGCGTGCTTACCCGGCAGAATTTGCAGCGGCAAGGCAAAGGGCTTGTATTTTTCATACAACAAAACATAATTACCATCCCGCATGCGCCGCAGAAATGGCCGCATCGCGTTGCGTATCCTCAAGCCGCGGTCACTCCAGACCTTTCCGTCAACAGATGTGAATTCATGCAGACCCCAGGCCGAATGGGCATACAGAATCCACGCCCCATTTGTGCTTTCCTCAGGGAACAGAAAGCTCGGATCGGCGATAACCGGGGAAAAAAACGGCGGCTCAATAAGCGGCTTCTCGCCCTCCTCCCACCTGATCTTTAAAAAATCGTTTATTTTCATACCCTATTCACCTCGTTTGGCGCTTCGTAATATTCTGTAATTTACCACAAATGATATTAAAGCACAAAAAATTCCATTGAACCTGCCTGCCTGTAATATTGGAATCGGTGCTATTTTCTATTGTACGCAAGCCGTCAATAATAACTATTTGATTTTAAAAAAATATTCGTGTAAAAATATATCATGCAAAGAACAGATTTTGTTTCAAAGCGGTATATAGCGGGTCACGTAGATTAATTGTTAACAAAAGACATTATGATCCTATACAAATATTTTCCACCAGCGCGGATTGACAGCTTTCAAGATTGCTTAATCAGGTTTACTCAATATGGTGATTTTAACGATCCGTTTGAATTAAATCCACATATCACCAAGCTTGCTGAAAAAAAAGAAATAAGAGCAATTGTCGAAAAAGATTTTGTAAAAATTATCGAGGAAGAATATTTTAAGAATCCTAAAATAAGTGCATTTATTTCCAAAGAAGATTTTATAAGCCTTTCCATAACGCATGAAGAATCTGTCAAGAATGCAGTTGTTGGTATGGAGGCACATGTTGTGAAGTTATTACCAAGCATGTTACAAAAAACAGCAAATTCTTTTATAGGTGCGTTATCGCTTTCTGAGATTTGTGACCATGAATTAATGTGGTCGCACTATGCCGAGGAACACAAAGGTGTAGTTGTTGGTTTTGATAGCTCTCACCCATTTTTTAACCGGCAAAAGTCTGTCGACGATGAACTTCGCCATCCAAGAAAGATAGAGTACCGTGATAGACCACCAGTAATAAATTTAATGAAGACAACTGGTGTGGAATTGTTTTTTGTTAAAAGTTCAAGATGGGAATATGAAGCAGAATGGAGGATGTTATTGCCATTGTCTGAAGCTACTAAAATTATCAAAAAAGATCCTTACGCCATTCATCTTTTTAAATTTCCAGCTCAATCGGTTAAGAAAATAATTCTTGGTGCCCGAACAACTGATAGAAATAAATCCATTGTTCACAAGATCTTAGCCGAATATGAATATTCACACATAGAATTGTATCAAGCACAACTTGAGCGTTCATCATATGGAATTCTTATTAATAAAGAAAATGGTTAACAAGGGCATTCAGGCGGACGCGGGCTGTCACTTGTGCCGCTGATGCCCATCGTAATGGGCTATTTCCCATTGTACCTAAGTCGTCAATAATAACTATTTGATTTTAAATAAATATTCGTGTAGAAAATATATCTCTCAAAGACCAGATTTTGTTTTAAGCTGGTATATAAAGGGTCACGGATATTAATTGTTAGGCGCATAGAGCTATATGGTAATAACATCCGACTTCACGAAAGAGCTTGAGGCAAAGGTAGCCCAACAACTCAAATCCCAACGCGTTGGCTATCTTCTCGGGGCAGGCACCTCGTACCTCGACGGGAATGGCTACCCCCTTGCCTTCCAACTTTGGGATCTCATCAAAGGATCAATCACAGACACCGCTATGCGCGCTGACATCCAGGCCAAGCTTGACGGCGGCGCAAATGGGATTGAACATGCCTTGGACCTTTTGGATGATGGTGGGGCTAACGATACACCGTACAGGCACTTGGTAACAGATGCGCTGGCGGAGCTGTTCATGTCCAAGATTCCGCCGCTCGATCTACACAAAGAGTTTGTCCGCCGTATCGCGCAACATGCTGACCCGTGTGTCAAGGTATTTAGCCTAAACTACGACCCGCTCATCGAGCGGGCAGGGGAACATGTACGGGTACGGGTGATCGATGGTTATATCGGTACGGAACATGCGTACTTCGATTCTGCAGTTTTTGAGGAACGAATTGGTCGAATTCGTGGTACATATAGGAGTAAGCAGTTCGATGAGACAGTAAAGCCAATCCACCTCCTGAAACTCCACGGATCGCTCGGTTGGTACGAATGCCCGAACAACGGTGTTCGACGGTGCGGATTCAGCGTGAGACCGCCAGCCGGGACAAAGAGGCTCATGATTCCGCCGCAACGCAGGAAGGCGGCGGATACAATGAACCCTCCATACTCTGCGCTATGGTCTACATTTCGCGGTTGTTTGGGACACAACGCAACACCCATAAACCGTCTCGTGTGCATTGGGTATGGGTTCACTGATGAGCACGTGAATGCAGTTATAGAAGCCGCGCTAGCCCGAACCGACTTTACGGTACTGATATTCACTAATGTTCTTAGTGTGACTGCATGGAACCGATGGAGTTCAAAAGCCAACGTAATAGTAGTGACCGAGACACAGTGCTCTCTTAAGGGCACAATAGGGCCGGGACATACCGACCTTTGGAGTTTCGAGCATCTAGCCAAGGAGGTATGACCAATGTCGAAAACCGACAACAAAGTAATCGGATACATAGTCGATGTTCAGGGAAATATGCTTACGGCGACTCTCATCGAAGACGATCAGGGTCGCGCGCCAACAGTCACGATTGGTGACGAGGATATACTTGTAGGGCAGCTCGGCTCATACGTCGCCATTCGACAGAACGATGTGAACATTATCGCCATTGTTACCCGCATGACTGAGCAGGAGGCACTTGCGGCACCCACGATCGAGACGCCAGGCGAGGCTACGGCGAGGCTACCTTTTGCGAAGCGGATTGCGCGGTTAACACCGATTGGTTCCCTCCGTGACGACGGGCAGTTTGACCGCGGGGTGGGACGGTACCCAACTACAGGGGCCGAGGTTCACGCGATCGGTTCAGCGGATATTGCCAAGATGTTTGAGCGGTTCCAATCGAAGGGTTTCTCGGTTGGGACGGTGGCGACTCATCCGTCACTCAAGGTATGCCTCGACCCGTCGAACCTTTTTGGGCGCCACTTCGCAATTCTTGGACAAACCGGATCAGGCAAGTCTTGGACGGTCGCTTCATTGGTGCAGCGCGCGGTTGCTGTCATGCCCCGTGCTCATATCATCATCTTGGATTTGCACGGCGAGTATTGCTGGAAGCGCGAAACCACACGTTACTATGCATTTGCGGACGCGATCGTACGGCACGTTGACGCTCGCGAACTTGAGATCCCATATTGGCTGATGACATACGCGGAACTCTGTGACTTGCTAGTCGACCACACCGATTACAGCGCCCACAATCAGACGGCGGTCTTCCGTGAAGTGCTAAGCACACTGCGGCTTGCCGAGGGCAAGAAGCTTGGTTTGGCACGGACGACACTCGACACGCCGGTTCATTTTGATCTGATATCCTTGAGGAATGCTATCGAATCAAGAAACGGTTTGGAACCAAGTGCGAGCACCGGGAAGCTCGTCAAGGGACCACTTACGGGAGCATTCGACAATTTTCTGATGCGTCTGGATAGCAAACTCAATGACATACGCTATGACTTTCTGCTGAAGCCTAAGGTCCGCAAGGACTCCGAGTCGCTCGTATCTCTCCTACGGGACTTTGTCGGTCTTGGAACTCCAAAGACGGCTGTTACTGTAATCGACTTGTCCTCCGTGCCATTCGACGTACGCCCCACGGTTGCCGCACAAATTGGCCGCTTGGCGTTTGAGTTCAACTACTGGAACCCCAAGTATCGAGAATTTCCCATCCTCCTTATTTGTGAGGAGGCGCACGCCTATATACCTCGCGCGAGCGAAAGCCAGTTTGCTGGCTCGCGGAAGTCGATGGAGCGTATTGCGAAAGAGGGTAGGAAATACGGCGTTGGATTGGCGGTGGTTAGTCAGCGGCCTCATGAAGTCTCCGAAACAGTACTCGCCCAATGCGGATCATTTATTTGTCTGCGGATCACTAATCCAGACGATCAAGCCTACGTCCGTAGTCTTGTCCCAGAGAGCGAGGGGGACTTGGTCAATGTCCTTGCGGGCTTAGGACGAGGCGAGGCATTGGTACTAGGAGAGGCCGTTCCACTTCCTACACGTCTTCAGTTCGACAAACCGAATCCGTCGCCTAACAGCGATGACATAGACTTCTACTCAATGTGGATAGATGGGCCAACTGACCTGGATGTTGATGTCATCGTGAAGCGCTGGCGCAGCCAAGTGCGATGAACAGCTACGATATTATGGCAGACCGCCCAACCAAAGCATGTAGCGGATCGGTAAAACCGGCTCCCGCTGATGCCCGTCGTTAGCGTAAAAAGGAATTGAGGAATATGCCAAGCCAAGCACGAAAACGCTTTGATGAAAATGCGGTCGACATTGAGAGGCTTCTGGAACTCCATCAAGAGAAAGGCGGTAGCTTACCAGGACGCCGACGAGGACTCGATGTCCTCAATAAGTCGGCGATTATTCTCATAACGTCCTTTTGGGAGGCGTATTGTGAAGATATTGCTGCGGAAGGTCTGGAGCATATTGTAAAGCACGGTGCCTCTTCAGACTCATTGCCAAAAGAGATTAAGCAAATAGTTGCAAAGGAACTTAAGTCTAATCCCGATGACCTCGCCGTTTGGGCGTTGTGCGGAGATGGCTGGAAGAAAATCCTGAAAAATAGGCTGAACGATCTGCAGGTGCAGCGGAACAAGCGACTCAATACACCCAAAACGCAGAATGTTGATGATCTGTTCGTAAAAGTCTTGGGACTGCCATCAGTTTCATCATCCTGGAGATGGGCAAAAAAAATGAATGCAACTAGGGCCCGCGAAAAGCTCGACAGGTACGTGACATTGCGGGGTGAAATAGCCCACAGAGGTATCGCTGCAAAAACCGTAACCAAAGCAAAGGTCGAAGACTACTTTGATTTCATAAAGAATCTGGTCTCAAAGACTGGTGGTGCCGTTAACGCCTATGTGAGAAAGATTACGGGCAAACCCCTGTGGGGAATAAGAATAAAGCGAAGATAAAGTATAGATGACCGCTAACGACTCAATTCAGCGGACTCGCTTACGCTCCTGCTGATTTCTACGTTGGCGAAGAAGAAAAAAGAGATTACTGGTATTATTTTTTTTATGACAAATAGTGTAGATATGAGCTTAGACAAGCAAGAAACACAGGTTGTCTCAAAACAGAGAGTCACCGATCATGGTGAGGTGTTGACTGGCAGGCGGGAGGTCAATGCTATGCTTGATTTGGTGAAACAGGAAGCGGAACGGATCGAATCGCGGTTCCTGGAGCCTGCCTGTGGCACGGGGAATTTTTTGACTGAAATACTGGAGCGAAAGCTGCGCATTGTTGAAGCCCGGTACGGCAAGAGCCAACTGGAGTATGAGCGAAACGCGGTTCTCGCCGTTTCCTCCATCTACGGCATTGATATTCTGGAGGACAATGTTCAGCATTGTCGCCAGCGGCTTTTCGGGATATTTGATCTGAACTATTTGCGATTGTTTAAGAATAAGACAAACGATAACTGCCGTGAATCAATCCGGTACATTCTTGACCGCAATATCATCCACGGCGATGCGCTTTCGCTCAAAACGGTGGGTGACAATCCACAACCGATTGTCTTTTCTGAATGGTCGCCGGTCAATGGCAGCATGCTGAAGCGGCGGGATTTTACATTTCATGGATTGCTCGATCATGCGGCGATGAAAGAACTGCCGCTCTTTTCCGATCTCGGGGAGGATGTCTTTATTCCTACTCCCCTGAAAGAGTATCCGCTAACGCACTTTCTGGAGGTTGCCGATGCTGAACAGCCATAATTACAACCCCGATGTGCTGACCTGTCTGGCCAATCTGAGCAATGACGAGGTGTTCACGCCGCCGCAACTGGTCAATCAGGTTCTGGACTTGTTACCAAGGGAAATCTGGAGCGACAAGAATGCCCGATTTCTTGATCCGGTCTGCAAGTCCGGTGTGTTCCTGCGCGAGATCGCCAAGCGGCTTATGGCGGGATTGGAAAAGCAGATTCCCAACCAGCAGAAAAGAGCAAACCACATCTTCAATAACCAACTCTTCGGCATAGCCATAACGGAGCTTACCTCCCTGCTTTCCCGCCGATCGGTTTATTGTTCCAAAACGGCCAACGGGAAATATTCTGTTTGCGATGCTTTCGATCAACCGCAGGGTAATATCCGCTTTGAGCGAATTGAACATAAATGGGGAAACGGCAAATGTGTTTTTTGTGGTGCGAGCCAGCAAGAATATGACCGGAGTGAAGAGCTGGAAACACACGCCTATCAGCTAATACATACCGAAAATCCGGAGGAGATATTTAACATGAAATTTGATGTGATTGTCGGGAATCCCCCATATCAGTTAAACGATGGAGGCTTTGGACGAAGCGCTTCACCCATCTATCATAAATTTGTTCAGCAGGCCAAGAAGATGAATCCACGCTATTTGACAATGATCATTCCGGCGCGGTGGTTTGCTGGCGGAAAAGGATTAGACGATTTCAGATCAGAGATGCTAAACGACAATAGAATCCGCAAGATCGTTGACTTCGAAAACAGTTCTGAAGTATTTCCTGGTGTAGATGTCGCCGGTGGCATCTGTTACTTCCTTTATGAGCGCGACTCAAGGGGGCCGTGTGAGGTGGCAAATTTCCATAATGGGGAGCGAGTTGTTTCGGTCAGGCAGCTTAACGAGTATGAAACATTTATCCGGCATAGCCGCGCTGTCCCTATTGTACGCAAGGTGCTCGCTAGGAAAGAAAATGGCGACAGGCATCTAAGTGATGTGGTGTCTTCAAGAAAGCCGTTCGGTTTGCCAACAAACTACACACCTAAGGAAAGAGGGATCCCTTGCTGGTTTATACAAAAGATTGGACTGAAGTACGCGAGTAAAGCCGATGTGAAGCCAGACGAGAAGAAATTGATCGACAAATGGAAACTATTAATCCCACCTGCGCCTATTGCAGGTCAAACTGATTTCTCTAAGCCGGTGGGCTTTTACTATGAGGGAAATACAAGAATAGCTAAACCCGGAGAATGTTGCACAGAGTCATGGTTAGTTGCGTGCGCTTTTTCGACCAAGGCGGAGGTGATTTCATTTAAGTCATATCTTTTAACAAAAACGGTCAGATTCCTCTTGCTGCAAACTGTAATGTCGCAGCACGTTACGAAACAGAACTTCTGCTTTGTGCCGGACCTTGGGAAATACGATGGTGAGTATACCGACGAGATGTTGCTGAAGAGGTGGGGCATTAGCAAAGAGGAATGGGAATTTATTGACTCGAAAATATCGTGACCGGGAGACATGCGAATGTGCGGACGTACAAATACGTATATGCCATGCCTTACTAAAGACGAAATCGCATTTATAGATTTAATTGTTCGCCCGATGGAGGTGAAAAGTGAAGATGGTCTTGAACTGTCGACAATTTGTCGACAGTTCAAAATGAAAGCGCCTGACGGCAAAGTCAAACAGAAAGTGGGATTTGGTATAATACGGTAGAGAAATCGTTTGCATTTTGTCAGAAAAACTGATTTATATTTCTGACAAAATTGAATGGTGATGTAACATGCAAAGCATTGATTCTAAAGTACTTAGCAGGATTTATGGGTCTGGTAGGGGTGCTGTCTTCACCCCAGGCCGTTTTTTGGACATTGGCAGCCGCGACGCTGTTGACAAAGTGTTGTCGCGCCTGGTACAGAAAGGCGTCATCAGCCGGCTGGCCCGTGGCCTCTACGATTATCCGGAGTCTCATCCGATTATGGGCATTTTGGCGCCGAGTCCCGATGCAATTGCCCATGCCCTGGCCGGTAAACAGGGTATCCGCCTCCAACCATCCGGGGCGTATGCAGCCAATCGTCTGGGTTTGTCTACGCAGGTGCCCGCCAGGATTGTATATCTGACCGATGGACCATCCCGCACGGTGCGGGTGGGAAATCAGGAGATTCGCCTCCAGCGGACAACTCCGCGGAGTATGGGACCGGCTGGTCGCACCAGTGGTTTGGTCATTCAGGCGCTGCGACACCTGGGCCAAAAGCATGTGGATGATGCGGTGATCCTAACCCTGCAACACAAACTTAGTGATCATGACAAGAAACGGTTGATGAAGGACATCGCCTATGCACCTGCGTGGGTAGGCAAGCATCTGCGCGCGATTGCCCGGGGAGAGGCCTGAATCATGGATCGGTTTATTCGACTGTCCGACGATGAGCGTCGTCGCTACTTTGTGCAAACGGCAGAGCAGATGCGGCTCAGTCCGCAGATAATCGAGAAGGATTTCTGGGTCTGCTGGACGCTGCGCGAGCTTTTTGCCCTGCCGAACATCGGGAGTATGCTTATTTTCAAAGGAGGAACTTCGCTGTCCAAGGCATACCGGTTGATCGAACGCTTTTCTGAGGATGTTGACGTATCGCTGGACCGTGCCGGTCTTGGTTTTGGCGATGAGTCCTCCAATCCGGAGGCTGTCATCAGCGGCAAGGAGAGAAAACGCCGGATCGACCGACTTAAAGCAGCCTGTCAAAATAAGATCGGCGATGAATTGAGGCCAATGATGACTAAAGTCATCAGTGCCTCTCTTGGGGATGCGCAGGGCTGGTCACTGACGATTGATGAAGGTGACCCCGACCGTCAGACCCTCCTTTACGCCTATCCGTCGAGTTTGCCGGGAACAACCGGCGCATATATCAGACCCGCCGTGAAGGTTGAAATGGGTGCGCGATCCGATCATTGGCCCAGCGACCAGGTGCGAATTATGCCCTATGTGGCCGAGCGCTTTCCGGTAGCCTTTGAAGCACCGGACTTCATCGTTAAGGTGCTTACCGCGGAACGGACGTTCTGGGAAAAGGCAACCTTGCTTCACGCGGAATATCATCGTCCGCCGGACAAAGAAATTCCTCTCCGATTGTCGCGCCACTACTACGATACGTCCCGGCTGATCTTGTCCGGGATTAGTGGAAAGATAACCGGCCATCCCGGATTGCTACAACGCGTGGTGGAACACAAAAAGGTGTTCTTCCCCAGCGGTTGGGCGCATTACGACGAGGCAATCCGAGGAAGCCTCCGGTTGACCCCGCATCCCGCACGTACTCGGCAACTACAAGAGGATTACGACAAGATGCGGGAAATGTTTTTTGCCGAACGCCCCGCATTTGCCGAGGTATTGCAGATTTTAGAGGAGTGGGAAACTCATTTTAATCAGGGAGGCAACCGATGAGCGCGGATAAATTCTTCCCCCAACGTCCCAATTCCAAGCCAACCATTTACGCCTATGAGGATACGAATCCTCAATATCGGGGCTTGCTGAAAATCGGCTATACCACGGTGGATGCGAAGAACCGTGTGGCGCAGCAATACCCGACGCTTCGTCCCGGCAAGCCGCCGTACCGGATCGTGCTGGAAGAATCCGCAATGCGCAATGACGGCACAACTTTTATCGATCATGATGTTCACCGCAATTTACGGGCCGTTGGTGTAAAGAATCCCGATGGGGAATGGTTCAAGTGTTCGGTGCAACAGGTCAAGGCGGCCATCATTGCTCTCAAGACAGGCGAGATGAATGAGGAAAACCGATCGCTTGATTTCAAGATGCGACCGGAACAGGCTGCGGCGGTGGAAAAAACCATCGCCTATTTCAAGAGTTTCAGCAGCGAAAACTCGGGCAAATCTTCGCACTTCCTGTGGAACGCGAAAATGCGGTTCGGCAAGACCTTTGCCGCTTACCAACTTGCCAAAAAAATGGGATGGCGCAAGATGCTGGTGCTGACCTTCAAGCCGGCGGTGCAGAGCGCCTGGGAAGAGGACTTGAAGTGCCATATTGATTTCAAAGGTTGGCAGTTTATCTCGCCGGGCGGAATGTCCTACGAGGAGGCGGACAAGAAAAAACCCTTTGTCTGCTTCGGATCTTTTCAGGATTATCTGGGCAAGAACAAGAGCACGGGCGGGATTAAGACTAAAAACGAGTGGGTTCATGCAACAAATTGGGATTGCGTGATCCTCGACGAATATCACTACGGGGCATGGCGCGAAAATGCCAAGGAGCTTTTTGAGGCGGAAGACAAGAAAGAAATCGAGTTCGGAGAAGGTCAGGCCGCAGAATTTCTGAAAGACCGGGACGGAGAGATTGGTGACATCATGCCGATCACAACAAACGGCTATCTCTATCTTTCCGGCACGCCATTTCGTGCCATCGCATCAGGCGAGTTCATCGAGGAGCAGATATTCAACTGGACGTATTCGGATGAACAGCGGGCCAAAAAGGATTGGGCAGGCGCGGACAATCCTTACGCTGCACTGCCTCGCATGGTGCTGCTGACGTATCAACTGCCCGATTCGATCCGCGAAATCGCCATGCAGGGGGAGTTTGATGAGTTTGATCTGAATATTTTCTTTTCTGCATCGGGTGTTGGGAATGGTGCTAAGTTCACCTATCAGGACGAGGTACAGAAATGGCTGGATTTGATACGGGGCTCGTTTATGTCAACCACTGTTGATAACCTGAAGCTAGGCGCACAGAAGCCGCCAATGCCATTTTCAGATGCCCGTCTGCTGAATGTCTTGTCGCATACGTTCTGGTTTCTGCCCAGCGTCGCTTCGTGTCAGGCTATGCGTAACCTTCTGGCAAAAAAACAGAATCGGTTTTATGCCGATTATAAAGTGATCGTGGCGGCGGGAATTGCCGCTGGGATCGGTGTGGCGGCGCTGCCGCCAGTTCAGGAGGCAATGGACGATCCCCTGAGCACGAAGACGATCACCCTTTCCTGCGGGAAACTGACTACCGGGGTTACGGTAAGACCGTGGACGGGCATACTCATGCTGCGTAATTCGTCCACACCCGAAACCTATTTCCAGGCTGCATTCCGCGTGCAATCCCCGTGGACGATCAGAAATCCCGACAGCACAACGCCTAATCAGGAGCAGATCATCAAAGAGGAATGCTATGTCTTTGATTTCGCGCCGAACAGGGCTTTG
>SESG01004009.1_pt1 | contig 37764 bp, 36 predicted proteins | sample 3171421 | NCBI WGS metagenome assembly SESG01 (sample SAMN10866946, study PRJNA518727) | freshwater metagenome | biome: subpolar coniferous forest; feature: holomictic lake; material: water; isolation source: holomictic Lake 227, 6 m and 8 m depth | place: Canada: near Kenora, Ontario | collected...
CGCGAAAGGCTCGAATCGCAGTCCCGGTTACGGCAGCGCGGCGACGAAGAGGCAATGATTGTCGATGAAGACTTCCTCCGCGCCATTGAGTACGGTATGCCTCCATGCGCCGGAATCGGCATTGGTATTGATCGCCTGGTGATGATTCTTACCGGGCAGGACTCCATAAGGGAGGTTATCTTCTTCCCGCATCTGAAACCGGAGTAGGGTCATGAAACTTGATCTGAGCAGCCTGATAAAAGCGATTGCCTCACTCGAAAAGTCGATCAACAGTTATCAGGTACTGCGAGGAAACAGCACGCTGACCATAGAGGATATTGAGACCGTCAAGGCCGGAGTGATACAGAACTTTGAAGTTGCCTACGAACAGTGCTGGAAGTTCATGAAGCGCTGGATCGAGCAGAATGTCAGTGCCGGTGTGGTAGATGGGGTAACTCGCCGTGAGTTGTTTCGGGTCAGTGCCGAGAACCGACTTCTTGATGACGTTTCGGTATGGATGGAGTTTCATCAGTCGAGAAACATCACCTCTCACACCTACGATGCCAATAATGCCGATCACGCCTTTGGTTCGGCATTGCTGTTTATTGGTGCAGCCAAAGAGTTTGTTGCTCGACTGGAGAGCAGGAATGATTGATGTTGCACCGAAGCATCTTGAGATGGTGCTCGCTCTTTTGTCGAACTACCTCCCTGGCTGTGAAGTGCGGGTTTTTGGCTCGCGCTTCAGCGGAGCAGCAAAGCCTTATTCCGATCTTGACCTGGCTGTTGTCGGGCAAAACAGGCTCGACGGGCGCGTTCTTGCCGAGCTGAAAGAGGCCTTTCAGGAGTCGGAACTCCCCTTCCGGGTTGATCTGCTCGACTGGAATGCAATTTCAGATGAGTTTCGCGCCGTTATCGAAAAGAGCGGGTATGAGGTGATTTCAGGGAAGCAGTCTGGTTTGCGCACCTGAAACTGAAGTAACGAGTTCTGTTTGCAGTGAAAGGACTACACATATTGTTCATCTGCTGCCAACTGACGACGGGACAAAAACCGGGCGAAAGCCACCAGCGTTGCCCCGGTAGCCGGGATAGCCACCGCCACGAATCACACGGTTCGAACCATTTGCTGGCCCGGCAGAATTAGTCACAGTACCATTTGCTTTACAGTCGTCATAATACGTTCCACCATACCAGTCGTTGCACCATTCAAAAACATTCCCATGCATATTGTATAGCCCCCACGCATTGGGCGCAAAACTCCGTTTGTTGCGGATATTGTATGAACGGCATTGGGATAGCGCGTTATTAATTTATTCAATGTCATTGACTGGCTAAAGCAATTTTCACTGCCCCGACTCTGGAAGCTGTTGTCAGGTAAACCAGCTTCTCATCAGTCAGCCATCTCCCACATCGAAAACCATGCGGAGGCCATTCTGCATTCAACGCTCTCCCATTATGCTAAGGCTTCAGATAAAAAGCTGTAGATATACATACGGTAACAGTACGATCCGGAATATTGATACCAGAGAAAAACTCATGCGGTTACCGTCGATAACGCATAGATCTTTTTCGCGTATGTACTGGCCGCAGCAACATCACCCGACTTGAGAGCCTCTCTTACCCGATCAAGTTTTAACGCATCATCAAGACTGATAGAGGGTGCTCAGCCATCCTCAGCATCAATGATCTCGATTTCGACTTCTGGCGGCATAGTTACTGGCATGAACAAACTTTGTATGTTTGCTGGTATTCATCGTTTCTGAAGTCGGCAACGGTAACAACATATCTGCTCATGGAAAAATTGCTCACTCACACTTGATGCTGAGTTTCATCTTCTTGGTGACCAACCTTATCCACCGGGGTCCCCAGACTGCGAAAAAATGTTATCAGTCTTCTTGTTGGAAATTTTACTCAGTCAGATGTCAATACCTTCAGCCTCTGTGCGGCTTCTTTTGAAGCATTGCTACGGGCAACTGAAACCCCGCTCAATTCCGCATCCCACCCTTTTTTTATAATATTTTGGTACAGGCTAATAGCGAGTTTTTTGTCTTGTACAACACCGTTACCACACTCATACATCCTTGCGAGTTGGTATTGAGCATCTGGATCACCTTGTTTGGCTGCTTTAGATAACCATTTTAAAGCCTCAGTATAATCTTTGGCCACACCTCGTCCTTTCAAGTACATTAACCCAAGGAGACATTGTGAACCTGCATGACCCTGTTCGGCTGCTTGTTTAAGCAACGGAAATGCCTTTTCATAAGAGTTATTCGTGCCGTGCCCATCCGAAATTAAGATGTATGCATCATATAAAAGATCATCTGGATTTTTATTACGCGTAGACATCCAGATCGACCCAATCACAAGAGCCAGTGCACACAAAGCTATTATCGCTATGGAACGGATGCGTATTGGTTTCATCTTTTGCCTCCAGGGTTATGAACTCTCGTGAAAATTCAATGCATTTGGTCAGCAATTTAGCGTTTATGATGTGATTACACAAACTGGAGTTGACGGCGGGTGCCATTCTGCCTGAACGTCAACCACCAGCGTTTACCTGCCAGCTTCTTGCCAAACTGACCGATTACGAGGAAAAACTTGGTGAGCTGTTGGCATCGGACAACTGAACCCTCGCCAGGCAAAGTTGCTGGGGAGCGACAAAGCCAAGTTGTCGATGGTGTGATACTTTTTGGTAGACAATATTTTTTTGGGTAAGGTATTCTTGCTTTACGGATTCCCCGGCCAGGCCGATGCAAAAATTGAATCATATTGATAACCAGACAACAAACTCGCGTATCTACAACTCTTTACCTGTAACCTCTCATGAAACACGCCGGTGCAAGCATTATTTTTTACAACACGGCTCATCAGGTGCTGCTGCTGTTGAGAGATGACCTTCCGTCTATCCCTTACCCAGGTATGTGGGATTTACCGGGAGGTCATGTTGAAATCGGTGAAACTCCGAAAGAGTGCATTGTGCGAGAAATGCTTGAGGAGATCGAGGTTGATGCAAGCGGATGCACACTCTTCAGGGTTTATGAGTTTTCAGACAGAACAGAACATATTTTTACTGAACAGGCCGAGCTGGATCTTCAACAGATTGTTTTGCACGAAGGTCAAAAAGTGCTGTGGTTTTCAGAAGAGGAGACGAAAAGCACCGAACTTGCCTATGGGTTCAATGAGGTGCTTTCCGACTTTTTCAAATGAGGGCGCAGTGAAGATGCGCAAAAATAAGCCACAATTCATTTCACTGTAAAAAAAATCAAGGCCGACCATTGTTTATAAAGCATTTAAACACAAGATTTTTATCAGCAAACACTACTCAACAAAAACGTACAGGCCTGATACGATTAACATACATCTTGTGGCCACGGCTCTGAAACCCATTCATGAAAAGCTGTAACCATGCGTTGGTGACGGTGGATTCCGATGAACTCCAGTATCCAGTGCTATAATCTGCAAAGCTGCCGACAACATCTTTCTTGAGATAGAGCTGATTCAGTTGCTCCTTGTTCGGCAAAAACCAGTCACGGTATCCATTACTCTCAAAATCATGACACGCCGCTTCGGCCTCATTCCAGACAAAGCGTCCCTCCCCACAGCCGGAAGAGTGATACTGCACATCCTCTCTGGCAGCAACAAGACAATGCTCACCTCCTTGATCAACAAAAAACACAATACCACCACCATACTCTTCACCAATATCCATAAAGCTTGTTATTAAGGATGCTTGTTAACCAGCATTATTCTATCAAAGAAAACGAAGGACAAAAAAAAATTGCAATTGCTTATATTATTAATAATTAAAGTCACTATGCAACACAAAATATATATACAAAACATATGCAATTTTGACTCGCAAATATAGTCATACAGCCAGGAAATATCCAAATTATTGTTTGAAATAATTCCCGGCGGCAAGTGTTTTCTCTCTTCCGCTGATGAATGTAATGCCGTTGACAATCATTGGGAACAGGAAAATTTTCCACTGCCCAGAAAGATTTAGCTTGATGACGCTCCTCAAATGGCTCAGGGGGGAGGGTGATGCTACAGGAGGAATAAAAAAGCTCCCGGAAGAACACCGGGAGCTTTTTGTCGCTTAAAAAGCGCGTACTGCCCGAACCCGCATGGCGTTCGATTTCAGGTCGAGGCTCTGGTCACCATCATGGAGATAACCACACCACGCCCCCTCTTCACTGATCTCCGATGAACTCCAATAGTGAATGAGACCGCTCGGAAAACCGCCAACGAGATTTTTTTTGAGATAGAGCTGGTTCAACTGTTCCTTGTCGGGTAAAAACCAGTCGCTAAAGCCTCCTGCCACAAGATTCTGACATGCCGCCTTTGCATCGTCCCAGTTAAATGTACCCTCATCCTCCCCTTCAGAGTGGCCCGGCATATCTGCTTTAGCCGCTATCAAGCCGTGCTGCCCGGTGCTATCGACATAAAAAATTATGCCGCCACCAAAGTTATCCCCAGTATTCATAATGTTTGTAGCCATTATCGTGAATTGAAATGATCAATGAAAATAAGCTTAACAAAGATAACGCTGTTTTATTGCAATAACAACGTAAAGAGGCAAAAATCATTGCGGAGAAGGAAATTTTTTCTGACAACAATGGCCATGAATCATTTTACCGTTTTAGGAAGCGTGATGATTACTGAAGTACGACTCATTGGAGTACTTTTGATCCTGATTTCACCATTCATCTCCTTGATGATTCCATAACTGATCGAAAGGCCGAGGCCCGTCCCCTTTCCAGACTCTTTGGTCGTATAAAAGGGATGCATGATGTATTCAAGATTCTTTTCGCTGATGCCTATGCCGTTATCCTCAACAGTTACAACGACTGAACTGTTGACATAAAAAGAGCGTATGAGAATTTTCATCTCAAAGGGCTGGATATTGAGCTGTTTCTTCTCTTCAAGAGCATCCATGGAGTTCTTGATAAGGTTGAACATGACCTGCTCAAACTTGTAGATGTTGCCTGTGACGGGAAATCTCTCCTGTTCAGATTTAAAATCGAGGGTGATTGAGCGGTGTTTGCACTGCTCGGAAACCATCAGAAGCGAGTTGCGAATGCTTTTGTTGATATTGACATCCGAAGAGATGTAGTTGTTGTCGGTGCTTGAAAACGAGCGAATGTTGTCGATGATGGTCTGCGCCCTGATAATGTTTTCAAATATTTTTTCAGATGTTGTTTTAATCTCCTCTTTACAGCTCCAGTCGTTTTTTGAGGCAGTCATCAGCATTTTATCGACCATCAACCCGATATTATTGATTGGCTGATAAATTTCATGCGCAATACCGGAAGCCATCTCACCAAGGCTGATCAATTTTTTGGCATGGAAAAGCTCGTTTTCAATGATCTTGCGCTGTGAAATATCGCGGATAATGATCATAAACGACAAAGGTGCACCATTATAGTCCTGGATCAGGGCTGCACTGATTTCTGCCGAATAGACCGTATTGTTTTTCTTTTTCAGCAAAATCTCCCTGTTTTGAACGAGCCCCTCACGGAGTGTGACGTCAAAGATCTCTTCAATGACCTCCTGATTGCCGGGATAAACTATTGTTGAGAATGGCAATCCTGTAAGATCCGACTTTTTGCTTGCTCCAAAAATCTCAAGCCCAATATCCGAAATGCTGCTTATAACTCCATTGAGATGAGTTGTTATAATACTGTCGGGAGAGGCGGCTATAAGTGTCTGATATTGCTTGTCCAACTGCCGTCTTGCTTTTTCAGCTTCATTGTATTCGTTCTGCTTTGTGATAAAAACAGCCAATGACTCTATTTTTTTTGTCTCCTCATAAATAGGATAGGCTGAAATCTGATAGATAAACTCTGCTCCATCACTGTTCTGATATTTATCCTTAAAATGAACAGGCTCTCCCGTAGCAAAGACATGTTCAAACTTCTTTTTTCGCTCTTCAGCAAGTTCTTCTGGAAAAAGTTGATGGAAATCATGCCCTTTCAGGCTTTGAGCGTTTATGGCGTATATATCCCTGAAATCACTGTTTTCCTCCAATATTTTACCGTCTATCGTTAGTGAACAGAGCGGCTCCATGCCGGAGTTCAGAAGATTCGTCAGATTATCATTGTTTATGAGATTGTTGTTATCCTCACTGCTCCATTCAGTAATGTCGGTAGTAATTCCCATATAACGTTTTACCACTCCATCATCACCTTTAACCGGCAATCCCTGGCTTCTCAACTGGCGAACAGCACCCTCAGCATCTATGGCGTGATAGACGACGTTAAATTTCCCTCCTTCTGCAAGAGCTTTCTGTGTCGTTTGCAGGGTACTCTCCCGGTCAATGGTGGCAATGGAATTCAACCACCCATCAAAAGAGGGACTCTCCAGATACCAGTGTTGATCGTAAAACATCCACGCATCATCGCTCCATATCATCTCCCCACTCTCCAAATTCCACTCCCAGTTACAAGTGTTCATCATCTTCACAGGCTTCAGAACCAGAACAAAGTAGCCCTTCTGCTGGCTGTAGGAGGTAATATCAAACCGTCGGTTAAGTTTTTTAAAGTTGAATTCAAACCGTTCAGAAACACCGGTATCAGCAATACGTCCCAATCGTTCTACAAACGTCAGATCTGATTTTGCACTATCAAGCGTTACTTCAAAAAACTTTCGACCCTCAAGATTTTGTATTCCAAACAACTTTTTAAAATTCAGGTTAACCACTTCAAACACAAAGTCGGCCGGATGATCGCCATCATAGACCATTCGGCAATAGGCAAACCCATTCAGCATATTGTTAAAAAGGTTACGGTAGTGTATCCTGTGATCAAGCTGTTCATTCCCGGTCAGATTGAGGGAGGTAATATCGGTGTTGGAGATGAGCAACTTTGTAATGTTACCCTCTTTATTCGGGATAGGATAGATAGTATGGCGGTATCGGCGCTCTCTGCGTTCATCTTCAAAAGCAAGTCGCTCACCACTGCACAGCGCCTCTTTTATCTTTTTTTTCCATTCTGCTGCAAGCTGGGATGAGAGGTGATTGTCGATATTTGTACCCAAAATGGTTGCCTCTCCTGTATTGAAACCCGCTATGAATGACTTGTTTGCAACAAGGATTGTTCCGTTCTGGTCAAGAAGAAACATGGGTTCCGGAAAAGCATCAAAAAGAGTATCAATCGATTTTTCATCCTCATCAAAGTCAAGTATTGCCAGCAAAAGCTCCTTTACCGAAGCAGATTCTGCCGCATGAAGAATACGAAGCCGGAAGGCCTTAATTGACTCATACTTCTTGCGATCAGTAACATCATGAACAATGGAATAGAGTAACTCCTTTCCATTAAGATTGATAACATTGCTGAACACATCAACATCACGGATAGAGCCGTTTGCACGCCGGTGACGAAATGGAAAATAATTTTGCTTCAAAGAGCGGGTTTTTTCCATCTCTTTTCTCACCTCATCGGGAGGAAGAGTATTGATATCCTGTATACGCATCCCACAGAGATCTATAAGCGACCACCCATAAAAATTCGCAGCCGCAAGGTTTGCGTCCATAATATTGCCTGAAGAGGGATCAATGACCATCATGATTGCCGAATGGCCTTCAAAGAGGCTTCTGAATCGCTCTTCGCTTTGCCTTAGCGACTCTTCAGTCTGCTTGCGTACTGTAATGTCTTCGAAGAGTGCTACGCTCTCCCCTTTTTGCGGGCTATAAATGGAGATGTCATACCACTTGTTCAGCACTTGCAGGAAAACTTCAAACTGATCAGAAATCCCTGACTCAACCACCGCTCTGTGCTTTTCGATAAACTCCGGATTTGACTCGGCAACTCCTGGCAAAACTTCCGTCATTCTGAGGCCGGTCACGTTTTTGAGGCCGGTCAGTCTCTCATAACCCTGGTTAACCTCCAGGTGAATAAAATCGACAGGACGACCCTCTTCAACAATCATCCTGCAGTGTGCATAACCGGTACGCATAAACGCTACGGGATTTACAGGATGAACTGTGCTGGTGGCCATAGTACCTGTTGCTGCCTGATGTTCCTGATGTTCCGTCATTCAAATACTTTCTCTTATATCAAACTGGTTCACTGGCCGAGGCACCCCTTCGCTGAAAGTGAAGACAACCCCGCTGGCTAAAGATAAAAAAATTGCTCCATTATCAGAAGGGCTCCTTTTTGCAACAACAGGAGAGTGCTGTTTTCAAAAAAAAGCACTCTCCGCTTCGATAAAAATTGGTAAATTAGTCTCAAACAAAACGTGGGTAGCTCCTTGCCGAAAACAGGAGAAGTTGAGGTTCCCGAATGCTTTTTTTGTGATTCAAGAACAGGTTATCGGCATTACTAAACAGAATAACCTTATCAAGCAATTTCTCTTCGATGCGTAACAACAACAAAAAGGTTCTGTTATTTACTGCTATCTCATTTTTTCTGCTCCTGATGGAATCATATTTTTCAAACCAGCTCTCCTCGTATTGGCCATTGTTCAGAAATATTGATATCCTCTCCGATATCAAATCCTCAGATATTCCCTTACAAAAATCAACACAGGAACCCCTTCTTTCAACAACAGCGCCTCGCGTTGTGGATTCGTTGGCGTTCAGCATGGCTAATGCTGATAGCCTGTCGTTCAACCAATACCTTCTTCCTGGTGTGCTTGTTGATTTCAAAGCCGACACTTCTCAATCAGTACTTCCAAAGGTGATGGAAAAACTTGCCGCACTTAGCCGGGGCGAAAAAGTCAAACTCCGGATCGCATGGCTTGGTGACTCAATGATTGAGGGTGACCTGATCACACAAACCGTGCGGGAGTTGTTACAGAATCAATTTTCGGGGAGCCGCGGAGTTGGTTTTGTTCCATTCCGATCAATAACCGCAGGCTACAGAATCAGCGCTACCGCCCGATCTTTCGGTTCATGGATAGATGACAATTTTAAAACCCGATTATTTGAGGAACCCCTTTTTTTTTCCGGCCACGTTTTTTATTCTACCAACGGCAAGCTCACTTTAAAAGACAACACCGTCATTGATTCATCTCAAGTGATAGAAAAATGGCTGCTCTGTGGTCATGCAGATTCCAACACGGTCATCACGGTGAATAACTCAAGAAAGGTCATTGCAGCACCCTCTCTTTTCAACAAAATCCTCCTTGAAAAGAGTTGCAGGAACTCAATTGAGGTTACCGTTCCGACGAAACGGGTGGCATTGTATGGCTTGAGCCTTGAGCCTGAATATGGCGTAATGATCGATAATTTTTCATTCAGGGGGAGCAGTGGCTTTGAGCTTGGCAAATTTGACGCCAGATTCCTTGATGAAATCTCTCAAAATGGGGCTTACGATCTGATTGTCATACAGTACGGTGTCAATGTGATGTTCAGGTCACGCGACAATAACTATGATTACTACTTGAACGGCATGGATCCGGCACTGAAAAAGCTCAGGAAGCATCTCCCGAACAGCGAATTTTTGATGATCAGTACTTTTGACAGGGCATTTCCCTATGGACAAAAATGGAAAACTGCTATCGGAATGGATTCGCTTCTGAAAACACAGGCAACACTCGCCTACAGGAACAAAATTCCATTTTTCAACCTTTACCGGACGATGGGTGGAAATGGAACTATCGTTAAATGGGTCGAGGATGGTGAACGACTTGCTTCACAGGATTATATACACGCTTCACCAAAGGGAGCTGTCATTCTTGGCAAACAGCTTTACAGTGCATTCATGAAAGATTACCAGAAAAGGCGAGGAAAGTTAACACATAAATAATGAACATATTACGAATTGATCAAGAGGCCATTGTCCGGCAGCTTCTTTATGATCCAGAAAACCCGCTGCTTTTCAACAACGGTTTTTTTGTTTACTTCTTTTTTTTACTCACACTTCTCTACTACCTCTTCAGGAAGAGATATACGGCCCGAACAGCCCTCCTCTCCCTGTTTTCGCTCTATTTCTTTTACAAGGCAAGCGGAAGTTTTGTCTTACTTGTTATTATCTCTGCCGTTATTGACTTTTTTCTCTCAAATCTCATCTTTCGGCAAAAAAAAAGAACCGCCAAACAACTTCTTCTCTCATTGAGTGTTCTTGTCAATCTCGGACTTCTTTTTTACTTCAAGTACACCAACTTCTTTCTTGAGATATGCAATGAATCCCTTAACGCAGGTTTTAATCCACTGAATATTATTCTGCCAGTTGGTATTTCCTTCTATACATTTGAAAATCTAAGCTATACGATTGATGTCTATCATGGAAAAATCGAGCCGGAAAAAAAGTTTTTGAACTATCTTCTCTTCCTCTCTTTTTTTCCAAAATTGGTAATGGGCCCGATAGTCAGAGCCAGTGACTTTATTCCACAACTCAAAAGGCCCTATGTAGTAACCAACCGTGATTTTACCGATGGCTTCCAGCTCATCATCATCGGCTTGTTCAAGAAAGTTATTATATCCGACTATATAACGAGCAATTATGTCAACTATATTTTCGATACGCCATCCCTTCATACAGGAGTAGAATGTCTTCTTGCTGTCTACGGCTATGCCATAGTCATTTATTGCGATTTCAGCGGATACAGCGACGTGGCAATAGGTATAGCAAAATGGCTGGGCATTACCATACCGGCAAACTTCAATTCACCGTACAAAAGCACGTCAATCACCGATTTCTGGCGAAGATGGCATATCTCGCTCTCAAGTTGGCTGAAAGACTATCTTTACATACCTCTTGGCGGCAGCCGCCACGGAACACTCCGAACCTATACAAACCTCTTTATTACCATGCTGCTGGGCGGATTATGGCATGGAGCAAGCTGGAATTTCATCCTGTGGGGCGGGTTGCATGGAGGGGCGCTTGCCCTGCACAAGGGATGGTCGAATATCAGAAAACAGAGTGCCGGAAATGGGCGTGGATGGACGCGAATTGTTTCGATCATCTTCACCTTTCATGTTGTCTGTTTTGGCTGGATATTCTTCAGGGCATCAAGTATTGATCTTGCATTCCAGATGATTCAGCAAATAACACTCGACTTCTCATTCGACGGCTACATGCCGTTCATAGAAAATTATGGCACGGTAGTCATAATGATAGCCCTCGGTTTTGTACTACATTTTCTACCACACAGCGTTACTGATTTTTTAACAACAAGAGTGGCAAAATTACCACTCATCGGCAGTGTGCTGGTTTTTCTGGCATTCATTGCCATGTATGCCTATTTTAAAACATCAGAGCCAATCATGCCAATATATCTCCAGTTTTAAGCCAGCCTCTTCGAAAATAAATAGTACGCATTGACCAAAAACAACAGGAAACCCTTGCCATGAGAGCACAACGGCCAACATTGCTGATTTTTCTCCTTTTTCTCCTTGTCGTGATATCGCAAAACGGCCAAACGCATCCAGCGCACAAAAGGCATAGGATTGCCGCTACGCACAAAAAACGCCAGATAACTCATAAAAAACACCGGGCAATCTCTGCACATAAAAAGCATGTTGTAGCCACAGCAAAAGAATTGCCCATCGATCGCGCAATACAACCAGGTGAAGCGATGCCGGAAAGTGTACGCGACACTCTCATCTACGGCGAAAACAACAGGATTTCCAACCCGGAGCAACTTGCCAAAGTAAAAGAGAAGCTGCAGCAAGCCCTTGTATCAGGGGATACGGTGGTAAGAATAGTTCATATCGGCGACTCACATATTCAGGCCAGCTTGATGACAAGTGTCTTGAGGAGGGGATTGCAAAGCCGTTACGGTAATGCTGGCCGGGGCCTCCTCTTTCCCTGGCAGGTGGCAAAAACAAACGGACCCTCTGACATCGTCTCCTTATCAGAGAACAGATGGTTACGCGGGCGGCTCTCGTTACCCGGCAACGCTGTAGAGTGCGGAGTTTGTGGCTATGGATTGCAGAGTAACTCTCCGGATATACTCCTTGACATAGGATTAAAACCAGAAAAAGGAGAGGACAACACTTTTGACATTGTGCGCCTGTTTACCGGAAAAACTACAGATTCCCTCAGGATCAGGTACAACGGAACGGAGGAACAGGTGATTGGCCTGAAACCCAAAACTCCGTTTGAGGTGCCAGTGGTGAGACTACGCATGAAAACCAACTCCATATCTCTTTCCAGAGTCTCCCCCGATTCCACTGCATTTGATTTTTACGGAGCTTCATTCGAAAAGAAAGAGAGCTCAGGAGTCATCTATCACTCAATAGGAGTTAACGGCGCTGACTTTGCATCGTATAACAATGATCCCCTGTTCTTTCAGCAGCTTGGAGCGCTGAAGGCAGATTGCTATATCATCTCCCTTGGAACCAATGACGCACAGGATCAGAAATTGAGTAACAAAGATTTTGGTATGCAAGTCAAAAACATGTTGATAAATCTCAGGCGAATATCCCCCGATGCAGCTTTAATTCTGACCACTCCCACACCCTCTTTTTTACATGGGAGAGCAAGTAACCCCAAAATCAGGGCTGTAAGAGATATGCTGGTAACGGTGAGTGATGAAGAAAAAATCAGTGTCTGGGATCTCTATGGTATCATTGGCGGTGAAGAGCTCACAGAAACACTGCGAAGTTACAAGCTTTACCGACCTGACGTGCTCCATTTCAACAAAGCAGGATATGAATTACAGGGTGAGATGTTGCTTGCGGCCTTCCTTAAAATCACCCTGTAGATAATGGATCTTCATACCAAATAATAATCCCGATACCAGGCAACGAAACGGCTGATGCCTTCAGGTACGGTCGTCTCAGGCTTGTAGTGAACATCCTCCATCAATTGATCGACATCGGCGCAAGTGTCGGGCACGTCACCGGGCTGAAGTGGCAAAAACTCTTTTATAGCCTTTCGACCAAGCTGGCCTTCAAGTGCTTCAATGTAGTCGAGAAGCTCAACCGGCCTACTGTTGCCGATGTTGTAGACTCTCCAGGGAGCCCTGCTCGTAGCCGGATCGGGCTTGAGGCCTGACCAGTCAGGGTTGGGTGTGGCAATATGGTCGAGCGTCCTCAGAACCCCTTCAACAATATCGTCAATATAGGTAAAATCGCGGCGATGCTTGCCGTAATTGAAGACCTGGATGGGCTTGTTATTCAGAATGGCATCGGTAAAAAGAAAAAGAGCCATATCCGGCCTTCCCCAGGGTCCGTAAACAGTAAAAAAGCGCAACCCTGTTGTTGGCAAATTGTAGAGGTTGCTGTAGGTATGCGCCATTAGCTCATTGGCCTTCTTGCTTGCTGCATAGAGGGAGAGAGGATGATCTACATTGTCATGCACCGAAAAAGGCATGGTTTCGTTGGCACCATAAACCGAGCTCGAAGAGGCATAAACGAGATGCTTCACGCCGTTATGACGGCACCCTTCAAGAACATGAAGAAACCCGACAATATTACTCTCAATATAGGCGTGAGGATTCTGAATTGAATAGCGCACACCCGCCTGGGCCGCAAGATTGACCACTCGCTCAAACTCACCCTTTTTGAAAATATCCTCCATCGCGCTGCGATCAGAAAGATCTGCCTTCACAAAGGTAAACCCTTCAAATGGCTCAAGCACCGAAAGACGCGCCACCTTGAGTGAAACGTCGTAATAGTCATTCATGTTATCGACACCAGTAACCTGCTCTCCCCTTTCGAGCAACCGCTTGCAGAGATGAAATCCTATAAATCCGGCGGCGCCGGTCACCAATATTTTCATTGCACTTGATTCGGTAATGGGTTAAAGCCGCGATATGATCGGCCCCTGAAAAATTTAAGCCTCTTGCTGCACCCATAATAAGAACAATTCAGCGCACTGGCAAAACAAAAAAGCCTCTGGTTATCTGCCCCCTTTCACTATCTTCACCATAAAACCTCTCTAACCTGAGAGGACGAAAAGATGAAGAGTGAAGTTGCTCACTGAAAGAACCACTCAAGATGTAACTATTAACTTATGACTATGAAGGGAGAGACCCGGGCGATTGTTTTGCAAAAGGCCAACAAGCTTAAACTGCAAAGTGCTCCATATCATGCCTCTGAACCCGGCGATGTTCTGGTAAAAACCATTGCAAGCACCATAACACCGGGATTTGACCGACTTCTCCTGACCAACAAGGCGGTGTCGAAGAGGGTTTTTAAATATCCCATCATGCCAGGCAGCGAGGCAATCGGCCAGGTACTCAAAACCGGTCCGAAGGTAACTGACCTGCATCCCGGTGATTTTGTCTATGTCTTCAAAGGTGACCGATGGGCTGGAATCGAATCCTACGCTGGCTGCCATGCCGAAATTATCCCGACATCAAGCCAGAACCTTTTTGCCCTTGGCCGCCCTCCTCTCCAGCGTGATCTGCTCATCGGCCTTCTTGCCTACGTCATCAGTGCCATTGAAAAAGTGCAGCTCCACACCTCTTCAAGAATTCTTCTGCTCGGCCTTGGCTCAGTCGGCCTCATGGTTGCAGAGTACCTTCACGCTCTCGGCTACAAGCACATTGATGCCGTAGAAACCTTCAGCATCAGAGGGCAAATTTCCCATGCCGAGCACATTGCCCTTGCCATAGACGATTTCACGCAAGAGTTCAACGACAGCTATGATCTTGTGCTTGAAACCACAGGAAGAATTTTGATGATTGAAAAGGCCGTGCGCCTGCTGAAGCCGCAAGCCAGGGTGCTGCTGATGGGTAATTATGAGGTTATGGCATACGATTATCGCCTGATACAGCACAAGGAGCCGATCATCATAAGCTCTTGCATTACAGCCCTCTCCCACCTGCAGGCAGCTTCCGCCCTGCTTGAGAGCGGACGACTTGAGAGTGACAAGTTTTTTACCAGTGTCTTTCCTGTCGAGCAGTTCGAAATGGCCTACCGAAGGGCTCTTGACAGCAAAGATTCCATCAAGACTGTATTGAGCTGGATCTAACTGCTGAAAATTGTCGTACCATGGGTGTTGCCATCCGTTTGAGTTCTATCTCCAAAAAGTTTGGAGACTTTTTTGCAAACCGCAATGTCTCCCTTTCGGTAGAAGAGGGCACCATTCACGCTCTTGTTGGAGAGAATGGCGCAGGGAAAAGCACGCTGACCAAAATGATCTACGGTATGCTCCGGCCCACCTCGGGCGAGCTATTCATCAATGGTAACGCGGTACACTTCACCTCCCCCCGCGATGCCATACACTCGGGCATCGGCATGGTTCATCAACACTTCATGCTTGTTCCAGAGCTCTCTGTGGCTGAAAATATCATCCTTGGCAATGAACAGTGCCGACTTTTTCAGCGCATACCCCTGAAAAAATGCAAAAACCTTATCCAGAACGATGCCGAAGCCTACGGCCTTGCCATTGACACTGATGCCTTTGTGGGCAGCCTCAGCATCGGAGAGCAGCAGCGGGTTGAAATTCTCAAGCTCCTCTTCCGCCATGCGGCCATCATGATTTTTGATGAGCCAACCGCAGTACTCACCCCTGCGGAGAGAGAGCTTTTTTTTACAACGCTCCGCTCCCTTCGCGACAAGGGAAAAACCATTATCCTCATTACCCACAAACTTGACGAAGTGCTTGCCGTGGCCGACATGGTGAGTGTCATGCGAAGGGGTGAAATTGTCGGCACCATACCGGCATGTTCAGCAACAAAAGCAGAGCTTGCATGGATGATGGTGGGGCGCAACCTCCTTTTGAGAGTCAACAACCCGCCAGCCTCCCCCGGAGAGACCATTCTCAGCATCAACAAGCTGGGGTTTCGTACAAAAAAAGGGGGCGAGAGGCTTCATGACCTCACCCTGACCATCAGGGCGGGAGAGATATACGGTATTGCCGGAGTTGAGGGGAACGGACAGAGCGAGCTGCTGCAAGCTCTCTGGGGCCTCGTCCCCGAAGGAGCGCTCATTTGTGGCGAAGCCAGGCTCAAGGCGCACTCACTCATCGGCAAATCGCCTGCCGGGATAGCCGATATGGGCGTTTCGCACATTCCTGAAGACCGTCTGCGCCATGCAGTTATTTTGAACTATACGGTTTCAGAAAACCTTCTTTTCGGGCGGCACCGGGAGCCCTCTTTTCATCAAGGGCTCGGCTTCAATACCGAGGCACTCAACCGCTATACTGACAAGATGATTACAGGCTATGCTCTCCGTTGCAACTCGCCGGATCGCCAGCCACTCACCACCCTCTCGGGAGGCAATCAGCAGAAGGTGGTCCTTGCCCGTGAGCTCAGCCGACCCGCCATCTCCCTGCTTCTCGTAGCCCAACCCTCACGCGGAGTTGATATTGGTGCAATTGAAACCATTCATCAAAAAATTATCGAAGCACGCATGAGTGGCATGGCAATCCTTCTCCTCTCCTCTGAACTTGAGGAAATCATCGCACTCTCAACGCGTATCGGCTGCATCTACAAGGGCTCAATCCTGCATGAATTCAGTCAGGAGGAGGTAGAACTCAAGAGAGACTCCGTCTCTGAGTTCCAGAAAGAGATCGGTCTTTATATCACCTGAACAACCTGTCGCGCCATGAGTCGAAAAAGCATACAATTGCTAATACCCCTCTTCTCAATCCTCACTGCCCTTCTTGTCAGCAGTCTGATCATTCTTCTGGCCGGAAAAGATCCCGTCATGATTTTCCATAAAATGTTTCAGGCAACCTTTGCTTCTGCTTATGGATCCGGGCAGGTGCTCTTCAGAATGACAACACTCATCCTCGTCGCTCTCGCCGTTGCCCTTCCCTTCCAGGTACGGCTCTTCAATATCGGCGCCGAAGGGCAACTGCTGATGGGCGCATTTGCTGCGGCAATGACCGGTGCCGTGCTTCCAGCCTGGATACCCCCACCAGCCGCCATCATCCTCTGCATCATCTCGGCAATGGTTGCAGGAGCCTCTTGGGCACTTCTGGCCGGAGTACTCAAAGTACGCTTCGGCGTCAATGAGGTCATTGGAACCATCATGCTCAATTTTATAGCGCAGGGCATTACAGGATATCTTCTGACCTGGCACTTTGCAGTCCCCTCGACGGTCCATACCACCCCAATCAATGATGCCGCCACCATACCTGCATTCGGCACCCTCACCGGGTGGTTCACCAACTCACCGGCAAACCTCAGCACTCTTCTGGCAATTGGTGTTGCACTGCTCTTTTCCATGCTCATCTTTCATTCAAGGTTCGGCTATGAGATGCGGGCAGTAGGCCTGCAACCAGAAGCCGCACGGTACGGAGGCATCAATGCCGGGATGCACGCCCTCACAGCAATGGGGATTGGCGGTGCTGCCGCTGGTCTTGGAGCGGCCAACATTGTGCTCGGCTACCGCCACTCTTTCGAAGCGGGAATGACTGGCGGAATCGGATTTACCGGTATCGCCGTTGCACTTCTTGCCGGTGCTCACCCCCTCTGGATACTCCTCTCAGCCCTTTTTTTCGGGGTGCTCGACTATGGCGGTCTGACCATCAATGCCTGGATTCCAAAGGATATCTTCATGATCATCGAAGCGATCACCATCCTGCTCGTTATCGCCTTCAGCGCTCTTGGAAGGCGGTTGGGTTAAAGAAAGAGGATATTATTTTTTATCTTCATAATGCGAATGAATGCAAAGGCATACCGACAAACAAAGGGAGGAAACAAATGGAAAAAAAATACACGGAAGAAGAGGACAAGCCTGAGCAAGCTGAACTAAGGGCGAAAATGCGTGAAGAGCAGGTAAAACTTGCAGCGTATTACCGGTGGATGGAAAAGGGGAAGAAAGAGGGCTCCGATTCAGATGACTGGTTTGAAGCAGAGGACTCCCTTACCGACTGAACCAATTGTTTCATTATTTTCAATGCCAACCAAGCCATTCTTTATGTGGGAGTGGCTTTTTTTTATGATGACCAACACAAAAATTATGGTAAAAAAAAGCATTACAACGCTCTGGGGATCACTCGCCATTTTCTTTGCCGGACTCTGGCTGGTTGTTCGCATCGTTCTGGAATATTTCGGCATTATCAGTGATGGCAACGACAGAACAACAGGAATCAAAGATCTTCGTGAGGAGTATAAAAAAGCGAACTACAAGTGACTGCGGCTACTCCTCCACGGTGATCACCGTCAGTTCAACTGGCTGATCTGCCGCGACAAGGGTACCAACACCGGGCTTTTGACTGATAACCGTATTGGGCACAAGAAGGGCCGAAAATTGGGTCGTAATCTTGCCCATAGAGAGGCCTGCGTCAGCAATAACCCTCTGTGCCTGAGCAAGAGTCATGCCAAGAACATTGGGCACAGCAATGGTTTTCGCACCTTCAACAGGTGCCTGATACCTGCCAATAACAATGGAAAAAGGCGTACCGCTCTTCACAATGGCACCTCCCGGAATCGACTGGCTCACCACCAGTCCATCCATTTCTGGAGTAGCAATGGGAGTGCTCTGAACATCCTGAATCTCCATCTCCAAACGGTATGCCATCTGACGGGCATCAAATTCCTCCCTTCCCCGAAGGTCAGGCATGGGGAATCCCGGCTTTTCCCGTTTGTTGACCACAAGGTAGACCTTTCTGCCGGGCTTGACCTCCGTTCCAGCTTCAGGCATCTGGGAGAGAACAAGATTGGAATCAATCTGGCTGAGGTATTTGACGTTGTAACTTTTTATCGCCTCCAGACCAGCCTGCTGCAACCGAACCGAAGCCTCCTCGTAATCCATGTTGAGCACATCAGGCACGACCTTCACACTTCCCTGTGAAATATAAAACGGCATGATCAGCTTGTCGAAAGCCACAAAAAGAGCCAAGAGTAAAAAAATGATCAAGCCTGCTTTTTTCATATTGCTGTCAACCTGATTATGTATGCGATTATCTTTTATTAGTCACAACCCCTGCCCTTGCAACAGTATAGTTCGTCAATACTCTCTTTTCATAACAAAATCGACCAAATTGAGCAACGATTTTTTTGCTGCACTCTCCGGAAAAGAGCTGATTGATGCCACCGCTTTTGCGGCAAATCCTTCGGCAACTTCAGCGGCATAAGCGAGCCCACCCTTACCGGTCACAAAGGCTACAACCTCACCGCTTTTCACCGCCCGTTTGCGGGAACTTTTCAGGATGGAGCGAATCGCCCTCTGTTCAGCCGCCGGAGCGTGACGAAGTGCAAAAATGAGGGGAAGCGTTATTTTCTTGTCCTTGATATCAATACCCATCTGCTTGCCGGTTTTTTTTGAATCCCCCGTATAGTCGAGCAGATCATCACGAATCTGGAAAGCAAGACCGAGATACTCTCCATAACTTTTTAGTGCAGCAATACGCCCCTCATCACTGGTCGCGCTCATTGCTCCCATGGCGCATGCCGAAGAGATGAGTGAGGCGGTCTTGTCAGAAATGACACTGATATAATCCTCTTCAGAAATGTCGAGGCTGCGGGTTTTCTGGATTTGAAGAATTTCCCCCTCACTCATCCGGCGCACCGCTTCCGAAACCATGTGGAGAAAGCCGTAATCCTTGTATTCAAGAGAGTACAACAGCCCCTTCGAAAGAAGATAATCACCGATAAGCACAGAAATCTTGTTTTTCCACAACGCATTAATCGAGGCAATCCCCCGCCTCATTTCAGCGCCGTCCACCACATCATCATGAATCAGCGTGGCTGAATGGAGCAACTCAACCATAATGGCTCCCCTGTAGGTCGATTCATTCACCCCTCCACACACCTGGGCGGCAAGCAGAACCATGGCAGGACGAATCTGCTTTCCCTGCTGGCGGAGCACATAGCGGGTAACCTTGTCGACCAGCGTGTTCTGGGCATGAAGCACCACCTTGTACCTCTGCTTAAAAATTTCAATCTCATCGGCTACCGATGCAACAACATCCTTGATATTCACCAATTCCCCGGACAGTTACGTGACAAGCTTCCCAAACCCCTCAAAGCTCCTTGAAAAGAGTGAAAAGTAAACATTTCGGAGTGCAAAAAAAATCATCTTGGCTACATGCATCTTTGTTGCTATGTTTTGGGGCGATTATTTCCAACAATAAGGGGCGCGCTAAAAAACATTTCCCGAGGAAAATTCCTGTTTTTTTCATCATCACCAACACCATAATGAGCCAAGAAAACGAATCCGCACCTTCACCACAGATACCGGAAAAGAGCCGTCCGGGTGGCAGCGATGATGCGACATCAACACAGCACTCCAATGCAGGTGCAACGTATACAACGCCCTACGCCCCCCTGGAGAAGGGTAATGAGGATGAAACCGTTCCGGAAAAGAGTAACCCTGCGCCAAGAGAGGATGAAACAGAAGGGGCACTCAACTTTATGGACCATCTTGAGGAGATCCGATCGCGACTGATAAAAACTACCATCACACTGCTTGTCGTCACCTCTCTTTGTGCCATGTATGCCGATTTTCTGGTGAACGAAATTCTTATCGGGCCGCTCAAAAGAAGCAGCGAAGGGCTGGTGCTGCAAAACCTTGTGCCCTACGGCCAGGTCTCCCTCTACTTTCAGGTCGTCTTTTTTGCAGGATTCATTATCTCATTTCCCTTTGTCGCCTGGCAAATCTGGCAGTTTGTTGCTCCGGGCCTGCATGAGCACGAACGCAAGGCAAGCCGTTTTTCCATCCTCTTTATCTCTCTCTGCTTCTTTGCCGGTATCTCTTTCGGTTATTTTGTCTTTCTGCCCATCTCATTGCAGTTCTTTGCAGGCTTCGGCACAACGTTGATTAAAAACAACATCTCCGTCCAGGACTATGTCAGCTTTTTTATCGGCACACTCTTGACTGCCGGGCTGGTGTTCGAGCTCCCCTTCATCTCTTACATTCTTTCAAAAATAGGGCTCCTTACGCCAGCCTTCATGAAGTTTTACCGCAAACATGCCATTGTTTTTCTTCTGATTGTTGCTGCGGTAGTGACCCCCTCAACCGATCTTGTGACCCAGCTCATCATTGGCCTTCCGATGATTCTCCTCTATGAACTAAGCATTATGATTTCCGCCTATGTCAACCGCAACAATGCTGCCCTGAGATCATAAACAAAAGGGCTCGACCACCACTGCCATCACACTCAGAGGTGACGGCAGTGCGACTCAGCCGCAGCAAGCAGTACCAAATAGAGCGCCTCTGTCTCTTTTTTCAGCTCCTCCGGCGTGCCCCTGTTAAAGAGCACATAATCAGCTTTGGCCATAAGCTTTTCCAGAGGCCACTGTGCGGCAATGCGCTGCACAATCTCTTGGCGTCTCCCCATCCCTTTCTGCACAGCCCTCGCAATGCGATCCTCAACATCAGCCGCAACAACAACCACAGCATCGAGCCCCTCATTTCCACCCGACTCAAAAAGAATTGCGGCCTCTTTCACCAGAATCTTTTTTCCCTGCATTCGGGCACTGAGCACCGCCTTGTGAAATTCTGCCGCCACCTTTGGATGAATGAGCCTGTTGAGATCATCAAGTTTTTCAGAAGAGGAAAAAACAGAGGTGGCAATTTTTTTTCGATCGAGCATCAAACTGCCAGCCGAATCGAGCGAATAGACATCTGCACCAAAAAGCCTCCTGATTCCCTCAATCACCTGCGGGTCATGAAGCTGCAACTCCTTTGCAACCTGGTCGGATTCAAAAAGAGCGCAACCCATCTCTGCAAGAAAATGACAGACCATCGACTTTCCACTGCCGAGCCCGCCAGTTATACCCACAAGAAAAGGAGAGAGTTGCATCATTGTCCAACACCCGTTTTTTTGAAAATATTTGCCCGCACCTGCACAAGAATCAATTTCCAGAGTTCAGGATTTTTTTTATACACATCAATCTTGCGAGCCAGACTCTCACGGGTAAATGAGTGACGCAGAAGAAGCTCATTGATCTCTGCCGAATCAAGCGAAGAGAGTGCAACCTCTTCATTGCCGGTCGCCACTCCCGATTCAAGAAGATAGTCGCAGTAAAATCCCGCAAAATGAACATCATCACGGTCAAGAGGCGAAACCCTCTTTTCGCCACACCCTGAAAGCACAAAAACGCAGACAAGGCACAAAAAAGCGCTCCGAAAAGCATCACAGAATTTCATTATTTCCCGTAGCCTGTTGATAGTTTAATAAGATTTTGACGATTCACAGAAACTAAATCCCTGAAATACAAGTTTATACAACTTGAACTGAATCTTCATGTTAAACTCTAAATCATATTGTGTTATGGCTTATAAGCAACCTGCACTTCCCTACGCCGAAGATGCACTCGAACCTTTTGTTTCCGCAAAAACCCTCAGCTTTCACTATGGCAAACACCATGTGGCATACATCACAAACTACAACAACCTTGTAGCGGGAACCCCTCTCGAAAGCCTGAGCCTGGAAGAGGTCATCACACAAACCGCCGCAGACCCACAGAAAATCGGCATCTTCAATAACGGTGCACAGGCATGGAACCACTCCTTCTACTGGAACTGCCTCACACCCAATGGCGGCGGCGAACCGTCCGGAGAGCTTGGAGCAAAAATCACAGCCGATTTCGGCAGTTTCGACAAATTTAAAGATGAGCTCAAAAGTGCAGCAGCCACTCAGTTCGGCAGTGGATGGGCATGGCTCGTCCTTGATGGCCAGACACTGAAGGTGGTAAAAACCGGTAATGCACAAACCCCTTCAACCAGCGGCCAAAAACCAATTTTGACCATTGATGTCTGGGAACACGCCTACTATCTCGACTACCAGAACCGCCGCCCCGACTACGTTGCAACCGTGATCGACAACCTGCTCAACTGGCCGTTCGCCGCAGAAAATTTCCGCGCTGCACAGTAAAACGAGCCTTTTGAACCTCGCTGGAGAGAGACACAAGCTCCCTCTCCAGTAAGGGGCTCTCGCAGCATCAAGGTCACATCCAGGGCAATATGGCCGCATCATCAAGATTGACCACCTTTACTTTTTTCGGCATCAAAAATTTGAGTGACCGATTCTCCTGATTGAAGAGCCGCTCATCATAGGAGATCACCAACTGATGCTCACCCGCAGCACCACTGTTGTAAAGCACCATCTCAATCTCTTTTGGCACAAGCGTGCTGCGGCCACCAATGGCAATGGCTTCAAAATTCCTGAAGTGGATCTCGGTCAGCCTCTTTCCCTGACGATCGTTCAACAGAATCGCCGAAAGTGTTCTGTTGGAGGGATCAATGAGCACCTCTTTGCTTCCGGAAGCGTTCGCAAGCGTGAAAAGTAACATGCCGGAACCTTTTTTTACCGACCGGATGGCACTTGCAGGCTCTGTAATGGTTACAAGCCCCAACAAAGATTCCATCAAAAGCCTGTATCCCGAATTCACCCCAAGGATTTTTTCAAGATTCATCTCACTATTCCTGCCCTGAAAAAGCCGGTTATTGAGCATGTCATGCACATAGAGCGAATCGGTGCCAAAAAATATATCTGCGACCGGCCAGCCAAGCAGACCAGCACTAACAATCATCCTTGCCTCACCACCCCGATTGATCAGAATATTGCAAAAGACCCGGTTCTGCCGTTTTGGCGTTTTTATCCAGACATCCGCATACCCATCCAGCGACTCAATAAAGGGTGAGGCTTCAGCAACTTCCCGGTAGAGATCGCTATATTCAGCAATAAGCGCAGTCTGCTCGACAGGCAGCTCCTGCTTGCCAACCGTCCTGAAATCGGCACATCCGCCTGCCAGAACGAGCATAAACAAGACCAACACCACGACTCTCTTTCCGCTCATCTCTTCATTCAGTTAAATTTGTGGTCGCACCATCTGCCACGCATGCATTTATTTCCTTTGAGATTCTTCTCTTTTGCTGCACATTGCAGCAGTACCGCAAGGCAGCAGGCAGGATGCTTTGCGACCGAAAATTCCGTCGACTACAAGAACGGAAACACCTCCATTTTGCATTCGACATATAGTGTAAGGTAAAATGAAGAGCTATCAAAACAACAAGACATTTTTCAAGCCATGCAATCGCTCTACCTCAAACCAAAAGAACACCACAGAATCCAGAAAGGCCATCTCTGGGTGTTCAGCAATGAACTCGCAATCCTTCCACGGGATATCGCTTCAGGTGAAACCGTAAAACTTTTTACACACGACAAAAAATTCCTCGGAACCGGCTTCTACAATCCCAACTCCCTGATCTCGGTAAGGCTCATCAGCCGCAAGGACGAAGAGCCTGACAAAGATTTTTTCCTCAAAAAATTTCGTGAAGCACTCACTCTTCGTGAAAAAGTCTACACAAGTTATGAAACCAACGCCTATCGCCTTGTTCATGGTGAATCGGACGGTCTGCCTGGGCTCATTGTAGACCGCTTCAATAAAGCCGTTGTATTGCAGGCCTTTTCGGCAGGCATGGACGTTCACCTGCCGCTTATCTGCGATGCACTGCAGGAGCTGCTGAACCCTGCTGTCATTATTGTGCGCAACGAATCTCCCCTGCGGGAACTTGAGGGGCTTACACTCTACAAGGATATTGTCAGGGGTGATCGCTCTGAAACAAAACAGACCATTTATGATGCCGACATCAGCTTTGAGGTCGATCTCTTTGAGGGACAGAAAACCGGCTTCTTCCTCGACCAGCGTGAAAATCGCAGAGTTGTCCGGAAGTTTTCCGAAGGTGCCGACGTGCTTGACGTCTTTACCAACGACGGCGGCTTTGCTCTCAACGCCCTTTACGGAGGGGCCCGTTCAGCCATCATGGTTGACGCCTCCAAAGAGGCTCTGCTTCGGGCGGAGCGAAACGCACAACTGAACAAATTTTCAGAATACAGTCTCATTGCCGCCGACGCTTTCGATACCCTTGAGCAGATGGTTGAGGCAAAAGAGTCATTCGATCTTGTTGTGCTTGATCCGCCGAGTTTCACCAAAAGCCGTAAAAACCTTCCCGGTGCCCTCAAAGCCTACAAACGACTCAATAAACTCGGACTGGATCTCATTAAAAACGGCGGGTTCCTGGCCACCGCATCATGCAGCCACCACGTTTCAGAAGAGGACTTCCTGCAATGCGTCCATCAGGCCGCCCTTACCGCAGGCTGCCAGCTCAGGATGATTCACAAAAGTTCACAACCCTTCGACCATCCTGTACTGCTTGCAATGCCGGAAACAGGCTACCTCAAGTTTGCCTGTTTTTATGTGACACGCTGAGTAATCAACCATTTTACACCCCTTCCATACCGCAGCCTGGAGTCAGCGGTATGGAAGGGGTTGCTCAACTCTCTTCACCCCCCTTTCGAAAGTTCCGAGATGGCCCCCCTGATATACTCTGCCGCTTCATCAAGAATTTTCAACGCCTGGCGAATTTCATAATCATCATCCGCATCATCCTTTGCTCTTTCCATGCGCCTCTTTGCATCCTGAATTGCATTTGCGGCAAGTTGCAGTTTTGAATCGATAGCCATGACAGCTCTCCTTAGGTTAAAAATGGTGTTGCAAAAACCCGAACGTCAGGGAAATGTAGCAACGATTCAGGATAAGTTACCATAAGCCATCCGAAAAAATCATGACCGCCCGCTCCCGAACAGCCCCCTGCGCAGAAAGTATTTTAACAGCTCAATAACAGGCACAACCGTCGCAGCGGCCCCAATCACAATGCCCCAGTCTTGCGCGGTCAGAAAAAAAGTCCCAAACGGCTTACGAAAAAGAGGAGTAGTAATAATAGCCGTCAACATCACCAGCTCCCAGACGATTGCAAGATTCAGCCATTTGTTGGCAAAGGGACGCTGAAAAATTGAGGCCCGTTCAGAACGGAAATTATAGGCCTTGAAAAACTGGATGAGCACCAGCGAAACAAAGGTCATCGTCATGGCCTCCTGAAGGGAACGACCCGATGCAAGTGCATAGTGGAAGAGCGAGAGATTGACAATGGTCGACCAGATGCCGCCGGTCAACATAAGAGAGAGTATGGAGCGCGTAAAGATCCCTTTTTTCGGATCGTTCGGATGGCGCAGCATAATATCCTTTTCAGCCGGATCAACCGCAAGCGCAAGTGCCGGAAGCCCGTCGGTGGCAAGGTTCACATAAAGAATCTGGACAGCAGAAAGAGGCAGGGGAATACCCATGAGCGTCGCTCCGGCCATCAGGCCAAGCTCACCGATATTGGAAGAGAGCAGGTAGGTCAGATATTTTTTGATATTGTCATAGATACCCCTTCCCTCTTCAACAGCCGCGACAATAGATGCAAAGTTATCATCAGTCAGCATCATATCTGAAGCCTCCTTTGAGACATCAGTACCGGTGATACCCATCGAAATACCAATATCGGCCTTCTTCAGTGCGGGCGCATCATTCACTCCGTCTCCAGTCATAGCTACCACTTCACCATTTTTCTGCAACGCTTCAACAATACGAAGCTTGTGCTCCGGCGCAACTCTGGCAAAAACCGATACGGAGCCTGCAATGCGGCAAAGCTCTTCATCACTCATAGACTGCAACATTGCACCAGTCACCACCCGTCCATCCCGTAAAATACCAAGTTCCCGGGCGATGGCTTCAGCCGTCAAGGGATGGTCACCGGTAATCATAACCGGACGAATCCCCGCATCAATGCAGCGACGCACGGCATCAGCCGCTTCAACCCTCGGCGGATCAATCATCCCTGCAAAGCCAAGAAAGATCGCCCCCTCGTCAGCTCCCCGAATCTGCGAAACCTCTTTTACCGCCAAAGCAAGCACCCGCAGCGCCCGTTTACCAAGAGCATCGGCCTCTGCAAGCAGGGTTGCCCTCGAAGCACTGTCAAGCCGGTGACTCCTGCCACCAACACGAACAAAATCACAACCAGCAAGCACCACTTCAGGAGCGCCCTTGACAACAGCCATCGTCACCTTGCCACTTCGGTGAAGGGTAGTCATCCGTTTGCTCCCGGAGGAGAAGGGTTGCTCATCAAGGCGCTCATACTCACTCTGCACTTCATGTTCTCGAAGCCCAGCCTTGCGGGCAACCACAAGCAGCGCCCCTTCGGTCGGATCTCCGGTAATCTGCCAACCGCCCTCTTCATTTTGAACAATGCGGGCATCATTACAAAGTACTCCGGCCAAAAGCAGCTCCTGAATGCTTTCCGGCAAAGCTCCCCCGCCTAGAACGGTAAACGAACCCTCAGGGATATAGCCTGAGCCGCTCACATCAACAAGCACCCCCGAGGTAAAGAGTGCCCGAACGGTCATTTCATCGCGTGTAAGGGTACCTGTTTTATCAGAGCAGATCACGGTGGTACTGCCAAGGGTTTCCACAACCGGCAATCGACGCATGAGAGCGTGACGCTTGACCATGCGCTGCACACCAAGCGCAAGAGATATCGTCACCACAGCAGGAAGGGCTTCCGGCACAACAGCGACAGCAAGCGCTATACCAAAAATAAGCATCTCAATGAAAGACTGGCCACGAAAGACGCCAAAAGCGACAATAACCAGCACAATCACAAAGGCAGCTCGCGCCAGCATCGAGCCAACCTTGTCAAGATTTTTTTGAAGTGGTGTTTTTTCAGTTTCAACAGATTGCAACATGGTAGCAATCCGACCAAACTCCGTCTCCATACCGGTCGCAACCACAAGGGCCACTGCACGGCCGTAACTGATTGAGGTACCAGCAAAAACCATATTGTTACGGTCACCGGGAGCTGCATTTTCAGAAAGATGGGCAACAACCTCCTTTTCCGATGGCAACGACTCCCCCGTCAGTGAAGCCTCATCACTGCGCAAGTTCATCGCCTGTAAAAGTCTTGCGTCAGCCGGGACCCGATCACCGGCAGCAAGCAGCACCACATCGCCCGGAACAAGTTCAATCGCATTGACCACAACCTCCTGGCCATCACGCCTTACTTTGGCCAAAGGAGCCGCCATCTCCCTAAGCGCTTCGATAGCACGCTCAGCCTTGAACTCCTGGACAAAACCAAGCAGCACGGCAAAAAGAACGATAACAGCAATGGCAACGGCCTCTATACCGTGGCCAAGAAAAGCCGAAAGAGCGGTTGCAATGAGAAGGGTGATGATAAGAACATTTTTGAACTGCTCAAAAAGCAGCTTCCAGGGGCTTGCCCGGTGCCTGGCCTGAATCCGGTTTTCACCATAGAGTTCAAGCCGCCGGGCAGCCTCGGCAACAGTAAGACCGGCGGGCGTCGAACCAATTTTTTCAAAAAGCTCATCAACCCTCAACGTGTGCCATACTGCAACCCCACTCATCCCTGACTCCTGTTCTGTTATTTCAGCGCAAACTTCACCACGCAGCCATCAAAGCCATCATTTACCAGACCCCTGCTCTTTGCCTGAATCGGTGCCAGAGTCACCCCCGGGCTCCTTCCCGGAATCTCCACCAGAGTCATTCCCCCCTTCACCAGACTCAGCGACGGACGATGAAAAGAGCGCAAGCCGGGCCACACTGATAAAATCAGCCATTGCTCCAGGAATATCGCCTGTCGCAAATTTGGCACTCCCCCTTCCAGAATAGGCTGTCACCGATTTCGGATCAAGCTCTATTGCTTTTGAAAGATCAGCTATGGCTCCCTTGCTATCGCCCATCGCATACTTGAGAGCCCCGCGACCAGCATAAACCCTGCCTGATTTCGGATCAAGCGCTATTGCTTTGGAAAATTCATCAAGGGAGCCCTGCATGGCACCACTCCCAATTTTTGCACCGGAACTCAGCACTGCATTTTTTGAATTCTCAGCCGCATTATCACAGGCCGAAAGAGTGGTGAGCATGAGCGCTGCAATCGTGAGAAAAAGAGTGCGTAAGAGATTCATCACTAAAATCGGTTTAATATTATTTCACACAACAGGCCCCCCCCCAAGCACAGAAGCGCCTGAGATAAACAGTTCTGAGAGAGAAGAATTGACTCAATCGAAGAGCTCACCAAGAAATCCCAGCGGACCTCCCCGTCTCTTTCTTCTGCCTGTTTTTGGATCAATATAATAATCGTGATCATCGTCGTGGTGGCCATGATGCGACTCCTCCCTGCGATACTCCCGATCATGCTCCGTTGGGCGGGAACGCGGCAATTCCGACGCTGAGCGCTCAATAATTTTATCGAGTTCTCCCCTGTCAAGCCAGACACCCCGGCATGAAGGGCAGTAATCAATTTCAATTCCCTGACGTTCAGAAAGAAGCAAATCCGCACTGCATGACGGGCATTTCATCGTATTCTCCTGTTGGTTGATGTTGGCCGAGACCTTGTTTACAAAAAGTATACATGAATGAAGATATCGAACCAAACCTTTAAAGCACCTGAACCCAGGCTTAAAAATAGCTTAAAATCACCGTAGCAACCAACCTGTTTTTTTCCAACTTCGGTTTATAAAAAAAAGACAAAAGTTTATATTGCCCCTGAATCCTCTTATTGAGCTGAAACCACTTTTTTTATTTTATCCAAGACTTTACAATAATGCCTGAAGATACCCCCCAAAAGCCTCAAGCCATGACGCTGCCCGCTGCCGGAGCAGTGGCGCTCATTCCCCTGGTCGGCATTCCCCTTGCACTCCACGCCTTGACTGGCGCAGCTTTCGGCGGTTTAACCCTTGCGGCAGCAAGCCTCATCTTTGGACCATCCCGAGCAAAAATTCTCGACATCCCCGGACTGTTGCCAGCAAAAAGTGTGGAAAAACCAAAAGCTATCGTCTAAAATCTGCAATCGTTCTGCATCCCCGTCCGGGAGATACAGAACGATTGCAACAAAATGAGAGGAGGGGGGTTACCGAATGGTTTCAAGAAAGCGCTCCGCATCAACCGCAGCCATACAGCCAGTTCCTACAGCAGTGACCGCCTGGCGATAGGTAAAATCCTGAACATCGCCACAGGCAAAAACACCGGGAACATTGGTTTCTGAAGATGATTTCCTGGTCTTGATATAGCCGTAATCATCCATATCGAGCTGATCCTTGAACAAGGCGGAATTTGGAGCATGGCCAATGGCAAGAAAAACGCCATCACACTGATGCTCCGAAAACTCACCCGTCACCATATTTTTCAAACGGATTGCCGTTACTTTTTGACCATCACCAAGAATTTCATCAACAACCTCATTGAGCATCATGCTGATTTTTGGATTTTTTCGGGTACGAAGGCTCATGATTTTTGATGAACGGAACTCTTCACGGCGATGTACCAAAGTAACATGAGAGGCAAATTTGGTTAAATAGAGCGCCTCCTCCATTGCCGTATCGCCTCCACCGACCACAAAAACCTGGCAGTCACGAAAGAAAAATCCATCACAGGTCGCGCAGGCCGAAACACCCTTGCCCCGGTAACGGCTCTCCGAATCTATTCCCAGCCACTTGGCATTTGCCCCGGTAGCAACAATAAGCGCATGAGTCAACAACTCACGACCATCCTCAAGCGTCAAACTAAAGGGGCTTCGTGAAAGATCGGCCTCAACAACGCTACCGCTGACAAACTCCGTACCAAACTTTGTCGCCTGATCACGCATTTTTGCCATAAGCTCCGGCCCACGAATCCCTTCAGGAAAACCCGGGAAATTCTCAATCTCTGTCGTAATCATAAGCTGACCACCTGGCTGAAATCCATCAATAACAACAGGCTTGAGATTGGCCCGCCCTGAATAAATGGCTGCGGTATAACCGGCAGGACCGGTACCCATAATAACGATATCGCGTACGTTACTCTGCATGATCTGTTATTTTTTCCAGGTGAAATTAAAATGAACCGATATACTCGTCAAGTTTTGATGCAATAGTGTTTTTTGGCAAGGCTCCAACAAGTTGGTCAACTACCTCGCCATTTTTGAACAGCAGCAGGGAGGGAATGCTTCTGATGCCGTACTGGGCCGCAATTTTAGGGTTTTCATCAACATTGAGCTTTGCAACAACGGCCTTTCCAGCATAGTCACCAGCAAGTTCCTCAATAACAGGTCCGAGCATTTTACAAGGGCCACACCAGGGAGCCCAGAAATCAACCAACGCAACCTTCCCCGAATCAAGAATCTCCGCCTTGAAATTCAGCTCCGTTGCCGCAAGATAGTTTCCACTCATCATTTTATTCACCGGTTTAAATTATTAACAACTCTCAACTCCACTGAAAGAAATATATCAGCACAAACCTTTAAAAACTCAAAAGACAAGCTTAAAAAAACCTTAAAAAGAGGAGGAAAAATTGTTGACTGCCGGGTATTTTCTTCTTGTCGCAATGACGAGGATGTTGTTGACTATCGGGTATTGACTGGCAGTAGCATTGAATGTGCATGAAAAAAAGCCGCATCCCGGCAAGGTCTACCGGGATAACAGGCTTTGCTGTTCCTTGAATATCAGCCGATATGCTCGTCGATTTTCTTGGCGATCGTATTTTTGGGCATGGCACCAAGCATCTGATCGACAACCTGGCCATTTTTGAACACAAGAAGGGATGGGATGCTTCTGATCCCGTACTGGGCCGCAATATTGGGGTTCTCATCAACATTAAGCTTTGCAATGACCGCCTTTCCTTCATAGTCACCAGCAAGCTCTTCGATAACAGGGCCAAGCATCATACAAGGGCCACACCAGGCTGCCCAAAAATCCACCAAGGCCACTTTATCAGAATCAAGAATCTCAGCCTTGAAATTCAGGTCGGTTGCCACAAGATATTTTCCACTCATTTTTTTATGTACCAGTTTAGATTAATGATAGCCTTAACGTTATCCTCAATTGAAAATCAATCTGTCAGGAAAGTAATAAAAATTTATCTAATAAACCGGACTACCCGGAAATTCGCACATTATCAGGCCCCAGCACCTCCTCAAGCTTTTCAAGAGTACTCTCCTCCGGATCTATCGGGGTACTGCGGGCAAAAAGGGTGATGGTTTCAATATTTTCACCCGACTGCGCTTTTACTTCAAACTCAACCGGTGTGCCGCCCTTGTTAGCATCAAAGATTTTTTTGACCTGGACAAGCTTTTCCATCTGCGTCTGATCATCAGCGTCAACTTTCAGCACAATTTTTTTGACCAGCGCCTGCCGCACCTTTTTTATCGGGACGACCTCTCTGACAAGCAATTTGAGCATACCGCCGCTTACCTCTCCTTCAGCAACCAGCATCAACACCTCTTCAGGCTTTATAAGATGGCCGTACTGCTCATACAGACTGGCAAAAACGGTAAAATCAGCCTTTCCCGTAAAATCCTCAATTGAGCCAAAAAGCATCTGCTTGCCTTTTTTATCCTGATAAGGCTTCACCGATACAACAAGACCAATCACCTTGTACTGTTTTGCTGCAACAACCTCCTTTGCCTGAAGCTGAAGCGTCGCAAAAGCCTGCCAGTCACGACGGTAGGGCGAAAGCGGATGATGGCTCAAATAAAAACCGACCAGTCTCTTTTCATGCAAAAGCTTCTCCGCTTCCGCCATCATCTCGGCACTCTCCATGTCAGGAAAATGCTCCTCCTCAAGCAGCGCCCCCTCTTCAGCCGAAAAAAAGCCACACTGCCCCAGCGTCACCGAACGATTCTGCATCTGACCAAATTTAAACGCCTTGTCGATATTGGCAAGAAGCCGGGCACGATGCTGGTCGAGCTCATCAAATGCCCCTGCAAGAATCAGACACTCAAGCGCCTTGCGGCTCATAACCCTCAAATCAACCGATGCAGCCAAATCAAAGAGGTTTACAAAATCCCGTTTTCTACGAAGCCTTGAGGTAACAACCGCCCTTGCTCCCGCCCCAACCTGCTTGATGGCACTCAACCCCACGCGGATAAAGGAGCGACCGGCAACATCCTCAACCGAAAAAAGCGCGTCACTCTTGTTGATAGAGGGAGGCAAAGTCGATATACCAAAACTTTTGGCCTCATCGGTCAAATGCTTCATCCGCTCAATATCACCGATTTCACTGTTCAAAACCGCAGTCACAAACTCAATGGTGTAGTGAGCCTTCAGGTAACCCGTCCAGTATGCAAGCACCCCGTATGCCGCAGAGTGACTCTTGTTGAAACCATAACCGGCAAACTCGGCCATAAGCTCAAAAACCCGTGTAGCAAGCGTATCATGCACCCCCTGCTGCACGCCTCCCTTAACAAAATCAGCCTTGTACTTCTCCATGATCTCAGGCATCTTTTTCCCCATCGCCTTGCGCAGATTATCCGCCTTGGCCAAAGAGAAGCCACCCATCACCTGCGAAATCTGCATCACCTGCTCCTGATAGACAATAACGCCGTACGTCTCTTTCAAAATTGTCTCAAGCATGGGGTGCATGTAATCAATCGCTTCACGACCATGCTTGCGATCAACAAAAAGGTCAACAGCATTACGCTTTTCATCAATACGGGCATTAAGGGCACCCGGACGATAGAGCGCACTCATAGCAATAATATCACCAATCTGCGTCGGCTGAAGGCGTGTCATATAACTCTGCATCCCCGACGACTCAAACTGGAAAATACCGGCCATCTTCCCCTCCTGAAAAATTCGGAAAGTCTTGCGGTCGTTCATTGGCACTTTTTCGAGTTCAATATCAAGATTGTGCCGCCGCTTGATCATCTTGAGCGTCTCATCAATAACCGCAAGGGTTTCAAGACCAAGATAGTCAATCTTGAGCAGTCCGGATGTTTCAATCCAGTTCTTGTCGAACTGCGTCACAACCTGCTTCTCATCATTGCCGTCAGAAGCCTTGCCCCTCACATGATCGGGCTCGGCAAGATCAATCTCATCAGCAAATTTGCGCTCCTCCGTCTCAATCTTGTTGGATACATAGAGCGGAACCTGCTCCTCAAGCCGCCCGTCCGTAATCACAACAGCACCCGCATGCATCGAAACGTTCCTCGCCCTCCCCTCAAGCGCACGGGCATAGCGCATCAACTCCCGCAACTCCGGCGTGCTGTCAGCAAACTGCTGCATCTCCTTTGCCTCACTCAAGGCCTTTTCAAGCGTGATGCCAGGCTTGACAGGAACCAGTTTTGCAAGTTTATCAACCAGAGGCAGAGGAACCTCCAGCACCCTTCCCGCATCACGAATCGCCGCCTTGGCCGCAAAGGTACCAATGGCAATCACCTTTGCAACACTCTCGGTACCATATTTTTCAACCGTATACTCAAGCACCTTCTGCTTGCCGACCGGGGTAAAGTCGATGTCGATATCCGGCATCGAAGAGCGCTCAGGATTCAGAAAGCGCTCAAAAAGCAGCTTGTATTTTAAAGGATCAATGCGTGTAATACCCGTCAGATAAGCCACAATGCTCCCGGCGGCAGACCCACGACCCGGCCCGACCGAATAGCCAAGCCGCCTCGAAGCCGCAATAAGATCGCTGACGATGAGAAAATAGGAGCTGAACCCCATCTTTTCGATCACACCAAGCTCCAGCTCTATACGCGCACGCACATCCTCAGCCGTGATTCCATCAGCCTCCGAATCAGCGTACTTCTCCTTCGCCCCCTCCCATGTCAGGTGACGCAGATAGGAGAACTCATTGTCGAAGCCTTCAGGAAGAGGAAAATGGGGCAGAATAGGCTCTTTGTTGCTGAACGTGTAGGAACATTTGTCAGCAATCAGCACCGTATTACTCAGCTCCCGATGTTCGTCACTGAAGAGGGCGGCCATCTCGGCAGAAGACTTCAAATAATGGTCATCTCCCGGAAGTGCCAGCAGATTTTGGTTCGAAAGCTTCTCCTTGGTACGGTTGGCAACCATCGCCCTGTAGCAACCAGCATCCTTTCTTTCGAGATAGTGAACATTGTTGGTAGCAACCAGCTCAACCGAGAACTTTTTTGCAAGAGCAATGGTCTCCTCATTGAGCTTTTCATCAAAAGGGGTACCATGACGCTGAAGCTCAAGATAGAAGTTCTCCCCAAAAATTTCCTGATAGTAGGCCGTAAAGGTTTCAGCCTCATCAACAGCCCCGGCAAGAAGCGCCCGCCCAATTCGGCCTGAAGAGTAGGCCGAGAGGCAAATCAGCCCCTCATGGCAGCTCTCAAGCAGACGGCTCTCAATGTGCGGCATACCATGAACATAACCCTCCTTGGCCGCCCTCGAAAGCAGAATGCAGAGGTTCCGGTATCCAGCATCATTCTGGACAAGAAGCACCAGCGAAGAGGAGACTGGAATACGACTGTGCTGATGCGCATCAGTTTCGAGCAGCAAAAGCTCACTGCCAATAATAAGCTTGACCCCGGCATGTTTTGCCTCACTGAAGAGCTCCGGCATATTGAACATTGCGCAATAATCGGTGACCGCAATACTCTTCATGCCAAACTTTAGCGCAGCAGAAAAAATCTCATTCGGAAAAATCGGACTGCTCTGCATCGAATAATGCGTATGAGCATGTAAATGTATAAAATCCATAGTGATAAAAGCCCTTAACTCTTGAATGGCAGCACGATGATACGGTGCAAATAAAGGCCCCCTCGTAATCTGCACCAAACGGAAAAATAGCAATTTGGCAGCCAAAATAGTACATTTTTCCATCTGATCACGCTATCATGACAAGCAGCCCTCCGCGCAACAATCTTTTCACTCACTCCCTTCACCCCTGCGCATCTCATCAACAAAAAATTATCACCCTGATCAGCGGCCCGTTGTATGGGGATAAAGCTTTTTTTCTTATACTAATAAATACCATTCTATAATTTTTCTTCAATGAAGTAATTTTCACTGTAATTTTGGAGCAAAATACCTACAATCAATGCCCGGTCTGTGGCTATCCCCTCACCACGGAGAGTGCCGTATGCCCCCGGTGCGGAGACGATATTCTTGAAGATATCTCCTCCCTTGACCAGCAATCCCAGGAGCTTCACCATCACACTCTTGAAGGAAAACAGGCCGAATGGTATACCCGTTGCCTGACTGAAAAGCTCAATATCAGCACCGACGACTCAGCCCCTTCTCTGCCGCTCACTCACCAGGAGGTGCCACAAGAGAGCGTTGAAGCTCCCGTTGAAGTTGACTTTCTCGGCCGCACCTCGCGAGCCGAACTCCTCAAAGAGGCCTCCTTACGAAAAAAATGGTGGAGCGCCCTCTCCGCCGATTGGAAAGAGATTGTCAAAACAACCCTGAAAATTGTCAGGGAGCCCTCCGACCAGGAGCTGCTCGACTTTTTCGAAACGACACACCTGCGTTGCGACGACCGCAGAATTCATAACCTCCTGCCCCTCCAGGTGCTCGAAAACCTTCAGCAGCTCCGTTGCGACGAATCACCTGTCGAAAGCCTCCAGCCGCTCAGGAACCTTCACCATCTGCGCCGCCTCTACGCTTTCGACTGCGACTTTTCGTCACTTGAACCCCTTCGCGACCTGCATGAGCTAAAGCTCCTCTGGATATCGAGTACCAAAGTGACCTCACTCGAGCCCATCAGCAAGCTGCTCGCCCTCGAAGAGCTCTACTGTTCCGAAACCGTCATCAACGACCTTTCACCCTTGAAAGATCTCATCAACCTCGAAAAACTCAGTTGCTACAAAACGGCCATCACCTCCCTTGAGCCCATCCTGCACCTCGAAAATCTTATTGAGCTGGGTATCGACAACTCAAACATCAGCGATATCACGCCGCTCGCCGGGCTCAAAAACCTCGAATATCTCCGTTGCAACAAAACCGGCATCACAAGCATCGAAGCACTGAGAGAGCTGGTTGAACTCAGGGAGCTGAGCCTCGCAAACACGCCGCTGCTCAATATCACCCCTCTCGAAAAGCTCGGCAACCTCGAAGAGCTCGACCTGACGAACACCCCCATCTCCACAATAGGGCCCGTCATGCACCTGCAAAACCTCGAAAAAATAGAACTTTCCGCAGGCCGGATTCCACAGGCAGAGATAGAGCGCTTTATTGAGCTTCATCCGAACTGCGAAGTGGTACTGAAACCCTGAGAAGAGTGGCCAGTGGCCACTCTTTTTCAGAGTTCCAGAGAACAGAGGATCAGAAATTCAGGAAGAAAAAGGACTGGAACGAATCACTCGAAAACCAACGACGAAGTAGTAGTTGTACCTCGGATAGCCGTTGTCCCGGGAGGAGCAGCGCAGAGCATCAGCATCGTTGAACCACGAACCCCCGCGCACCGCATGAAACTGTTTCTTTTCATCGAACCAATTATCCATCCATTCCCATACATTACCGAGCATATCGTGTAATCCTTCTTGAGTTGTCCCGTCTGGATAGCTACCAACAACTGTTGTAGCACCAATTTTTTTGCCATAATTGGCTAATCGAAAAGAAAGTTCTCCCTCATCTTCAGGCCAAGGCCATGTACGAACGTTCTGAACCGCTTCGCTTCTGCATCCACCTGCCGTCCAATCACGGGCAGCCTGAAGTTTGGCTTGTGCATTTGGGTACTTGCCTTGATAAGGCATCTCTTCTGGAAAAAACGCCAGAATATGCAGACGCTGATCCCGGCTGCGCTCTCTGGCCTTTTCAAGTGCTTGCCAGGTAACCTTTCCAATCCGCTCTTTGAAAATAAAAATGGCTATACGGGCACACTCAAGAGCTGGTGTCACCACCGTTTCCTGACCGCCGGGGGTTGCCAGTGCATCATCGCTCCACTTCCACAGCCTGATATGGCAAAAAGGTGCGCAATCTCCGACAGGTTTTCGCAACAGCCGAAAATCATGCTCAATCTCCGACTCCAGGGCGTTGATAGCATTTGCTTCTGCCGAAGCATCGTCACTATGCCCGATAAAAATCAGCAACTCATCGGGCGGAAATTCAGGAGAGGTATTTTTGATATCTGATGGCATGGAGTGTGGCATTTCTTTTTTCGGCATAATCCTGCTCTTTTCCGTTCGGCAATTTACCAGAATTTCGCACGATACCGTTCAAATCAGGAGCAATTTTTTCGTGAATTTGGCACATTTACCCATGCAACGGGCCCCGTGAAAAATCGGTCTCACCCGAAAAAGCCATTGCGAATCGTCTCCCGTTATGCTTATCTTTGTCAAGGGTTGCGTTCTGGTCTTGATACACGCTCATCAGTGCCAGGTCAGCAACCAAAAAAGTTGTCAGTTATCAGTTGTCTACCCGCTTATGAACCACACAA
>SESG01037184.1_pt1 | contig 37732 bp, 22 predicted proteins | sample 3171421 | NCBI WGS metagenome assembly SESG01 (sample SAMN10866946, study PRJNA518727) | freshwater metagenome | biome: subpolar coniferous forest; feature: holomictic lake; material: water; isolation source: holomictic Lake 227, 6 m and 8 m depth | place: Canada: near Kenora, Ontario | collected...
AATTGAACGGTTTGGCGATGAAGTCGTTGCCGCCGCTCAAGCTCGATTGCACGCGGTTTTGCACGGTCACGGCCCCGGTGATGAACACCACGGGCGTCTTCTTGTAGTCGGGCAGCTTGCGCAGCCGGGTGCAAAGTTCAAAGCCGTTCATGTCCGGCAGGCCCACGTCGATAAAGATGAGATCGAACTTCTTCTCAATGAGCACGGCGAGCGTGGTTTTGGAATCCTCCGCGCAGATCGCCCGCAGGTTCACCGCTTCAATGGCCCCGCGAATCGTCTTGCGCGCGTCCGCATCGTCATCCACCGCGATGATGTTCGCCGAATACGGCTCCCGGGTGCGGAAAAGATTTTTTTCATCCAGCAGAGTCACCAGAAAATCGATTGACTGGCTGACGGTGCGCAGGGAGGAGGGGTTGATCTGCCCCGGAATCTTGAGCAGATCGTCGATCAACGTCTCCAAAGCGAGCGAGAGCGTGCAAACAGCCGTCAGGTTGGCCCGGGAGGTTTGCTGGGTCAGCTCGTGCAGATCCGTCAAGAGTTCCTCAAGCAACCGCGTCTCGCTCTGGTTCTTGATAAAGGCATGCAGACAACGGCGCATCTCGTTGAGGGCCTCGGGAGCCTTTTCAAGGATGACTTTGAGCAAAGAGCCGTCCACATCGAATTTGAGAGTGGTGGAATTTTTCGAGCGCGGTTGGGGAGCAGGGGGCGGAACTGAGGGAAGGATGGGTTTCGCAATGCGCATCAGCGAGGACTTCGGGTCAACCTCACTGGGAACCGTGGGCGCAGGCGTGGAGGCGGGAGCGGGGGGCGCATCTTCACGCAGGAGAGAAAGTGTGGGCGGTTTGGGAAGGGCGGTAGAGGGCGTAATGGGCGTGGGTAGGTTCGCAGCAAGCGCTTCACTGGGCCGCGGAGGCTCCGGAGTCAGTTTTTTGGAAGCGGCCAGAAGCATGTCGCGTTCCAAGGTCAACGCGGCGATCTGTTTTTGACCCTCGCTGACCGATGTTTGCAAGGCATCGCGCTCTTGGGCGAGCGCGTCAATGCGGCCCTGTGTTTCGGAGGAAGAGGTCTGCAAGGCGTCGCGCTCTTGAGCGAGCGCATTGATGCGATCCTGCGCTTCGGTGAAGGAGGTCTGCAAGGCGTCGCGTTCTTTTGTGAGCGTGTCGATGCGGCCCTGCGCTTCAGCAGAGGAAGACTGCAAGACGTCGCGCTCTTGAATGAGAGCGGTGAGTTTGCTTTGCGCTTCAGCGGCTTCGGCAGAGGCGGTTTTGAGCGCATCGCGCTCGGCGGTGAGCGCTGCAATCTGGCTTTGAGCCTCCGCTTGCGCTGCTTCCAAAGTCGCGGCCCGCTGGCGTTCGTGCTCGCACTTCGTTTCCCATTCCAAGGCCGAGGCAGCAGCGGTTTTCCCCTCGGCAACCGCACCGGCTGATTTCTCATCGGCTTCGCGGATCGCCCCCTTGAGCGCGAGAATATGCCCTTCGGCTTCCGCCAATTTCCGGGAAAGCTCAACGCCTTTTTCGTGTTCTGTATCCCGTTCCTTGGTGCGGGTTTCCAAGCTGGTGAGGGTTTGATGGAGTTCGCCCGCAAGGCGTTCGCTTTCCTGCCGGGCCGCGTCGCGCGCATGGGAAAGCTCGGTGATCTTTTGCTGGTGGCCGTTTTGATCTCCAGAAAGAGTCTCAATAAGCGCCTGCGCTTCACGAAGTTGCCGGGCGGTCTGTTCGCCAGTGTCCCGCGCGGTTTTCAACGCCTGCTCCGATGCGCAGGCGCGTGCGGTTTCTGCGTCGCTCTTCGCCTGGAGTTCGCGCTGGAGCGCCTCGGCTTTTTCGCGTTCAGAAGCCGCATTTTTTTCGGCTTGCGCCGTTGTTTCCTCCAACTGCGCGGAAAGTTGCTTGTTGTGAAAAGCGAGACTCTCCTTCTCTTTGAGAAGCGCGTCGATTTTTGCCTGCTGCTCTGCCACTTGAGAGGCGAGCGCTTTGGCCGCAGGATCCGCTTCCGCAGGAGTGGGCAAGGTCGCGATGCGGTATTCGACTTTGAACACGCCGCTCACTGCGCCGAATTGGACGCGGTCTCCGTCCTTGATTTCGGCCTCAATGATGGCGTGCCCATTGATGAGGGTTTTGTTGGTAGAGTTGAGGTCCTTGAGGCGATAGGTGCCGCGAACCAGCAGGATTTGGGCGTGATGCCCGGAGATCGAGGGGTCCTGAATGCGCACCGCATTGTCCGATTTCCAACCGATGCTCGCCAGCGGTTCTTCGCATCGAAAAACGGTTTCTCCTTTTTCTCCAGGAACGTCCAGGATGAGGCGCGCGCGCGGGGTCGCTTCCGCTGCCATCTTGGAGGAGGTCGAGGACTGCAACCGGAAGATGGTTTCCACGGTGCCAAAGCGGATCGAGTCTCCGTCATGGATCGGAGCCGCAGCCACGGCAACGCCATTGAGCCAGCATTTGTTGGCGGAGCCGAGATCACGCAGCCGATAGGTATCCCCTTCGCAAACAATTTCCGCATGGCGCCGCGAAACCGAGGGATCGGTGATGGAAATCACGTTATCTGGAGCCCAACCGATACTTACAGGAGCAGTGCCGGAAAGTTCGTGGGTGACAACGCCGGAGCCAGGTGAATAAACGTGCAGCGTGGCCATGTGAAAACTACAGGGGTCTTGGTATGGGAAATCTGGGAAGCATTCAGAAGCAGTTTATATGCCGAAAGGCTTACGGGCAACCCCCAATCGGGCGATCTTGCAACCGGAAACCGTGCAAACAAGTCCCAAGGCAACTTGCGAGGCGAGGATCGCAAGGCACAAAAGCGTCGGGCTGAGGGGAAAGGGGGTTACGACTTGGAGCGCTTCGTAGAACCGTGTTCCTTGCATGGATTGCAGATAGGCGCTTGCTCCCCAGTAGAGCGTTCCCAGCGGACGAATCAGCCAACTGAGTGTCTCTGGAGGGGAGAGCGCCATGCCGGAGAGCGGCAACTGGAGGGCGGCAAGGCAAAGGCAGATCGGCACACTCCGCCATGCCGTGCGCGTCAGGCTTGAAACCGCCAGACAAAGCGATGTCAGCGCCGCATTCATGAGGGCAAGCACGGCGATTTGCATCCAAAGCGTGCCCGGCAACCGGCAGACGCTCTGCACATACCAGCCCATCCAGGCCGATTGCAGCAACACCCACGGGAGCAGGAAAGCCGCCTTGCTGGCAACATAAGCCACGGGGTTCAGCCCGCGGTATTTCTCCCGCTCAAGAGCCATCCGTTCACCCGCGACTTCGCGCGCTGCATTGTGCACCGCCATGAACGCGAGCAAAAGCGCCTGGGCCATTGCCAATCCCGCAACCAACCCCACTCCGCGTGAAGCGTTCACGGCGAAGAGAGCGTTTTCCTTGAGGCGCTCCACCACATTGCCCCTGAGTTGCTCGGAGAGCTCCTGCAGATGGGGCAGGTCTCCGGTGGCAAAAAACGCCACGGCGCAGGGGAGTCCAAACAAAAGAGCAAGATGCAACCCGAGCGCGGGAAAATCGCGCCCAGCCAGTCGCCAGCGGCGTTGGAGCAGGGTCAGGAATTGCGAAAAGAACCCGGGCAGGCGCAAGCGCGACTCGGGTTGGATATCAGGAAGGGCCTCGCCGGAATGTTTTTCCAAAAACCCTTGCTGTTGTTCCTTGCTGAGTTCCGAGGCGATTTGCTTGCGGCCTTCCGGGGATCGGTAGGCGTTGCCATGCTTGGCCCACGAACGATGCCAGTCATCCGGTCGCCGGGTGGCGAGTTGCTCATACAAATCCGCCGCCCCTTCGAGATGGAAATAATGCGACAAAAGTTCCGGCGGCCCTTGGTAGGCGAGTTGACCGCCATCCATCACCAGGACGGAATCGTAATGATGCAGGCTCTCCAGTGCGTGCGTGACGTGGACGACGGCGATGGATTTCTCCCTCGCCAGCGTGCGCAGGAGTTGAATGAACTCGTGTTCCGCTTTGGGGTCGAACGCCGCAGCGGATTCGTCACAGAGAACCAGAGCGGGTGAACCGGCGAGTTCCGTCGCCAAATCCAGCCTCCGCAGTTGAGTGGGAGCCAACATTCCCAGGCAACGCTCCGCCAGCGGGCCAAGCCCGGTTTTTTCAAGCAACGCCGCAGCCTGTTCCCGGCATTGGGCGGCATCCAGGCCCGCCACGCGCAGCCGCAGCGCCGTTTGAACCTGCTCCGCCGCCGTCACAAGAGGGCGCTCATGGCAGGCGGCATGAGAACTCTGCGGCAGGTAAGCAATCGGGGGAATCGCATCCGCCTGATCCCCGTTTGCTTCAGTCCGCACCACCTCGCCAAAGGTCGGCTTGCGGAGTCCCGCGAGCACTTTCAAAAGCATGCTCTTGCCGGAGTGGGGCGGGCCCACTACAGCCACAAGCTCGCGCGGCGCAAAGACGGCGTTGACGTCGCCAAGCAAAACGAGTTCCTGCGGTTTTGCCGCCAACAAAAGGGAAACATCATGGAGTTCGACCACGCTGCAAAGAGTGGTTGAAGGAAGCCGCAAGCGCAAGCCCCGAGGCAGGGCTCGCGCGTCTAAATTTAAAGGCAAAAGAGGATCAGGAACTCAGGAAAGCAGGAAAGAATGAGCAAAGCAAAGCACCCCTTTTGAAAAGGGGTATCCTATCCCAGCTAAAATACGTGCTTTGAAGATGTTGCTTCTGTCTTTTTCCTGATTTCCTGAGTTCCTGATAGATTTTCAGATGCATGAGCCTTGGCCCCGAGGCGGAGGGAACTCAAATCTCGCCGTCTTCTTTCAGGTGCTGGCGTGCATGGACATCCTCAGCCAGCCGATAAACGCCATACAGCATCACGGCAGGCTTGAGCAGCCAGAGCGCCAGCCGCACAAGGGAGCCGATCATCAGTCGCAGAGGGAGTTGGGAAAGGAGAAACCCAGCTCCCAAACACGTCAGCGCGGCTTGCCTGGGGTGTTCCCGAATGCACGTTTCCGCCTTTGCCATCGCCTCCCTACACTGGGGGCACATCGCTGTTTGCTTGCTCTCCATACCCGTACATCGTGGCATTGCTTGCAGGTGCGGGTGGGTTCCCAACGCAAAAACGTTGTCGGCGCACCGCCCGGCGTTTACGTTGTCCCGGTGAAATTGCTCCTCGTTGACGGCTCCTATTACGTTTACCGCTCGTTCTTTGCCATCCGCGAGCTTTCCAACTCGCGCGGCGAACCGACCAACGCCATTTACGGCTTCGTCAAGGCGCTGCGCAAAATGCTGCGCGATGTGCAGCCGGATCGCGCCGCTGTGCTTTGGGACGACGGATTGCCCCAACGCCGCACGCAACTCCAGCCCGAATACAAACAGCAGCGCTCGGAAATGCCCGAGCTGATGCGCCCGCAGATCGCCCACATCCGGCAGATCGTCCCGCTCATGGGGGTCACCAGCCTGCGGCTGCCGGACACCGAAGCCGATGACCTCATCGCCGCCTATACCTGCGCCGCCGAGCCGCAAGGCATGGAGGTCGTGCTGGCGACCAATGACAAGGATCTCTTCCAACTCGTCAACGAGCGCGTTCGCGTTTACTCCACCAACAAAGCCGATTTCGCTTCGCCCAAGGACGGGTTTGCACTCTTGGGAGCGGACTATGTGCGGGAGAAATGGGGCGTGGAGCCGGGCCAGATCGGCGATGTCCTCTGTCTTGTGGGCGACGCTTCGGACAACATTCCCGGCGTAAGCGGACTCGGGCCCAAGCGGGCCGCCGCGCTCATTCAGGAATTCGGGAGCATCGACTCCCTCTTGGCCCGAGTGGATTCCATCGGCAACGAAGGCATCCGGGAAAAGGTGGCGGGCGCGCGGGAGCAAATCTTGAGCAACCAGGAGATGGTTCGGCTCGACACGCATCTTGCCTTGCCCGCTCCGCTGGAAGAACTCGCTATCTGCCCCCGGTATGATGAACTGCTGACCGCACTGGAGCCGTGGGAATTTCAATCGCTCACGGCAGAAATTCGCGCCGAAGCGGCCCGCCTTGCCCAGCCCCGGCAAGGGGAGTTGTTTTAGAGTGTTTTTCGCAAAGCATTTCCGAAATACAGAAGGTGGATCGTGCGCTCCGCGCGCGATTCCGGGAGAGGGCATTGCCAACAAATTCAGCTCGCTGCGCTCGATGTGCTTTGGAAAATCGCCCGCGGAGCGGACGATCCACCCAGCCGATCCGCCACCCCGCGGTGGTTGGGGATTCGGAAATTCTTTTTGAGAACCGCTATGACCCCAGACTCTAAACGCCCGCAGCTTTGAGGACGTCGATTTCGGATTCGCGGATCGGGCAGCCGAGGTAGAGGGTGACTTCGCCGGTGCGCCGGCTTGCCGCGCCGATTTCCAGCACCAGCAACTCCGGGTTGTCTGTGGCGTCGCTGGTGGCGTATTCGACCACGGTGGCGATTTGCTGCGTCAGCCCCAGCGGATTCGGCGTCTCCGTGGCGTTGGCGTGGCGTTCGCCCTGATCTTTGCGAACGTAAGTGATCACGCGTTCCCCAAGCGTCTGGACGATCTCTGCGGCATAGCGCAGGTCTGAGGCCTCGAAGTTGTGCTCGTCCTCGGGCGCTTCAAAAAGCCAGGTGTCTCCGCGCCGGACAACTTCCTCGCGGCGGGCGGGATGAAAATCTTCGTTCGCGTAGTAGATGCGGTGGTCGAGGGCGTTGTCCACGGCTTTGACCACCAGCATCAGGCGCTGGTGGTTGTCGTTGAGTTGGAGCATCACCCATGAAGCAAAGCCCTCGGTGTCATTGGCGACAAGGGTGGATTCCACCGCGAAGCGGATGCCTTGGAACCCTTCACCCCGCTTCTGCGAGTCTTCCATCGACTGGCTGTCACTGAGGGTGATAAAGGAGCCGGGAGGGAAGTGGAGCCACGGGGCGAGGCTGGCAGGGCGGGTGGGTGCCGGGATGCTGTTCATGGGGCGGGCGGAAGTGGTGTAGGAAGCAAAGGCGTCCGGCTGGGGGTTTCGATCCAGCCTGCTGCCGATTTCGTCGGCATGCTGCCGGTAGATATAAATCGCGGCGACGACAATGCCGCCAAGGATCAGGAGTCCGAGCAGAGTGGGCCAGATGGAGTGGTGCTGGTAAGGGGCGTAACCGGGTCCGTAGCCTGAGCCATAGTAGTAATTATTATGGCCCCCACTATTCAGAATGGCGCTCCACATCATCCACTGGCCTGCCGCATTCCAAAAACCGTATCCCTGGTGGGCGGAATCATAGTAAATGGGGGCGTAGCCGCCGTTGGGGAGCGTCTGTCCCCAGGGGATGTCCGCGGGGCGGGTGGCCGGCTCGGTGGCGTAGGTGCGGGAGGTGGTGGTTCCGGCCCGGTTGACCTTGGTGGCCAGGGCACTGTCGGCGGCGCTTGCGGGCGCGCTCGGGCGGCTGGAGGTAGAACTTCCCCACGAACTGCTGGAGTTGCTGCTTCCCCAACTGCTCCCGGTGGAACTCCGCGAGGAACTGAAGGAGGAAGAACTCCGCGAGGAGGAACTAAAAGAGGAGCGCCCCCCGCCCCCGCTGGAGCCACGCGCCAGAGTGTCGTTGGCGGGCCAGGTGAGCGCGAGGGAGAGCAACAGCGCGAGCAGGAAAGGTCGAGTGCAGGTCATAACGGCAAAGAGTTGTAACGGCTGAGAAAGGAGGCGGCCAAAAGGAGGGCGGTGGCAAGGCTGGCGGTGGCACAGATGATCCCCGCAGCCGTGTTTTTGTCGAGGGTGATCTCCTTGGGCAGGTTGATGTGCGGCAGCAGGAGCTTGCGCGTGACGATAGAGGAAAGCAGCAGCAGGGAGATGCCGATGACCGCAGTCACGAGAATGGCGGTCAGTTCCACAAGGAGATCGCTCGACGCATTCTGGAGCAGCGCCCAAAGCAGTACGCCCAGACTGGCCAGGAAGCCCCCCAGGCTGATGCCCGCCGCCGCGTTGTTATCGTGCTCCATGGTTTCCTGCACATCATACCCGGCGGTATGGTAGAACGCCCAGGCCCCCCCGATAAAGAGCGCCTGCCCGACAGCCCAATAAACCGCAACATCCCGCACGGAATGGAGCCAGTCCGCGCTGTTGCCCGTAAGCGCTCCCGCCAGGACAAGCCCCGTGCCCACACAACTCCCGGCGACGGCAGCCCCGGTGCCGAGATTGCGGTCCCGAAGCATTTCCACGTCGATGCTAAAGTGGCTCAAGATCAGTTGGTCATTGATCCAAATGCTGGCGCGCATGAGGAGAAGGGCAAGAACGCCCCCCGTGGTCATGTCGCGCAGGGCGATCAGATTGCTCACCGGCCCCGTGGGGAAGGCCCCCGTGAGCGCCAGCGCAATGCCGAGCAAATACCCCGCCAGGCATGCGCCGAAGGCCGGGTTGTCGCGCTCGGTCAGCTCGTCCAGAAAGGAAAAATGACTGGTGCGTTCATAAAAAACCTTCCCGAGCACGAGAATCAAGAGAGCATAGACGAAGAAGGGAATCGCCTCCAGGAGGGGGACAAGGGGTTGCAAAACAGGGGTGTCGTCCAAAGAGAGAGTGGAGAGGAGAAAAGTCATACCGTTGAAGGGTCAAGACCTTGAAAAATAGCCCGCTTTCCCCGAAATCCCACTCTAAAATGCAGCGGATTGCCTAAGAAAGGGGAAAAAAGGCAAAACCTAAGATTGACGAAACAGGCGGCTCTCCCTAACATCAAACCTCGCGTCGGATTAGATCGGTTGCATGCTCTGGGGGTTGCCCCGAGGCGGCAGGAACCGGTGCCCAGCGCGAAAAGCCCATTTTTTAAACCATTTAGACTGAAAAACTGACCGTAGAAGGAGTGATAATAATGCCAGAAGTAGTCGTCCGTAAAGGGGAACCCATTGACCGCGCGCTCAAGCGCCTCAAGAACAAACTCGATTCCGAGGGAGTGATGGAGGAAGTGCGTCGTTTGCGTGCCTTTGAGACCCCAACCCAGAAGACCAAGCGTAAAGCTCGTGCGAACGCAAAGCGCGCGAAGATGAAGTCTTTCCGCTTCAACTCCTAGGTTTTTCCAACCTATTTCACAGCCATCGTCCGCAACCTGCGGGCGATGGCTGTTTGTGTTTTCACTTCCCGCACTCGCACAGGACGCGGAAGCCGACGTCGTTGGCGGAATAGGCGGGGGAATTGCTGCTGCGGGCGCTGGTTCGCAGGCTGGAAGCGCGGGATTTCCAGCTTCCGCCCCGGTAGATTTGCTTGAGGCCGTCCAAGGGGCCGCGCGGGTTGGTTCGTTCCCGCCCGGGATAGGGGGCAAGGCAATCCAGGCACCATTCCCAGACGTTCCCGGCCATGTCTTCCATGCCGAAGGGGCTTACGCCGCGCGGGAAACTTCCCACGGGCGATGTCTCTGCGAAGCCGCAATTGATGGTGTGTTCCGCCCACGGAAGGCTTTTGTTGGCATCGGCGAAGTTGGCCAAGTCATTGGCATCCAGTCGGTTGCCCCACGGAAACTTGCGTCCGTCCATGCCGCGTGCGGCGTATTCCCACTCCGCCTCGGTGGGAAGGCGGTAAGGGCGTTTTTCGCGTTGGCTTAACCAAGCGCAGAACCGGGTGGCTTCCGCGTGGGTGACATGGATGACGGGATGGTTGTCGCCCGCCCGCGTGGCACGTTTGGCGCGGTGTGCCGGGTCGAAGAGTTCGTATTGGGCATTGGTCACCGGCCAGCGGGAGAGGTAAAAGGCGGAAATGCGGGTTTTGGAGGGAGGGCGTTCATTGGGGGCGGCTTCAGGCTCGTCGCTGCCCATCACAAACACCCCCGAGGGAACCAGCAGTAGGGAGATTTCTGTGGAACTGATGAAATTCGGGAATGTTTTTTTCTCTTCGGCACGCTGTTGTGGGGAAGGGGCGGGAGCGCTTTCAGCCGGGCGGGCCGGGACGACGAGGGGGGGCTTTTTCGACGGAAGCGGCGGCGCAGGGCGGGCGGGGATGCTCTTTTGCATCTGCTCTTCCAGGTATTCGTCGATGATGTCCTCTGCATCGCCTCCGCTGAGGCCGAGGGTTTCGCCCATGTTGCAGAAGGCGTCGCGCTGGTCGTCGGTGATCTCCTCCAGCATCGAGAGCCGCAACATGCGCAGGAATTCGCTGCGCGGATCGGAACCGCCTGCGGCTGGCGTAACGCTATAGACTGCGGTGGGGTCGCGCGGAGTTTCGTCCGGCAAGGGAGGGTGGAACCCTCGCTTGATGCCGCTCTTGGCCAGCTCTTCCTCCACGAGGCACTTCATCTCCTCAAGTTCCAAGCCAAGGTTGCCGCCGACGACGTAGAGGTTTTCCTCTTCGCTCGGGTCAAGCTCGCCGCTGGTGAGCACAAAGGTGAGAAATTTGTGGAATTCGGCTACAACCGCCGCCTTTTGGGCGGCGTGGAGTCCTGCATCGATCTGGGCGCGACTCTCCGGGTCGAGGAGCAGAGTGCGGGCTTCGGCGAGTTTGGCCGGAGCTTCGTCCATCCCGGAACGGAGGAGTTGGGAGAGAGGATTGCTGGGCTGGTTTTTGAGGGGCAGTTTTTTCTGCCACCACATGAGCAACTCGCGGCAGTTGGACTCGATCTGCGCCGCCGTGGGGATGTCTGCAAATTCCAGACAAAGCCGTTCGTAGGGGTTCGGCGAAGCGTAGAGCTTCCAGCCATCCCAGCGCAGCGGATTATCGGAGAGGGGATGGGGCAGCGCCATGGTTTGGTGAAAGGTATGACTTAATAAGACGGATACGACGTATAGGCCCTATCAAATCGCCAGGCGTGCCATCTCACTCCACACAAATCCTCATCAAGTCTGCGGTGGCAGTTTCCATTTCGGCTTCATTGAGGCCGAGGTCTCGGGAGATTTTGACCACGCTTTGTTTGCCAAAGGCGTCCACGCACACTTCCAAAACCTGGTTTTCGTCGTAGCGGTAGGTGAGTTCCACGGGCGAGCCCTTGGGCAGGAACGGCGGCAGTTCCACGTTGCAGAGGCCCAGCGGGGTGCATTCGGCGGGAACGGTGCTTTCCCCTTCCACCACGCGCACGATGACGTTCTTCATATTCGCCTTGGCGGTGCCAAACGAGTTCTCGACTTCGGCGGGGATGGGGGTCGATTTTTTGAGCATCGGGAAGACGTATTCCTCCACTTGTTCGTCATCCCAAAGCACGACGCCCAGAGTGTGGGTGGTGATGTTGGTCACCTTGACGAGCGTGCCGTCGTCGCTGGAGAGTTTGTCGCGGGTTTGGGGGGAGATGTTGCGCTCGCCGCTATCATCCTCGCGTTCGAGCAGGACGAGGGTGGCCTGGAGCGCGGCTCCCATGGCGACGGCTTCATCCGGGCTGACATCCTCGGCGATGGGGCGTCCGCTCATTTGCCGGATCATTTCGCGCACAGAAGGCATGCGCGTCATGCCGCCGGTGAGGAGAATGCGGTCGATGTGATTCCACTCCAAACCGGCCTCCGCCATGGCGATCTCGCAAATGGACTTCGCTTTTTCCAGCAGGTGGCGGCAGCGGTGTTCAAACTCATCGCGCGAGAGCTCCATTTTGAGGCTGTGGCCCGCGTAGCTGTGCACGATGGTGGCGGTGTTGCGGCTGGAAAGCTGGATTTTTGCCGTGAGCGCCCGGTTGTACAGATCCTGGTAGCTGTGCAGGTCCAGCAAGGGGTTTTCGTTGAACTGCCGGTCGAATTCTTCGCTCACCCAGTTGACGATCACGTCGTCCCAGTCCTTGCCCCCCAAGCGGTGGTCGCCGTTGCTGCCGAGCATCTGGATGTGGTGGTCGGCGATCTTCATGATGGTCACGTCAAAGGTGCCGCCCCCAAGGTCGAAGACAAAGACGGTTTCGTTGCCGTTGTGCTGGTCGATCCCGTAGGCCAACGCGGCGGCGGTGGGTTCGTTGAGGATTTGGAGCACATCGAACCCGGCGAGCTGCCCGGCGTGCATGGTGGCGGTGCGTTCCACGTCGCTGAAGTAGGCGGGAACGGTGATGACGGCGTCGGTGATCGGCGTGCCGAGGTATTTTTCCCCGTCCTGTTTGAGCTTGCGCAGGATCAGCGCGGAGAGTTCTTCCGCCGACCAGAGTTTGCCGCCAAATTCCCGGTTGAACTCGGCCTTGCTCTTGCCCATCTCACGCTTGATGAAGTCCACAATCTTTTCCGGCTCGGCCACGGCGTTCTGCTTCGCGGCGGAGCCGACGACGGCGGTGCTCCCGTCAAAGAGGATGACCGAGGGGGTGATCCGCTCGCTTTCGGCGTTGGGGATGATCTGGGTGCGCCCGGTTTCGTCCACATGGCAAAGGGCGGAAAACGTCGTGCCCAAATCGATCCCGACGGCTTTGCGCTTCACAGAACCGGTTGCAGAGGATGTGGAATGTATCATTGGGTGGGAGGAGGTGGGATGGAGGTTTGGGAATGCAGCCGGCTGCTAAAAATCACTCGTTCTTGCCGTAATAGGCGCAAATCGCGGATGCCAGGCCCGGAATATCATGGCGTTTGGCCTCAATGTCCACCCGCAGCCCGAGTTCCCGCATGGTTTGGGAAGTGGCCGGGCCAATGCTGGCCATGAGCAGACCGGAGGGGAGGGGCAGCTTCAAGGCCGCAAAATTCTCCACCGCAGAGGAACTCGCAAAGGTGATCATCTCCGCCCCTTCCGTACGGAAGCGCGCGATTCCTGCGGCGTCCGTTTCCGGCACCGTCCGGTAGGCAATGGCTTCGTCAACAATCGCACCCATTTTGGCAAGCTCATTGGAGAGCACATTCCGTGCCTTTTCGGGCCGGACGATCAGGATTTTCTCGTTCTCCACGGTGTGATCCTTTTGGAAGGCTTTCACCACGGCCTCGGCCACGAACTGTTCCGGCTGGAGATCGACATGCAGATGGAAGTTGCGCACGCGGGCGGCGGTTGCCGGGCCCACTGCGGCGATGCGCACCCCGCCGATCTCGCGCGTGTCGTCGTAAATCTTGAAGAACATCTCAAAGAACGTATTGACGCCGTTGGGGCTGCTGAAGACGATCCAGTCATACGTGTGGCAGTCCTGCACGAGTTGGCCAAATTCGAGGAGATCGGCGGGGGGCTCGATGCGGATGGTGGGCAGTTCGTAGGTGTCTGCTCCCAGCGCTCGGAGTTCCTCTGCGAGCGCCCCGGCCTGATCGCGCGTGCGGGTGACGACGATGCGCCTGCCAAAGAGCGGCTTGGTTTCATGCCAGTTGAGCTTGTCGCGCAGGTTGACCACTTCGCCAAACACCGCAACCGCCGGTGCCGTGAACCCGGTTTCGCTGGCAATCCGGGCGATGTCTGAAAGGGATCCGCGGAGGGTGCGCTGGCGTCCGGTGGTGCCGCCGCACACCAGGGCGACGGGGAGCAAGGGGGCGGCTCCGTGTTTGAGAAGTTCGGCGGCGATTTCCTCCAGCCGTTTTGCCCCCAGGAGCATCACTTTGGTGCCGGGTTGGGTGGCGATCTGGGCGTAGTCTGCCGCGAACTCGCCCGTCTGCTCGTGGCCGGCGAAAATCGTCAATTGAGCTGCGAGACTGCGATGGGTTACGGGGATGCCCGCGTAGGCCGGGGCTGCAAGAATGCTGGAGACCCCGGGGATGATTTCAAAGCGGAGTTTCGCCGCTGCGAGCGCCTCGGCTTCCTCCCCGCCGCGTCCGAACAGGAACGGGTCGCCACCCTTGAGCCGCACCACGCGCTTGCCCTCGCGGGTGAGCTTCACGAGCAGGGCGTTGATCGACGCCTGGTCAAGGCTGTGGCCTCCCTCCTGTTTTCCCGTATCGATGAGCGTGGCTCCCTTGGGAGCCCAGGCAAGCATTTCGGGATTGCAAAGAGAGTCGTAAACGACCGCCTCAGCGGTTTCGAGGAGAGTGCGTGCGCGCAGTGTCACCAGGCCCAGATCGCCAGGACCCGCGCCGGTGAGATAACAGATGCCGCTTTGTTTTTTGGCCATGGAATGAATTTGAGGCGAAAAGACAAATCATGGAAGCAGGAAAAGAGGAGAAAACAGGGCAACCACATCTAAATTTAAAGGCAAAAGAGGATCAGGAACTCAGGAAATCAGGAAAAAATAGGGGAAAGCAAATCACCTGTTTTGGAAAAAATGTATCCTACCCCAGCTAAAATACCCGTGCTGAAGATGTTGTTTCTGTCTTTTCCTGATTTCCTGAGTTCCTGATAGATTTGATGCGCTTGCCTTGGATGAGAAACGCACGCGAGGCCGGGGTGCTCCGGGTAGCATTCCTGCACTGCGGCGCAGTTCGCTGCGATACTTTAAGATGCGTGAACCCTGCCCCCGTATCGGTTCTGAAAAACCTATTTGGCATGCTTGCCGGGGATTATTCCCCGGTTTCCGCTTCAATCTCGTCGATCATCTTCTTGAGCAGCGAGACCATTTCCCGGTCAAGCGGCAGGGATGCGCCTCCCGGATTGACAACCGCGCCAGCGCATTCGGGCTGGGAGAGGATGAATTCCCAGGCTTCCGGCGCGGTGAGCACCATGGCGGAGGCATTCTGCGGAACCCACGCCTTGAGGGCGGCTTCGTCCGTGAAAAGCGGCAGGAATTCCGCATCGTTCTCGTCGGTGCAGACAAGGACTTGCACCGAGCCCTCTTCCTCCGTGGCGGCTTCGGCAGACTCCGCGCCCACAGGCACGAGATAGAGGCCGCGTTGCAATTCCATCGTCAGATCCTGTTGGGATTCCTCAGAGGGGTTTTTGCCAAAATTTGAGATCGCCGCGAGGAGTTCGTCGTTTTCAATCGGCTCGCTTTCGGTGTGGCAATGTTCCGATCCGCAGCAGCAATGGTGCTCCTCTTTCGCCTCGTCGTGTTCGCAGTCGCAGTCTTCGCAGTCGCAGTCTTCGCAATCGCATCCCCCCTCGCAATCACAATCGTCGCCGCAGTCGCATCCATCCGCAGGGTTCACATCCATGCCGTCGTATTCCACGCCTGCGAACTTTGCGGCGAGCGCTTCCAGTTCGGCGTTGAGGGCGAAGAGGGATTCCGGCGTGTGTTTTTCGAGCCGTTCGGCTTGCAGGATGAAGATCGGTTCGTCGTCGCTTTCAAAAATCTCGGAGATGTCGAAATTGCGCTCGCCGAGGGCCTCGGCGACGGACTCCAGCACTTCGGGGGCTGAAGCGGTAAAGTAATAGCCCCAGAGCATTTCGCCGTCGATATTCCAGTCCGTTTCCGTGCGAAGACCGGCGAACATTTCGTTGAGTTGTTGGAGAGTGATGGTTTCCATGGGGCGGAAACTCGCAGCAAGGCGCGAAAATGGCAATCTGGAAAACCGCAAAAAGTGGATTTGTTGCCGAAATGCCATAATCCTCAAAGCGGCGAAAGGACTCGCGCAAAGGGACGCAAAGGACGCAAAGACAGAATCTTGGACGAGCAGAACGTAAAAAATTGAATCGCCCGGAAGGTAAGGAACATCAGATCCCTCAGTTTTTCTCTTTGCGGCCTTTGCGTCCCTTTGCGCGAAACTTCATTCTCCCAGCGCCCGCAGTCTCTGCGCGGAGACTGGCTGGGCAGTGCCGAGTTCCTGCGCGAAGAGGCTCACGCGGAATTCCTCAAGCAGCCAGCGGAACACCTCGCGATTTTGCTGCGGGACGGTCTTTTCAAATGCGCAGCCGGACAGGAACGGGGCGAGCGGTTTGGCTTTTTCGGCATCCTTTGTCAGGTAGAGCGGGCTGATGGAGGCGCGTTCGGCGCGCAGCTTCATGGCTCCAAGGTAGCGGGGGAGGTGTGGCAACTGCGCGTGCGGGGTGTGGGCGAGAAAATCCGCGGGAACAAGCCGCTCCAGGTCAGCTTCAAGGCCGGGGTAGCGTTTGGGCGATGCGAGGAGCGCCTGCCGCAGGGCGAGGATTTGCGTGGTGAGCTCGCCCACGCGGCGGGCGAGCAGCGGGAGTTCGCGCCGGGCGGCCTCCACCATCGCGTTGAAGCGGGCCTGCGTGAGCGGGTGGAGCGGTTCCAGCCGGAAGGCGTGGGTGACGATGTGCCGGTAGGCGCTCTGCTGGAGCATGTCGCCGCTGTCGGCGGCTGCGCCTTTGGGTTTCGGGGCGTGGAGTTGCACGCTGAGTTGGGCGAGGGCGTCGCCAAAGGCGACGGGTTGTTTGGTCGTGGATTGCGCACCCCGGGGCCGGGCGAGGCTGCGCAGTTCTTTTTGCAGCCAGGCGAGATCGCGCGCGAGGGCGAGTTCCGCGAGGCGGCAGATCCCGGCGGGTGTGGCGGCTTCCGCGTCCGCGCGCTTGCGGAAGAGCTTCACGCTCACTTCGCCCTCGTGGAAGGCGAGGCCGGGCCAGGCAAGCAGGGGTGCGCCGCCCACGTGCTCGACGACGAGGGATTCCGGCAAATCGCCAAACGACCACGCGGTAATGGCCGGCTTTTCCCAACGGCGGGCGGTCGTTTCCCAAGCATCGCTTTGCACCCGCTGCGCATCCATCGCGGTGCGGACGGCGTGCAAATCCCGTCCGGCGGCGACAGGCTTGTTGTGGCGATCCACCACTTCCACGCGCGGGCGCAGGTAGTCGGGGAGCGCTTTCCAGTCCTCGGGTTGAATCGGGACGCGGTATTTTTGCGCCACCCATTTGCCCAACTCGGCGCTCATGTTTTCGCCGCGCGGTTGAAATTCCGCCACGATCTCGCGCACCTTGGGCTCCAGCGGCATCAGTTGTTTGCGGAGGCTCTTGGGCAGCGAGCGGAGCAGTTCGCCGATCTGTTCCTCGCGCAGGCCAGGCACCATCCATTGCAATTCGGCGGGCGTGAGCCGCTCGGCTAGGGGGAGCGGGACGCGCACGGTCACGCCGTCCTCGTCTTCGCCGGGATTGTAAGCGTAGGTGAGGGGGAGGACGCTATTCCCAAGTGCGACTTTGTCCGGGAACGCCTCGCGGTCGTAGGCGAGATGGTCGGCCTCCATCAGGTCGGCTTCCGTGGCGCAGAGGAAGCGGGGTTCGGCGGTGATGCGCGCGCGCACGAGCCGGTTTAGGTCGTGAATGGAGGAGACGCCCGTGATCCGCTCGGCGTAAAAGCGGTAAAGGGCTTCGTCGAGATCGTGCACGCGGTGGCTGCGGACTTTGGTGAGCGCGTTTTCAATCCGCTCGCGCAGGCTTTGGTTTGCAGTGAAAAAGCGTTGTTGCACGCGGCCTTCCCCGGCCACGAGCGCCCCCCGAATGAAAAGCTCCGTGGCGGCTGCGGGGTCGATGCGCCCGTAATCCACCTGCCGTTTGCAAAGCTCCAGCCCATGCAGCAGCACGCGCTCCCAGACGAGCACGCGCCCCTCCTTTGCGCTCCATTGCGGGTGGACGTAGCTGAACTTGCAGAGGTGCGAGCCGAGCGCAACGATCCATTGGGGATCGACCCGCGCCACCGTGCGCGCAAAGAGCTGCGAGGTCTGGACAATCTCCCCCGCAACGATCCACTCCGGCTGCCGTGTTTTTGGGGTGGCGGATTTTTGGGATGCGGCGGGCTTCGGCTTCTTCGCGTTGCGCTCGTAGAGGCCGGAGCCGGGGAAAAGCGTCACGGCGCGGTTGCCGCTGGCCTTGTAAAGATTGCGTTCCTCACGCTGCGCCACCTGCCCGAGCAGCCCGGCGAGGATGGAGCGGTGAATGACCGCATAGCGATCGTCCTCTCGTTCCCAATCTCCTGATTGGGCACGCACTTGTCCCCGAAACTCCAGTTTCGCTGCGCGTGGATGCCCGCCGCGTCCGGCATTATCCCGCATCGTCTCCGCCAACTGCCGGTAAATATCCCGCCACTCACGCATCCGCGAGAGCGAGAGATAGTTCGCCTTGCAGAACCGCCGCAACGCATTGCGACTGGTGTGGACGCTCTTGCCTTCGGGCGGCGGAGCGGCGTTCCAGAGGTTGAGCAAGGTGAGAAAATCGGACTCGGGATGCGCAAACACCTTGTGCGCCGCAGCCGCAGTTTCCTTGGCCTCCTCGGGGCGCTCGCGGGGATCGGGGACACTCAACCCCGCCGCAATGACGAGCATTTCCTCCAGCGCCCCTTCCTCGCGGGCCTCCAGCAGCATCCGGCCGAGCGTCGGGTCGAGCGGCAGCCGCGCCAGTTCATGCCCCAACGCCGTGAGCACCCACGTGTTCCCCTCGGCTTCGAGCATCGCGCCGAGTTCCTGCAAAAGCTGGTAGCCGCCCCGGATGGCTTGCGGCAGCGGCGGATTCAAGAACGGGAAGTTCTCCACATCGCCGAGCCGGAACGCCTTCATGCGCAGGATGACTTCGGCAAGGTTGGCGCGCTGGATTTCCGGCTGCGTGAAGCGCGGGCGTTTTTCGTAATCCTCCTGCGAGTAGAGGCGGATGCAGAGGCCGTCGCGCACGCGGCCCGCTCGGCCCGCGCGTTGATTCGCGCTGCTTTGGGAGACCGGCTCCACCGGCAACCGCTTGGTGCGGGTGCGCGGGTTGTAGCGGCTCATGCGGGCGAGGCCCGTATCAATCACCGTGCCGATGCGCGGAATGGTGAGCGAGGTTTCTGCGATGTTCGTGGCCAGCACCACGCGGCGCTTGCCGCCCGGCGCAAAGATGCGCTGCTGATCGGCCCCGGCCAACCGCCCGAAGAGCGGCAACACCTCAAAATTTTTCCCCAAGGTCTCCTCCAGCAACTCGCGGGCTTCGCGGATGTCCCGCTCGGTGGGCAGAAACACCAGCACATCGCCGCTGTCCGTCTCGATCAGCGCGTCCTCGGTCGCGCGCGCGGCGGCTTCCACAAAGCTCACGTCGCCGACAAGCTCGCCCTCTTCATCCGTCTCGCCGATGGGCTGGTAGCGCACCTCCACGGGGAAAAGGCGGCCCGAGACCTCCATAATGGGCGCACCGCCGAACGCCTGCGAAAACGCCTCGGTGTCGATGGTGGCCGAGGTGATGATGAGCTTCAAATCCGCGCGTTTTTTAAGCAACCCTTGCAGGTAGCCCAGCAGGAAATCAATGTTGAGCGAGCGCTCGTGGGCTTCGTCGAGGATGAGCGTTGAGTAGGCGCGCAACAGCGGGTCGGACTGGATCTCCGCCAGCAAAATGCCATCCGTCATGAACTTGATGCGGGTGTCGCGCCCGGTGTCGTCGTTGAAGCGCATCTTGCAGCCGACCTCGCGGCCCCAGGTCACGCCCAGTTCCTCCGCCACGCGTCGCGAGATGCTCATCGCCGCCACGCGCCGGGGCTGGGTGCAGCCGATGCGCCCGCGTTGGTCGAGCCCCGCCTCCAGGCACATCTTCGGGAGCTGCGTCGTCTTGCCGGAGCCGGTCTCGCCAGCGACAATCAACACTTGATGCGCACGCAACGCCGCAACGATCTCCTCGCGACGGGCGCAAATGGGGAGATCGGGCGGGTAGGTGATGGTGGGTGGCGGTTGCAAGGTTCTAATCTGCGTTCATCTGCGAAATCTGCGGATAAAACCTCTTCTTCCTCAATCTTTGACCGGCTCCACCCATTTGCCGTGTTCGCGGATCAAGTCCACCAGGCGATCCACCGCTTCGGCTTGCGGGATATTGAACTTCACAGCCGTCTTGCCGACGTAGAGGTTCACCTTGCCGGGTGCGCCGCCGACGTAGCCAAAATCGGCGTCGGCCATTTCTCCGGGGCCGTTGACGATGCACCCCATGATGGCGAGCTTGACGCCCTTGAGATGGCCGGTGACGGCTTTGATGCGGGCGGTGGTTTCCTGGAGGTCGAAGAGGGTGCGCCCGCACGAGGGGCAGGCGACGTATTCGGTCTTGGTGATGCGGCAGCCTGCGGCTTGCAGGATGGCGTAGGCGACGGGGATTTCGTGGACGCTGTCCTCGGTGAGCGAGACGCGGATGGTGTCGCCCAGGCCGTCGCACAGCAGCGAGCCGATGCCGATGGCGCTCTTGATGCGCCCGTCCTCGCCGTCGCCCGCTTCGGTGACGCCGAGGTGCAGCGGGTAGTTCCAGTCTGGCCCTTTCGCGGCGAGCCGGGCGGCGAGCAGCCGGTAGGCTTCAATCATCACCTTTACGTTGCTCGCTTTCATGGAGAAAACGAGGTCGTGGTAGTCCAGGTCGCGGGCAATCTGCGCGAACTCCAGCGCGCTCTCCACCATGCCCAGCGGCGAGTCGCCGTAACGGTTCATGATGCGGTCGCTCAAAGAACCGTGGTTGGTGCCGATGCGCATCGCCACGCCGCGCTCCTTGCAGAAGCGCACCAGCGGGGTGAAGCGTTCGCGGATGCGCTCCAGTTCCTCCGCGTATTGGGCGTCGGTGTATTCGAGGATCTGGAATTTCTTGGAGTCGGCGTAGTTGCCGGGGTTGATGCGGATTTTCTCGACCCACTTGGCGGCTTCCAGGGCGGCCTCGGGTTTGAAATGGATGTCGGCGACGATGGGCACGTCGCAACCGCGCGCGCGCAGGCCCTTGACGATGTGCTCCAAGTTCGCGGCATCCTTCACGGTGGGGGCGGTGATGCGGACGATCTCGCATTGCACGGCGGCAAGGTCGAGCGTCTGCTGGATGCAGGCCTCGGTGTCCATGGTGTCGCTGGTGATCATCGACTGGACGCGCACCGGGTTGGCGCCGCCAATGCCGACGTGGCCCACGTTGACTTCGCGCGTGACGCGCCGTTGGTAGGAGGACGAACTGGGAATCATAGGATCTATCCGCAGACCGTCTCACGGTATTTGCCGTTTCTTGCTCTGCGGAGCGCAGCGGAGCCACTTTGCGGAGCCCCGAGGTTTCGAGGGAATATGACGCAGATTTCGCAGATTGGGAAAAGAAATAGCCGCAAAAAGGGATAAAATACGGCGAACTGCATGGTCACAGCGGCAGGGCAGTCCCAAATGGAGTGGGGGGACGAGGAGAACGCCTAAGCGTTCTCTTCTTCCGGGAGGCCGAGGGTGGTTCTGATGACGCGCGCTATGAAATCCGCTTGCTCAGACGCGGTCAGCCCGCCGACAAGCTTCTTCTCCTTGCGCGAAGGCGCAATATACATCACGCAGTAGGTGACCCGGTTCTGATTTGAATCTGCGTTGTTGGCGAAGCGCGCCCGCACCACAAGCCCTGTGATTTCATCCGCCCGCACCGCACAGTTGCCCAGCCATGGAACGGGATAGGTGCGGACTCTCACACCCATGGCGTTGCACTCGATGTCCGTCTTGTTCACCAGGCTGGCAATGATGAAGTAAATAAGACCGACACCCACGGCAACGTGCAGGATGGGAAAGAGCACCATCATCAGCGGCGCATGCGCTTTGAGAGCCTGCGCATACCAAAAGAAAATAAAGCCGTTCCAGATGATGGCAAATGGGATCAGGAAGGCGATTTTCCATGACAGCCAGACTCTGCGGATGACCGTGAGGCCCGCAGATTCAATAAGATCCAATCCTTCCGGGATGATGAACTTATTCGTAGCCGGTTCCATTGTTCAGTAGTGCAGGGTTGGGTATTACTCCGCCAGCGGCAGCTCCGGCGTGGTTTCGCCTTCCTCCTCGTCGGCGACCACCGGGGCGATGCCTTGCAGCTTCTCGCCGTCGCGCAGGTCGATGAGCTTGACGCCCATCGTGTTGCGGCTGGTCTCGCGGATTTCCCGCACGCGGGTGCGCACCATCTGCCCCTTGTTGGTGATGAGCATGAGCTCGTCCTTGTCGGTGACGGTGAGTGCGCCCACCACGTCGCCGGTTTTGTCGCCGGTTTTCATGGTGATGATGCCTTTGCCGCCGCGCGCCTGGATGCGGTAGTCGTCAAACGGCGTGCGTTTGCCGATGCCGTTTTCGCCCGCGACGAGCAGTTGCGCGTCGGCGCTCACCAGCGCCATGCCGATGAGGATGTCGCCTTTCTCGGGCCGGATGCCCCAGACGCCCACGGTGTCGCGGCCCTGGTCGCGCAGTTCCTCCTCGTGGAAGCGCAGGCTCATGCCGTTCTTGGTGATGAGGACGACTTCGTTCTGGCCGGTGGTGAGGTTCGCGTCGATGAGGCGGTCGCCCTCCTCGATCTTGATGGCGATGAGGCCGCCCTTGCGGATGTTCTGGAAGTCGGCCAGGTTGGATTTCTTGACGATGCCCGAGCGGGTGACAAAGACGATGTGCAACTGGTCATCCCAGGTGTTATCAATGGCCGCGGGGCCTGTGCCGCTGCTCTTGGCCTGGATGCGGATGGTCGCGGCGATCTGCTCTTCGGGGCGCAGTTCCAGCAGGTTCGCGATGGAGCGGCCCTTGGCGGCGCGGCCCATTTCGGGAATCTCATAGACGCGCTCAATGTAGCAACGCCCGGTCTGCGTGAAGAACATCAGGTAATCGTGCGTGGTGGCCGTGAAGAGGTGCTCGACGAAATCGTCTTCTTCTTCCTCGGTGGAACCTTCGCGCGTGATCATCCCCTTGACGCCCTTGCCGCCCCGGCGCTGTGCCCGGTAGGAGCTGACGGCGGTGCGTTTGATGAAGCCTTTGTGGGTGATGGTGATGATGGTGCCTTCGTTGGAGATCAGGTCTTCGAGGGACATCTCGCCTTCGTCGGGGACGATCTGCGTGAGGCGCTCTGTGCCGTATTTTTCTTTGATGGCGCGCAGTTCGTCCTTGATGATCTGGAGCACGCGGGCTTCGCGGGCCAGGATATCGAGGAGGTCTTTGATCTTCTCAATGAGCGCTTTGTATTCGCCCTCGATCTTGTCCTGCTCCAGCCCGGTCAATTGATACAGGCGGAGGTCGAGGATGGCGTTGATCTGCTGTTCGCTGAATTTGTAGAGGCCGCCCTCAAGGCGCGCTTCGTTGCGGATCAGGATGCCGAGTTTCTCGACATTCGCGCGGCTGAACTCGTAGGCAAGCAGCTTTACCTTGGCCTCGTCGCGGTTGGAGGAGGCGCGGATGATCCGGATGAAGTCATCCATGTTCGCCAAGGCGAGCAGGTAGCCTTCCAGCGTCTCGGCGCGGTCTTCGGCCTTGCGCAGTTCAAAGCGGGTGCGGCGCAGGACAACCTCGCGGCGGTGCTCGATGTAGGCGGTGTTGGCGTCCTTGAGCGAGAGGAGCTTGGGCCGCCCGTGGTCGATGGCGAGCATCGTCACCGAGAAGGAGCTTTCCAGCGAGGTGTGCTTGTAGAGGTTGTTGATGACGACCTTGGGATTGCCATCGCGCTTGAGTTCGATGACCACGCGGGTGTTCTCGTCGGATTCGTCGCGAATGGCGCTGATCTCGGTGAGCACTTTTTCGTTCACGAGTTCCGCGATCCGCGAGACGAGCGTCGCGCGGTTGACGTTGTAGGGGATCTCGGTGATGACGATCTGTTCGCGCCCGCCCTTGATCTCTTCCACGCCCGCCTTGCCGCGCACTTTGATGCTGCCGCGGCCGTTCTCGGTGTAGCTCTTGATGCCCGCCGTGCCGCAGATGGTGCAGCCGGTGGGGAAGTCGGGGCCTTTGACGAACTGGCGCAAGCCTTCCACGGTGATGTCCGGGTCGTCGATCTGCGCGCAGATGCCGTCCACGACTTCCATCAAGTTATGCGGCGGCATGTTGGTGGCCATGCCGACGGCGATGCCGGTGCCGCCGTTGACAAGCAGGTTGGGCCAGGCGGCGGGGAGCACGGTGGGCTCCGTGCGGGTTTCGTCGTAGTTGGGGACGAAATCGACGGTGTCCTTGTCCATGTCGTCCATCAAGGCCGCGCCCAAATGGGTCATCTTGGCCTCGGTGTAACGCATGGCGGCGGGTGGATCGCCTTCCACCGAGCCGAAGTTCCCCTGGCCGTCCACCAGGCAGTCGCGCATCGCCCAGGACTGGGCCATGTGGACGAGGGTGGGGTAGATCACCGCTTCGCCGTGGGGATGGTAGTTGCCGCTGGTGTCGCCGCAAATCTTGGCGCATTTACGATGCTGGCGGTTGGGGAAAAGCGAGAGATCGTGCATCGCGTAAAGGATGCGCCGTTGCGAGGGCTTGAGGCCGTCGCGGGCGTCCGGCAACGCGCGGGAAATGATGACAGACATCGAGTAGTCGAGGAACGACTTGGACATCTCCTCGGCTACATTGATCGGATCGACTTTTTCGTTTAGGGTATACATCGCGGGAAATCTGAAAGATGGGAGTTTTGTGGTTACTTATGAACCAAGGTCTTCATTGATTTGCTGACAAATGCCAAGTCCTTTGGCGACATTGGTTGAAGAGAAAAACAGGTAAAGTGAATTTTCCATGCGTTGCCTTGTAGAACGAGAAAATAGGTGGCTAAACCCACGCCCTTTTTTTCGACGACCTTGGAGGTATAGGAAGTGCCACCCATATCTGTCCACGTTATTTGAGAGCCCCGTTCTTTTGCATCCTTTCGGACTTCGGCGAGCTTGCTTGGTTTGTAGTCCACCTTCGCTTGAACAAACGCGACGTCGTTGTCAATGGTGACGCTTTCGATGGAGTTCAGCGTATAATAGTCAAAGTTAGCCAATACTTCTTTTGCGGCTGAATCATGTTGCGCGTCCATCTCCGCAAAGGCTTCCAGCGTTTCCAGATATTCTTTGCTAATCAAGGCGACGATTTTCTTGCCGTTTCCAGCTTTTGCCGCATTCACGGCGTCTTTGACAATCGCGCTTACTTTATCCTTTGGTATATCTTGCGGCTGTCCGTTGGCGGCCTGGAGATTCGCAGCGCCCGTTTCTGCATAGACCGAAGCGGAAAGTAATCCAATCATTAATACAGCAATCCTCGCCGCTTTATAAAAAATATTATTCATAAACGCGCAGTGTTTTTAAATTGGGCTTTGAGCGCCAAAGGTGCGACTCCATACCAGCCTAGGGCAACGCCCTAGGTATATGCGCCTCAATAAATCAGGGCTGAAGGCCCGCACCATACGCTTGAGTGAGGGATGGTGCGGGCCTTCAGCCCTGCACTCCACTTCTGCAAAAGTCCTAGGGCGTTGCCCTAGGCTGGTATGAGGCCGGGCCGTTGGCCCTGAAATTCGCGGCAACGAGAGGGGCAGGCCCGGGAATTGTTTCACACGAAGGCACGAAGGCTCAAAGGCGCAAAGAAAGGCAAAGGAACCGAGGGGTTCAGTCCTTTGCGTCTTTGCGTCTTTGCGTGAGATATTCCGGTCTTCCATTCTCTGCGGTGGTTTGCGCGAGATTTTTTAGACGTCGAGGTTGCGCACGTTGAGGGCGTTGTCTTCGATGAAGGCGCGGCGGGGTTCCACCACGTCGCCCATGAGGATGTTGAACATCTTGTCGGCTTCGACGGCGTTGGTTTCGTTGAGTTCCACGCGGAGCAGCTTGCGCTTGTCCGGGTTCATGGTGGTCTCAAAGAGCTCCTTGGCGTTCATTTCACCCAAGCCTTTGAATCGCTTGATCTGCACGCCGCGCCGGCCCATTTCCTTGACGCCCGCGAGGATTTGCGGGATGGCGAAGACCGGGGTGAAGTTGGCTTTTTCGCCTTCGCCCTCGACCAGTTCAAAGATCGGGTGGTCGCTGTCGGCGTAGTGCTCGATGGTGAGCCCTTTGCGCGAGAGTTCGGCGATGATTTTTTGCAGGCTGGCGCTTTCGTGCAGTTCCACGAGCTTGCCCCGGCGGCGCGGGCCGCTGCTGCTGCCACGCGGGGCGGGGGCTGCGGGTGCGGCGGGGAGGCCGTCGATGGTCAGTTCCGGCTCGGGCTCCGGCTCGAAGAGGGCGAGGTCGAGGTTTGTCAGGTGGAAGCCGCGCACTTCGCCCTCGTCGTGGAAGAAGTGGACGCTCTCGTCGTTCCCTTCGCGCACTTTCACCAAATAGGTGGGAAGCTTGCCGCTCTTGAAGTCGCGCGCGGCGAGGTAGCTCTCGAAATCGCCGCCGTGCCGACGGACGGCTTCGCTGAATTTGTCGAGCTTCTCCAGCAGGTCGAGGATTTCCTTGAGCGCGGTGGCGCTGAATTCCTTGCCGTCGGTGACGTTGCGCAGGCGCACGTCTTCGAGCGCAAGGGAGATGAGGATTTTGTTGAGCTGCACGTCGTCGTCCACGTATTCCTCGCGCTTCTTGCGCTTGATTTGGTAGAGCGGCGGCTGGGCGATGTAGATTTTGCCGTGCTTCATCAGCTCGGTCATCTGCCGGTAGAAGAAGGTGAGCAGCAGGGTGCGAATGTGGGAGCCGTCCACGTCGGCGTCCGTCATGATGATGATGCGGCCGTAGCGCAGGCGCTCCATGTTGAAGGAGCCTTCCATTTCGCCGCCGCCGATGCCGGTGCCGATGGCGGTGATCATGGTCTGGATTTCGGTGTTTTGGAGCACCTTGTCCAGGCGGGCTTTTTCAACGTTAATGAGCTTGCCGCGAATCGGCAAAATCGCCTGGTAGCGGCGGTCGCGCCCTTGCTTGGCGGAGCCGCCTGCCGAGTCACCCTCGACGATGTAGAGTTCCGTGAGATCCGGGTCGCGCTCGGAGCAGTCGGCCAGCTTGCCGGGGAGTCCGCCGCCGGTCAGCGCGCTCTTGCGGACGGTTTCCCGGGCGCGGCGGGCCGCTTCCCGGGCGCGGGAAGCCATGAGGGCTTTCTCGATCACCTTCTTGGCCACCTGCGGGAACTGGTCAAAGTGGAGCATGAGCCCCTCATACACGATGGAGGAAACAATGCCGTCCACTTCCGGGTTCACGAGCTTGGATTTGGTCTGCGCATTGAAGCTCGGGTTCGGGTGCTTGACGGAGAGCACGCAGGTGAGCCCTTCGCGGACGTCGTCGCCGCTGATGGCAGCGTCCTTTTCCTTCACCAGGTTGTTCTGCTTGGCGTATTGGTTGATGGCGCGGGTGAGGGCGCTGCGGAAGCCGGTGAGATGCGTGCCGCCGTCGGCGTTCGGGATCGCGTTGGTGAAGCAAAGGATCTGGTCGTTGTAAGAGTCGTTGTATTGCAGCACGACGTCGCAATACATGTCGTCTTCAACTTCCTTCTGCTCCTTGTCGCGGAATTGCACCTTGCGCTTGCCGCCCAGCACGACCGGTTTGGGGTGGAGCAGGGTCTTGTTTTCGCCCAACTGCCGCACAAACTCCTCAATGCCCAGCTTGTAGAAGAACGTCTCCTTTTTGACGGCCTCACCGCGCTCGTCGCTGAGGGTGATCTCCAGTCCGGGGTTGAGGAACGCCAACTCGCGCAGCCGTGCCGCGAGTTTGGGAAACTGGAACTCCGTGGTGGTGAAAATGGTCGGATCGGGCAGGAAGGTGATGAGGGTGCCGGTCTGCTTGAGGTTTTTGACCTCGCCAATCACGCTCAGCTTTTGCGTGGTGACGCCGCGCTCAAAGGCCATGTGGTAGACCTTGCCGTCACGGGTGACTTCCGCCTTGAACCAGTCTGAAAGCGCGTTGACGCACTTGGCGCCGACGCCGTGCAGACCGCCGGAGAATTTGTACGCCCCCTGGCCGAACTTGCCGCCCGCGTGCAGGTTGGTGAGCACCAGTTCGATGGCCGGGATCTTGAACTTCGGGTGCATGTCCACCGGGATGCCGCGTCCGTTGTCCCGGATGGAGCAGGAGCCGTCGGCGTGGATGGTGATGTCGATCCTTTTACAAAACCCGGCGAGATGTTCGTCAATGGAGTTGTCCAGCACCTCAAAGACGCAGTGGTGCAGGCCCCGTTCATCTGTTGGCCCGATGTACATGCCGGGGCGTTGACGGACTCCCGCCAATCCTTCGAGCTTGTCGATCTTGGAAGCATCGTAGAGCTGATCGGCGGCAATGTGGCCGGAGGCGTTGGATTCTTCGTTATTGGTGGGTTCGATGGCGTCAGGTTCTGACATAGGAAAAATTCAGGAAAAATACGGCGCTGAAGTTACCCCGTTGCGAAATAAACAACAACTTTATTTTTCAGCCCTCTCAATCTATTGGGGTGAGGAGAAGCGCTGGATACAAGATATTGCGGGTGCGTCCTGAAAAACTCCAAGATGGACAGATTTACCCACTTCTGGAAGAGTGCGGGGCAATGCTGCGCCTTCCTCCTCTGAAAACGCTCGCCTCTCTGGGCGGCCTGACGCTGCTGCTTGTTTTGACGGTGTGGCTGCGGTGCTGGAACCAGGAAGAGGTGTTTGTGGAGGGAAAGACGTTCTTTGTGGACCCGGACTGTTACTCCCGGATGACGCGGGTGCAGCGGGTCTATGAGCACCCCAGCCGGGTCATTCACCGCCACGAATTTGAGAACTGGCCCGAGGGAACCCAGCCGCACACGACGGCCCCCTTCGACTACCTGACCGCCGGGTTGGCGCTTGCCCTGCGGCCCTTCACCCCCAATGCACCGGCGGCGCTGGATTTGGCCGGCGCGTGGATTTCCCCCCTCTTGGGCGTGCTGACAGCGGGGTTTCTCTGGTTCTGGAGCGGTCGACGCAAGTTAAGCTACCGGCTTTGCATGCTCTTTTTCTTCGCCGTAAGCCCCATCCTGGTGCATGGGACGGTGTTGGGGCGACCGGATCACCAGTCGTTGCTCCTGCTTTGCCTGGCCGTGGCGTTGGGGGCGGAAACGCTGCTTCTGGAGACGCCTTCCCGCGGTTGGGCTCTTGCGGGCGGCTTGGCATGGGGAGTGGGGCTGTGGGTGTCCCTGTATGAGCCGTTGGTGTTGCTGGTGGGGATGCTGCTGCTGAGACTCATTGTAGGGCGCAAGGCGTTCTTTTCGCGGGAGCGAGCCGCTTGGAGTCTGGCGCTTGCGGGCGTTCTGCTGCTGGCCGGGCTTGTGGACGGGTGGAGATGGCCTGCCGCCGACCCGGTGGTGCAGGAGTATTTTTCCAACTGGGCAAAAACGGTTGGCGAGCTTGCTTGCGTCCCGTTTTCTGGTCTTTGGAAATGGACGGGCTGGCTGCTGATCCCGGCTCCGTTGCTCCTCATCTGGAGCGCTTGGAACCGGCAGGACCGCGCCGCGTGGTTCTGGCTGATGCTCATTTTGGCGCTCTCTGCGCTCACGTGCTGGCAAGCGCGCTGGGGCTACTTTTTGGCATTGGTCTTTGCCATGGCGCTGTCCACGCTGCTGAATGTGTTTCCCAAACGCTGGATCGCTTTTGGGGCGTTTGCCGTGTCCCTCTGGCCGCTGGCCATGGAGTGGGATCGGCAGACCGACCCGAAAAACGCGCCGTTGCGAATGGAGCAGCGGATGGACAACCTCGCGCTCTACAACGTGGCGCAGTCGCTCCGCAGCACACACCGGCTTCCCATTCTTGCCCCGTGGTGGCAATCCCCGGCGCTGGCCTACTGGTCGGGCCAACCGTGTGTGGCGGGGAGTTCCCACGAGAGCCTCCCGGGAACCGTGGATGCCTCGCTGTTTTACCTGAGCACCGATTCGGACGCGGCAGAGGCAATCCTCGCCCGGCGGCGTGTGGCGTGCGTGGTGGTGTATGATCCCGAGCGTGTGAACGCCGTCTCCAGTGCCATCCTGGGCAAACCCACTCCAAGGGACGCGATGGGCCGGCTCCTGTATGAACGCCCGCACAGCCCCCCGCCGTTTTTGAAGCTCGTGGAGACCTCTTCCAACGCAGCCTTCCGCGTGTTTCTTTATTCCGCTGGATTGGAAAAATAATCCGCCCCCTCCCCGTTGAGTCCAAACGTGCGCAGCCGCCCGAAACCAGTGGCGGAGAGGCAACGGATGAAAACCAAAGATTTGACCAAAGAGGCGCCGCGCAGCCCGCGCGTGCGAATCCGCGACTACGCGATCCTCGCGCGCGCCATTGACAAGTGCCGGGCCGAGATGGTGGGCAAAGCCGGCGAATACCACTATGATTGTCCGCTCGACCGGACGCTCTTCACCTTCAAAGGCGTCACGGGCGAGGAGTTCAGGGAACAGGTGAAGCGCAGGCACACGGACGAGGAACTGGGCCTCTGGCTCGACGAACACGGCATTGCCAAAACGCCCGAGGAGATTCAGGCGTGGAGCGATTCCATGGAGACCTACCGCCTCTACAACAACCTGGAAAAACGGGAGTCCTTCGTATTGGAGTGCACCCGGCTGGGGCTCAACCCCGCCAAGACCACCCTCTTTGAGTGGCTGGAGGCGGATGATCGGGCAAGCCTGCCTCATTCCCCAGTAACGGTGTAGAAATCGCTTTCCGCGCGGCGATTTCGCGACTACGCTCCCCGCCCTTATGTTAAGCGCAGGCATCGTCGGGCTCCCAAACGTCGGAAAATCCACCCTCTTTAACGCGGTCACGCGGACGCGTAAAGCGCAGGCGGCGAATTATCCGTTTTGCACCATCGACCCCAACCAGGGCGTCGTCGTGGTACCCGATCCCCGTTTGGCTGCGCTTTCCAAGATTTCCCACTCCAAGAAACTCATCCCGGCGGTGATCGAATTTGTGGACATCGCGGGCCTCGTGCGCGGCGCGAGCCAGGGAGAGGGGCTCGGCAACCAATTCCTGAGCCACATCCGTGAAGTCAACGCCATCGTGCAGGTCGTCCGCTGTTTTGAGAACGACGACATCCATCACGTTGCCGGGAGCATCGATCCCGTGCGCGACATCGAAGTCATCAACACCGAGTTGATCCTAGCCGACATGGCCTCCATCCAGAAACGCGGTGAGCGGCTGCAAAAAGCGGTTCGCACAGGTGACAAGGTGGCCAAGGCCGAAGCGGCGGTCATCGAAAAATTGATCCCGCACCTCGACGCAGGCAAACCGGCCATCACGCTCGACCTCACCGAGGAGGAAAAGCGCATCGCCAAGGAGTTCATGATGATGACGATGAAGCCGGTCATCTTCGCCTGCAACGTGGCGGAAGGCGACCTTGCGCAGATTGCCGCCGAGATCGACGCCGCACAGGAGCAGGAAGGCGGCCCCGCAAAGGATGTCGTGGAAATGCATCCCTCCACACGCTACGTCAAGGCCGTGCAGGACTACGTCCGCACGCACCTTGCCACGGAGGCCGTCGTCATCAGCGCGCAGATCGAGAGCGAGTTGATCGACCTGCCCGAGGAGGAAGCGCAGGAGTATTTGAAGGATCTCGGCGTGAGCGAGAGCGGCGTTGGTTCCTTGATCCGCGCGGTCTACCATTTGTTGGGCCTGCGCACCTACCTCACCACCGGCGAGCAGGAAACCCGTGCGTGGACGATCAACGCAGGGGACAAAGCGCCCGCTGCCGCCGGGGTCATTCACTCTGATTTCGAGCGCGGCTTCATCGCCGCGGAAACCATCGGCTTTGACGAATTGGTTTCTTTCGGTTCCTTTGCAAAAGCCCGCGAAGCGGGAAAACTTCGCATCGAAGGCAAGGAGTATACCGTCAAGGATGGCGACGTGATGGAGTTCCGCTTCAACGTCTAGAAGGCAGGCGACGTAAAGATCCCTCCGTCCTATAAGGCGCGTGCCGTCGGCTGGTCTATTAGGAATGCTTGTATTGGGGGTAAGTAAGAGGGCGTATTGTTGTATGGGTCTGGAAACGATAAAAACGCCTTCCTGCCAGCAAAACCTATTATCTGAACTGGATAAAAGAATTTGCTGCATAATCATTGCCATGAAAAAAGTCCTCCTAGCTGTAGTTCTCACAGGGCTGGTTTGTTTCACCTCCGTTTTCGCAAAGGAATCCACAGCCGCCAATGCCTTGGGGGAAGTTTCTGGGGTAAGTCCTTTGGTGATTATCGCTGGTGGTATTGGAATGCTCCTCATGGGGCAGCGTATGCGTCGCCACAGCAGCTAGAGCGTTCCAATTTTTTCTGTCGCCGTCCTTTGCGGCGGTACGTGCCATCGCTCTACTTTTTTGCGGTATCTGGCGCTTTTCGCTTCGGGCAAATCCACGTGCAATGGATTCGTAATCATGGTACAATAGCTTTGTGAAGCCTTTGAGTCTTCGCGGGAAATTAATGGCGTTGATGATGCTGGCGTTCCTGCCGGTGGTGGTGCTTGAGGTGAATACTGCGGCCGTATTGGAACGGCGCGCGGCAGAAAACGCCAGGGAGGAGGCGATGCGTCTCTCGCGGCTTTGCGCCAGCAATCAGCAGGCTTTGATTGATTCGGTGCGCCAACTCCTGACCGTGTTGGCCCAAACTGAAGGTGTGCAGCGGCAATACAAAGGGGAGTGCCAGGCGCTCTTCCAAAAGCTGCTGGATGAAAACCCGATGTTTGCGATTGTGGGAGCCCTCGATATGCAAGGGAATGTGATTTGCAGCGCTCCGGAAATCCGCGAGCCTACCCACCTGGCGGATCGCGCTTTCTTTCAACGTGCAGTGGCAACGAAATCTTTCGTGATCGGCGATTTTGTTTTGGGGCGCATTAGTGGAAAGCCGACGCTGCATATGGCGCTCCCGGTTTGGAATGAGGCGGGGGTGATGACGGCGGTGGTGTATGTAGGGCTTGACCTGCGGGCGATGAGCGAGTTTGGCACGCGGGTGCCGCTGCCTGCGGGCGGGACGATGTCCATGGTTGGCCCCGATGATCTGCTGCTGCTTCGCTATCCCGACCCCGAGAAATGGATCGGCAGCCATGCGACGCGGGGATTGATGAGCAGCGCGGTTCCTCCCAACGCCAGGGAGGGATTTGTGGATGGGGAGGGCGTGGACAAACAGGAGCGCATTTTCGCCATCAACCGCATCGACGCGCCGGGCATCGGCAGCCTTTACGTGAGCGTCGGGGTTTCCAAGAAGGAGGCATACGCGCCGTTTCGCAAGCAGATCCGCGATCAACTGCTCATGATGGCGGGAATCGCTTCCCTGGCGTTGGCTGCGGCGTGGAGGCTTGGCCGTAGCGGCATCGTGCATCCGACCCGCCATCTTGCAGGGGTGGCGCGGGCCTTGAGCGCGGGGCAGCTCGACGTGCGCAGCACGCTGCGGGGCGGCGAGTTTGGCGAAATCGGCACGGCATTCAACCAGATGGCCGAGGCGTTGGCCCGGCGGATCGCTGAACTCAATGCCGTGCAGGAGGATCTGCGCCGCGCGCAGGACGAACTGGAACTGCGCGTAGAAGAGCGTACCGAGGACGCCCGCCGCGCCCTGGCCGAGCTTCACCGTTCCAACCAGGAGCTGGAGCAGTTCGCCTACATGGTTTCCCATGATCTCCAGGAACCGTTGCGGATGGTGGCCAGCTACACCCAGCTCTTGGAGCGGCGTTACAGGGATCAACTGGATTCCACCGCCCACGAGTTCATTGGCTATGCCGTGGAAGGGGCGCAGCGGATGCAGGGGTTCATTCAAGATATTTTGGAGTATTCCCGCGTCGGGACGCACGGACGCCCCTTTGAGCGCCTGCATGTCGGGCGGCTGGTTCGGCAAGCCCTGGAGAATCTCCGGGTGGCCATCGAAGAAAAAGGCGCACAGGTGGTTTGCGGCGAAATGCCGGAGTTGGATGCCGACCCGGTGCAACTCGGCCAGCTTTTCCAAAACCTGATTGGCAACGCGCTCAAATTTTCCGGCGCCGCGCCGGTGCGCATCGAAATCGGAGCCGTCTGGCGCGAGGGAATGTGGGAGTTTGTCGTGCGGGACAACGGCATCGGCATCGCAGCGGCGGATCTCGAACGCATTTTCGTCATCTTTCAGCGCTTGCACACCCGTCAGGAATACCACGGAAGCGGGATCGGGCTGGCGGTTTGCAAGCGCATTGTCGAACGCCACGGGGGGCGGATCTGGGTGGAATCCCAACCGGGCAAGGGTTCTTCCTTTTATTTTACCCTCCCGGAACGGCAGGAGAACCGCGTTTCCCCGATTCTCTAAGTAGCCGTTCATCCAAATTCCGCCATTGCACCCCATGCCAGTTCCAGAAAGAATGCAGCCATGCAAGGGAGTCAGCCAGTAGGAAGGCAGCCGACCATTCGCGTCCTGCTCGTGGAAGATAACCCGGGCGACGCGCGGCTGATCCAGGAGTTGCTCAAGGAAGCGAAGGGGGGAGAGTTTGAAACGGTGGTGGTTCCCCGACTTTCGGAGGCGATGGAGCGCCTTGACCGCGAAAAATTCCGGCTCATTTTGCTCGATCTCTCGCTGCCCGACAGCCACGGCATCGAGACATTTTATAAAATGACGGCGCATGCCCCGCTCATTCCGCTGATCGTCTTGAGCGGACTCGACGACGAAGCGCTTGCGTTGCAGACCGTGGAGACGGGGGCGCAGGATTACCTGGTCAAAGGGCAGGTCGATCCCCGGATTCTCGAACGCGCCATTCGCTACGCCATGAAGCGCGTGGAGGCAGAGCGCGCGCTTGCCGAAGAACGCAATCTGCTGCGCAGCGTCATCGACAACCTTCTGGACTCCATTTACGTCAAAGATGCCCAGGGGCGTTACCTCCTCGACAATATCGCCCACAGGCGCTTGCTCGGGGTGGATGCCGCTGAAAATGTGGTGGGCAAAAGCATCTTCGATTTCTTTCCGCCTGCCGCAGCCTCCAAGTTTCAGGAGGACGATGCCGCGGTGCTCCGTTTGGGCCGGCCTGTTGTGAACCGCGAAGAAGTGCTCGTGGCGTCGGATTCGGCCACCGTGCGCTGGATGTCCACGACAAAGGTTCCGTTGCGCAACCGCAGCGGTCAGGTCATTGGCGTGGTCGGCATCGGGCGCGACATCACCGAACGCAAGGCGGCGGAGGAACAGATTTTCCGCTACAACGCGGAAATCCGCCAGCGCAACGTGGAACTGGAAGACGACCTGCACATGGCGCGCGAGATCCAGCAGGCGTTTCTGCCCCAGCAATACCCGACATTCCCGCGCGGGGCGTCCCCTGCGGCAAGCGCGATCCGGTTTTGGAGCCGCTACATTCCGACGACTGCCGTGGGCGGGGATTTCTTCCACATCCTGCCCATTTCCGACACCGAGGCGGGCGTGTTCATTTGCGACGTGATGGGGCACGGTGTGCGGGCCGCCCTGGTCACGGCCATTCAACGCGCTTTGGTGGAGGAAATGCTCCCAACGGCCAACGACCCCGGGCGGTTTCTCACAGAGATCAACCGCGCCTTGCTCTCCATCCTGCGCCGGGCGCGCACGCCGATGTTCGCCTCCGCATTTTCGCTGGTCGTGGATACCGCGCGCGGCTGTGTGCGCTATGCCAATGCGGGGCACCCCAGCCCGATTCATATCCGCCGGGAAACCGGGCAGATCCGTTTCCTCTGCGCTGAATCCGAGCGGCCCGGGCCCGCCCTGGGGGTGTTCAAGGACGCCGTGTATGAGACGCGCACCTTTCCCATCGAACCGCGCGATCTTGTGTTGCTCTTCACCGACGGCCTTTACGAGGTGGAGGGGAGCCAGGACGCCTTTTACAGTCAGGAAATGTTGCTTGAGCTTTTGCGCAAAGAGATGACACAGCCCACGGAACGCTTGATCGAGGAAACCTTGGGCGAAATTCGCAACTTCGCCCTCGGCCACACTTTTACTGACGATGTTTGTTTGATTGGGGTGGAAATTGAACGCACGGATGGTATCCTCAGCCTCAATCCTTAGTTTCCGACGTGAAACCACCCCCCAAATTTATTCGCGTTTTCCTGGTTGTTGAAAGTGAGCAGGATGAAAAGACCATCGCCAAAATGCTTCAAGAAAGCGGGCGCGGCCAGTTCATTCTAAGCGGCGTCTTCGGCTGCGTGGAGGAGGCGTTTTGCGGTCTGGAAACCGGCGTGGGAGTGGATGTGATTTTGCTGGATCTTGCCCTGCCCGATTCCAAGGGGGTGGAGACCTTTTCCCGCCTTGCGCAAGCGGGGGCGGAGCAACCGGTGATCATTCTGTCCAGCAACGAGGACGAGCCGCTGGCCATCGAGACCCTTCGCATGGGCGCGCAGGACTACCTCTTGAAGAGCGAGCTGACCGCCAAAATGCTTGTCCGCAGCATGCATTGCGCCATCGAGCGCAATCAGGCGGAACTTGAAGGCAAGGGCGCGCGAGAGAACCTCGAAAAAAAGGTGAAGGAACTCACCCAGACGTTGGCTCAGGTGAACGGGCGCCTTTCTGAAGCGTTGGATCAGTTGCAAACCGCGCAGTCCATGGCGGCGCAACAAGATCGACTTTACGCCTTGGAGCGCATGGCGGGGGGCATTGCGCACGATTTCAACAACGCGCTTTCTCCCATCCTTGCCTATAGCGACTGGCTTTTGAGAAGAACGGACGCTTTGCCTGATGAAACCGGCCTCCGCAAAGCCTTGCACAGTATCCACAGCTCGGCGGGACATTGCGCCGAGGTTGTTTTGCGCCTGCGTGAGTTTTGCCGGGCCCGCGAGGAATTCGATCCCTTTGAGCCCCTGGATTTGAGCGAGGTGGTTCAAAGCGTTGTCGATTTGACCCAGGCTTCATGGAAAGATCAGGCCCAGGCGAGAGGCTGCTCCATTGTCATGGACACCCACTTTTGCGCGGTGCCCAAAGTCCAGGGAGGCCGGGAGGAACTGGAGGAGCTCTTTGCCAATCTCATTCTGAACGCTGCGGATGCGATTCGCGACAAAGGCGTGATCTCCGTGAGCGTGGAGAGCCAGGAGGGACGGGTGCGTGTCTGCATCACCGACAATGGAGAGGGAGCTGCCGAACAAGGCATGGACCCGCTTTTCACCACCAATGCGGACAAGGAAATAGGCCGGAATCTCGGGTTTGGCGCTATTTACGTGATCGCCCAGCGCCATGATGCGCAACTCAACATCGAAGGCGCGGAGGGAGGCGGCACAAAGGTCACGGTGGACTTCCCCGCATCCTTCGCTCCAGAGCCCTCCATGCCGGTAAATCTGGAGGCGGCCTCCGTGTCTGCCAAGCCGATGAAAGGGCTGCGCATTCTGGCTGTTGATGACGAGCCGAGCATTCGCGAAATCCTCGCCATCTACCTCACCGAAGAGGGCTGCGACGTCGAATTCGCAGCAGGGGGAGCCGAGGCGCTGACCAAATTTGAAAAGGGGCGCTTCGACCTTTTGCTTACGGACTACTCCATGCCCGGCATGAGCGGCGACCGTTTGGCTGCGGCGATCCGCGCCAGCGATCCCGAGATCCGCATCGCGTTGCTCACCGGCTTCGGCTCACAGATGCCCCAAGGTGCGCCCTTGCGCCTCGAAGTGGACGCGATCATTGCCAAACCCTTCAGCGTGCAAACCCTTCAGACGGGGATTGCGGAGGCCATGGAGGGCGGAAAATAGGAGTCCCACGGATGAAGCTCTTCCAACCTTACTGCATTAGCGACGGCAAGGGCTTCAAGCTCAAGCATTGCAAGCCCGGCGATACCGGCCCTTTCCACTCCAGGGAACATGCGGAGGCCCTCTTGGCCAAAGGCATTGCCGAGCTTTCCGAGCTGCAGGAGAAACTCTATGCGCAGGACAAATGGGCGGTGCTGCTCATCTTCCAAGCCATGGACGCCGCAGGCAAGGACGGCACAATCAAGCATGTCATGAGCGGCGTGAACCCGCAGGGGTGCGATGTCCATTCCTTCAAGTCCCCCTCGGCACAGGAACTGGACCATGATTTCCTCTGGCGCACCAACATCGCCCTGCCCGAGCGCGGGCGCATCGGCATTTTCAACCGCAGCTACTACGAGGAGACGCTGGTCGTGCGGGTGCACCCCGAATTTTTGGGGCGCCAGAAACTCCCGGAGCGGCTTGCCGGCAAACACCTCTGGCGGGAACGCTTTGAGGACATCAACGCCTACGAACGCTACCTCACGCGCAACGGCGTCGTCATCCGCAAGTTCTTCCTCCATGTCTCCCGCGAGGAGCAAAAGCGGCGGTTCCTGAGCCGGCTTGAAGAGCCGCAAAAGAACTGGAAATTTTCCATGGCCGACGCCGCCGAACGGGAGCGTTGGGACGACTACATGCACGCCTACGAGCAGACCATCCGGCACACCGCCACCCCGCATTCCCCGTGGTATGTGGTGCCTGCCGACAACAAATGGTTTACGCGGCTGGTCGTGGCAGACGTCATTGTGGACACGCTCAAATCCCTCAACCTCGCCTTCCCCAAAGTGGACGCCGCCCAGCGCAAGGAGCTTGCCGCCGTCCGCGAAACGCTCTTGAAGAGCAAGTAGGGGCTCACGCATCTAAATTAGAGCAGCTCTCAAAAAGAATTTCCGT
>SESG01032452.1_pt1 | contig 37680 bp, 30 predicted proteins | sample 3171421 | NCBI WGS metagenome assembly SESG01 (sample SAMN10866946, study PRJNA518727) | freshwater metagenome | biome: subpolar coniferous forest; feature: holomictic lake; material: water; isolation source: holomictic Lake 227, 6 m and 8 m depth | place: Canada: near Kenora, Ontario | collected...
TTGAAGAAGATGAGTCACAGGGGGGAAATATGGATTTTAGTTCAGTGAAATTAATTTTAAATTTGAAATTTCTGACGCAAGAGCTACCTTCGCAAAGCTGTGGTTAAGCCTTCAGCCCTCAGCCTAAAAGCCTTCAGTCTAATAGCCCTCAGCCTTCAGCCTAAAAGCCTTCAGCCTAAAAACCTTCAGCCAATAACACATAATCTAATAAATTAACGACTAATCTCCTTGTCCCTCTCTGTCACAATACTTGGTAGTAATTCTGCCACTCCCACCAGTGAGCGTTTTTCCAGTGCCCAGGTTGTTCAGGCCGGTCATGAATGGCTATTGCTTGACTGTGCGGAAGGGACACAAATCCAGCTGAGACGAAACAAAATCAGTCTTTTAAAAATCAAACATATTTTTATCAGTCACCTCCATGGAGATCATTTTTTTGGTTTGATAGGCTTGTTGACCACAGTACATCTATTGGGGCAGAAAGAGACTGTTACTGTATTCGGGCCAGAATTATTAAGAAGTGTTATTGAATACCAACTTGAGGTAACAGAAACAACGCTACGGTATCCATTGAATTTCATTGCAATAGATCCTGCTAAGTTCAAAATAATCTTCCAGAACAAAGAATTAAGTGTCACTTCGGTTCCTTTACAACATGGAATCCCTTGTTGTGGTTTTTTAATCCGCGAGAAGGAATCATTGCGACATGTCCGTAAAGATCTTGGGCTCGAGAAAACTATTCCCCTTGAGGCTTTCAAGGCTTTACAAGCAGGGAAAGATGTAATAAACATGAAGGGAGAATTGATATTAAATCAGGAAGTCACCTTGCCCGGAAAGTCTTCTGTTTCATACGCCTATTGTACCGACACCGCTTTCCACGAATCGTTGAGCGATCTCATCAAAGACGTGACTTGTCTTTTTCATGAAGCAACCTTTATGGAGAAAGAGCTGCACCTGGCAAGGGAGAAGCAGCATTCTACTGCAAGGGATGCTGCCCGAATTGCGCGCTTAGCTTGTGCTAAAAAGTTAATCATCGGACACTTCTCGGCCCGTTATAAGAACTTATCCGAATTATTGCAGGAAGCCCGTGACATCTTCCCATCGACAGATCTTGCAGAGGACAGTAAAACATTTCTCATTGACAACACATTATGATTTTAATTGCTGACAGCGGAAGTACACGTACCGAATGGTATGTTTTAAGGAAAGGCCATCCTGGAATACAGCTTGAAACCATTGGATTCAATCCGTATTTCACCAAGCCAGAGACCATTCACGATTCCATCGACAAGGACCTTACGCCATTTTTCTATCCTGACAAAGTGGAAGAGCTCTATTTTTACGGAGCAGGTGTTGGTTTAGAAAGCAACAGGGACAAAATTGCGGATATCCTTAAAGATCACTTTGAAAATGCCGACATTGAAGTCATGACAGATATGCTTGGTGCAGCAAGGGCTATATTTGGAAACGGAAGTGGCATTGCCTGCATCCTGGGCACAGGTTCTAATGCCTGCATTTTCGAAAACGGGAAGATCACGTATCAACCACCATCGTTGGGTTATATTCTGGGTGATGAAGGCGGCGGCGTCCACCTTGGAAAAGCGCTCCTGACAGCATATATCCGAAGGACACTACCGGAGGATCTGCGTGAAAAGTTTCTGTTAAAATATAAAAAAGATGAAACGACCATTGTGGAATCAATTTATCGCTTGCCAGGACCAAATGCTTTCATTGCGGGGTTTACGCCATTTCTTACTGAAAATATAGACCATCCATTTATTGGGAATATTATTGAGGAATCCTTCAGAGCATTTTTTAAAAGCAATTTATTTCCTACAGATTCCAATGCAGAAATGCAATATGGTTTTGCAGGTTCTGTCGCATTTCATTTTAAAGAATTCCTGATAAAAACAATGATGGGACTTAGCCTTAAGCCCGGTCCCATCATTGCGTCACCAATCGAAGGATTGGTTCATTATCATAACAAAGAGGAATTCCCCCTACTCTTTCAGTAATTTTTGAATCATCGTTCCGTCTTTCGTCACCACTACAACGGTATACATCCCACTGTCAATACCTTCTAGTGGAATCATAACATCTTGTATGCCTCCAGGAATATTTAATTCCTGAGTCCAAACTGTTCTCCCCAACATATCAAGTAACATAATATGAGCATTCTCATTGCCTGAAGCACTAAAACTGGCTCTTACATAGGTCTTTGCAGGATTCGGTAACAGATGCAATCCTTTTGACTCATTATAAGAAGAAATTCCAAGCGTAATATTCTCATTATGTGTGATACTGTTTGTTCCGCAGGCATTGTAAACTGTGAGTGTAACTGCATATGAACCATAATTTGCATAGGTATGCACAGGGTTCTCCAATGTTGAAGTCTGTCCATCTCCAAAATTCCACAGAAAGGTATTACTTTCTATACTGGTATTATGAAAACTCATGGACAAGCCACCAAGCAAAGTCGCTGAAAAATTAGGGGTTGGAACCTCGGCATTGACATAAGCAGCAACCAGCACCCGTTCACTGGTACAAGGCTGAGGTACTACTTCCCAATCATAGAAGTAGTAATAATAGGTATAAGTATTTGCGCCACCTGCACTACTTCCTGTAACGGACAATAAGCCTGCAACAGTATAAGGATAGGCACAACCACTTTTATCCCTATACAGATCGGGATTTGATGGCCCTGCCAGACGGTAGCCTATACCTGTTGGAACATTAAAATTCAGATTTATACGGCTCTCACCAGCGGGAATATTGATATTGGTACTGGTAAGTACATTCCCTTGTGAATCCCTGAGTTCAATACTTCGGGTCCCTGCAGTCCCCGCATAAACTTTTACTGACTTTATGGTTACAGGAGCCATCACATCAAATGACTCATAATGGGAAGTAAAATTGGTATAATAGCTTCCGCCTGTTGTGTTATTTGTTTTTGCAGTAAAAACATGAGGTGAAACAACCTGGTTTTCAACATAGTACTTTTGTGTTGTTGACAAAACCGGAGTTGTATAAGAGGTGCCTGTAAAGAAAGGAGTTCCGCCTGATGGACTGGTATACCAGCGAACGCTATCCGGTGCTGAGGCTGTCAATGTCAGGGCAGCAGGACCGCCACAGATGCTTGCAGAAACGCAAAGCGGAGTACTCGGTGGATTAACTGTGATATAGTTAATTTTCTGTAAAGTGTCGCTGCCACAGGCACCGCCATCCGCAGTTAATTTAACAGAAAAGGTACCGGCGAAGGCGAAATTATGGGTTGGTTCAAACAAGGTATCTGATCCGCCATCACCGAAATCCCAGTTAAAATGAATGGCGTTATTTGTGTTGTTTGAAAAATTCACGGTGGCAGGAAGTGTACAGAAACTTTGTGCTGAGGCGTTAAAATCACAGCTAACACCTGGAGAGAATGCATTACCGATTCCCACTGCGTACATGGCATTGGTCACAGTCTGAACTTCAGGTGAACAGGATCCGAAAAGTTCTGTCGCGGATTGAATAGAGTAAAAACGGGCATCTGCATACTGAGAATTGGCATCAAGCCAAACAGTAAGAGTCCTAAATGCTACATCAGAAGCTTTGTCCTTACCAATCCCAATCACATTATAAGAATTGTTAATGTCATTAGTGCCGCTTCCTCCCTGTGCAGTAAGATAAAACCAGAAACAGATCACACCGGAATTGGTATGCACGCCTCCATTATCGCCCCCGCCTGTAGCCCAATGAGTGCCAAGGTAGGTATCGGGTAGTTGAAACTGATTTGGATTTGACATGGAACGAAAAGCCTGTCCGATATCCTCTCCAATCAACCAGTCAGCGCCAATAGTGTCGCCATAAAATTCAACCATCGTGCCAAAAATATCTGAATATCCTTCATTCAAAGCACCTGACTCATAAGAATAGGTAAGATTGGCCGTGAACTCATCGAGGCCGTGTGTGATCTCATGTCCACAGATATCGAGTGCCGTGAAAGGAGTAAACGTTTGTCCCCCGCTGGTTCCTCCGTCACCATAAGTCATCACCTGGCCATCCCAGAAGGCATTGGAATAGGCAACATTATAATGAACATAACTCTTTAACTTATATCCCAGATTGTCGATGCTGTTCCGATTGTGCATGACTTTAAAATAATCATAGGTCATCTCAGCACCATAATGGCCGTCAGTGGCAATTTCGTCTTTCTGTGGGTTGACGTTGTTCCAATAATTGTTGCTATCAATGAAATCAACAGCATTTCCATAATTGCTGCCTTGCAGCAAATTATATGTCTCAATCCCATTTCCTCTGCCCGTTTCCCTGAGGCGAAAAATAGTCTCATTAAACAAATCGGTTTTAATCTTCTTGATTCCCAAATATTTAGTAACAGCAGTACCTGTTGTATCTGCCTCATAAATTTTATTATTCTCCTTAAGAATTGCGCCGGTTTGGGCATCAACAAAGAGCTCAAGCCTCTTTAAGGGTACGGCTGCATAGATGTTAAAAAGGTAGCAATACCGATGCGTTTTGACGGCAGTCGGCAGCAATACAAGTTTCCCTTTGGGATAATAGCTGGCAGCAGCATCACCGGTGAGTTCCTGTAAACGCTTGTCCTCTCCCGGAATTTCCCATTTATATACGCTGGCTTTCATATATTCCAACCCATGCGCTAAAGCCTGTTTCTCGCTAATTAGCGGGCTGTTTTCTGCAATTACCGATTTGTAAAAACGCCCATTCAATGACTGAACCTTTCCTTCTTTGGTATGCGCTATAAAAGTGGCATCCCAAACCTCTACGCCCTGGTAAGTCTGCCTGTTACGGTAATGCAACATACCCATCCTCTTGTCATCTTCAGTACGATATTGAATACTTGACATCGGACTGGAAATGTCATAATTCTCCGACAACCATGCATTTAAGCTATTGTAGTCAAACTGGCTTTGTTTGTTCAACCTGATAAAATCAGGCAAATCAAAACCTGGCTTCATGCGGATCATTTCCGCACCTTTAAACCGTTTTGAAGCTTGCGCACCTTGATATTCCTGAGCAAAGGAAAAGAATCCCATGACAAGAATTATCATGGAAAAAAAGTAACGTTTATTCATGTAGATAGGTTTGGGATTAAGCCTTATATGACTAAAAATGTTTGTAATAGATTAATTCACAAGATTAAATAAATAATACGGAACACTACTTACCACGCATCTTTAAGCGAATAGTCTTCAAACTTGATAATATTTAAATAGGAATTTTCATATCCATTGTTCACATCATGCTTGAATTTGAATTGGGTCCCCAAGGTTCTTTGATTAAAATCGGGCAGGCATGATTCAAAATTCAATCCAAACTGAAACAGTGCTTTGTTGAAATAAAACCCAATATCATATCCTTTAAATGCATTCTCGTCGGGTTCGGTATAATAAGTATTCCGGAACTTCTCCAAAAAGGTCTTAACGCCGGCTTCCTGATAGTCAATAAAGGAGTTGGCAAAAGAATGAAAGTTAAAAGTAACCAGGTCATGAGGCTCAATACTCTTATAATCAGACCATCCAGGCATTCCAAAAAAAACAATTTGATAGGCAGGATCAATTGATTTAACTTCTCTGAACAGGTTGGCTACCAACAATTCATCGTTTGAAAGCATAACAACGACATTTTTTCTTTCTGTTACGAAATTTGAAGAAAGTGTGCTATTGTCTATTGAGGCTGAAGAAATTTCCTTGATTTTATGCTCTTTGGTTTTTCCTAAAGCATAGATTTTGCCAAGATTTTCCTTAAGTTTATTCATCGATTTCTTCTCATTCTCCTTTTCAGGGATAATGAGCAACAGATTTTCATCTTCAAATTTCAGAGAGAGATACCTGGCTATTTCATACGACATTGTATTGACAGCAGGGTTTGCAAGGATAACATTGGGTTTTCCTTCTATATATGAAAGCTTATTACTTAATGGATTTACCAGGGTAATATTATGTGAAGTAGCATACTGAGAAACCATAGCAAAGATATTCCCGTACAGCAAACCTATGATAAGGTTCATTTTCTCCATTTCCGGTTTTCGTAAGATCTTTCTCACTTTTGAGGAATCCTCATCCAGGTCATATATATAAAGGTTGCAGGAGAAACCTGCTTTCTCCAATGAATCAAGCGCGATACGGAAACCCTCATAAAATTGAATAAAACGAAGTGACTTGTAAGATGAAGGAGACCCGGTATCATTGTCATGACTCGTGGAAATGCTGTCAATTTCTGAAAGATACAATGGCAACATCAAAGCCACGTTGAATTTATTTTTGTGTGGCTCCTGTTCACATTTTTTCTTTGCCACGTTTTTGTGTGTTGTATCTGCTTTTGGCTTTTCAGCGGGCAGGCTGACTTTAGGCTCAGGGATGCCGTTTTTTTTGGGCTCAGGTGTTGCAGGCTTAGGCTCAGCAGGAACGGGCTTGGTTTCGACAGCAGTTCCTTCTTTATGGACCGGGATTTTAAGTTCCTGACCGGTCTTTATTCCATTTTCAACTTCTTTATTCTCTTTGTAAATCTCATCCAAACTTACATTGTAAGTCTTTGATATCGAATACAATGTCTGTCCTTTCTGCACTTTATGCAAATAATACTCATTTCCCTGGATGAGAACGATTTTCGCAGATTTGTCAATCTTGACTTCCTGCTCTTTGCTAATCACAGGAAATGCCAGGATTACCCATAAGGTCAGCACTATAACAATCCATCTGCGGCTAAAAGTCATATCCCTGAAATTATTGATTATTCCCATTCAATGGTAGCAGGTGGTTTGGAACTGATATCATATACGACCCGGTTCACCCCTTTCACTTTATTAATGATCTCATTCGAGACCTCTGCCAGGAATTCTGCGGGTAACCTGGCCCAGTCGGCAGTCATCCCATCAACCGAGGTTACTGCACGCAAGCAAACGGTTCGCTCATAAGTTCTTTCATCACCCATTACGCCGACAGATTGAACAGGTAATAAAACAGACAAGGCTTGCCATACTTTATCATATTGATCATGCTGTTTCAGGGCATTGATAAAGATTGCATCAACTTCCTGAAGCAAGCTGACTTTCTCAGCGGTAACATCGCCGAGGATACGAATTCCCAAGCCCGGGCCCGGAAAGGGATGGCGATTCAGGATTTCTGCTTTTACACCCAAGGTGGTACCTACCCTGCGAACTTCATCTTTAAACAAAGAATTCAATGGCTCGACCACTTTGAGTTTCATAAAATCGGGTAAGCCACCGACATTGTGATGGGATTTTATCGTGGCGCTTGGTCCGTTTACTGATATTGATTCAATAACATCAGGATAAATCGTGCCTTGACCTAACCATTTGACATCTTGTATCTTATGAGCCTCTTCATCAAAAACTTCGATGAAGACTTTTCCAATTATTTTGCGTTTTTCTTCTGGGAGACTGACTCCGGCAAGCGCATCAAGGAATTTGGCTGAAGCATCAACGCCGATGACATTCAGGTCCATATCATGATAGGAATGAAGTACCGACTGAAATTCATCTTTACGCAACAAGCCATTGTCGATAAAGACACAATGGAGGTTTTTGCCAATTGCTTTATGGATCAGCGTCGCAGCGACGGAGGAGTCGACGCCCCCGGATAAGCCCAATACCACTTTATCATTGCCAAGTTTTTCCTTCAGTTCATTGATGGTCGTTTCAACAAAAGAATCCGGTGTCCATTTCTGGTGACAACCACAGATTCCAACGACGAAATTCTTCAAAAGAGTCATTCCTTCGGTGGAATGATAAACCTCTGGATGAAATTGAATTCCATACGTTGGTTCACTTTCTACTTTAAAGGCAGCCACATTCACTGTTGCTGTACTGGAAATGATATTAAAACCTTCAGGCACCGACCGGATGGTGTCGGCATGCGACATCCATACCTGGCTACCGGAACTAAGTCCGTTCAATAATTCATCCCCCGAGGCGATAAAGCCCAAGTTGGCACGTCCATATTCGCGGGTCTGAGATGCCATCACTTCACCCCCGCTTTCCTGTGCAAGAAGCTGGGCACCATAACAAACCCCTAAGAGGGGAAAGTTTTTACGAATCATGTTGAGATCAATCCGTGGTGATTCAGGGTCTCTGACAGAAAAAGGACTTCCGCTCAGGATCACGCCTTTAATGTTCGCGTTAATTGAAGGGATGTGATGAAAAGGATGTATTTCGCAATACACGTTAAGTTCCCTTACCCGCCTGGCAATCAACTGGGTATACTGGGAACCGAAATCAAGGATCAAGATGGTTTCTTCCATGATCCAAAAGTAAAGGAAAAATTGAACTTTTGAAGCATTTGTTTGGGTGAATTTATAGGTCCTTAGGTGGAAGACTTTTAGGCTGAAGGCAATCCGACGGCAGCCCTCAGCCATTTTTCTCTTAGCTTTGCAGCCTGAAATACCCTCAATGCCCAATCAACGCAAAGCAATCCTCTTCGCACTATCCGCTGTACTTTTCTGGTCCACGGCCGGGACTGCTTTTAAACTATCCTTAAAATATCTGGAGCCTGAGCAATTGCTTTTCTTTGCGGCATTGATTTCATGCCTGATCTTCCTATTGTATATTTTAATCCGCCGCCAGGGAAACCAGTTGATACATACCTCAAAAAAGGGGATCTTACATTCAGCATTCCTGGGTTTCCTAAACCCTTTTCTGTATTATATAGTTCTGCTGAATGCCTACAACATGATACCTGCCCAGGAAGCGGTTGTCTTAAACTATACCTGGCCTCTTGTTCTGGTAGTTTTGTCGATTCCTTTACTTAAACAAAAAGTTGGGATAAGGGGATTTATTGCGCTGTTTGTAAGCTTTTTAGGAACAGTAATCGTTGTGACCAGAGGTGATATTTTGGGGTTTAATCCGGGAAATACGACAGGGGCATTAATGGCCTTGGGAAGTGCATTGATCTGGGCACTTTTCTGGATACAAAACCTCAGAGACAGTCGTGATGAGGCCAACAAACTTTTCTGGAATTTTCTCTTTGGGACTCTCTATGCAGGTGTTTATATGATAATGTCGACCGGAATCAGGATGCCCTCATTTGAGGCCAGCCTGGGCATGACATATATCGGTTTTTTTGAGATGGGAATTACCTTCATCCTGTGGATGATGGCATTGCAGCGCTCAACAAGCACTGCGAAAGTGTCTAACTTTATCTTTCTGTCCCCGATTTTGTCGCTGGTACTGATTCATTTTATTGTTGGCGAACATATTTACCTTTCATCTGTTGTGGGATTGGTACTTGTTTTGTCGGGAATCTGGCTTCAAAAACATGATCCAAAAACAGAGATTTAGTAGTCTGGTGTTTTGTTAATATTTTAGCTTGGATGAAGAAAAAAATAGCTTTTCACACTTTAGGTTGCAAACTTAACTTTTCGGAAACATCTGGAATCGCAAGGCAATTTAGGGAAGATGACTATGAACAGGTTGACTTTCAGCATGAAGCTGATATTTACGTCATCAATACATGTTCAGTGACAGGCACTGCCGAAAAGAAATGCCGCCAGGCGATACGCCAGGCGCGTAAAAGAAATCCGGAGGCTTCGATTGCCGTGGTGGGTTGTTTTTCACAATTGCGTCCGGCTGAAGTTGCGAGCCTCGAAGGTGTCGATGTCATCCTGGGCAGTAACACCAAATTCGACCTTTTTAATATAATAGAGACCCGCAGTCGTGAAGGCCGCAGAGCGCAGGAGATTCATATTGACGAAAAGGCAAAGCAGTTTAGTGAAACAGAAGATACAAAGCCTGGAGGGACTTCTTCCAACACCTTCACACCCTCCTATTCATCGGGTGACAGGACCCGTAGTTTTTTCAAGATCCAGGACGGATGTGATTATTTCTGTTCCTATTGTACGATTCCGTTTGCCCGTGGATTAAGTCGTTCAGCAAGTATCGACCAGGTGATTGAGATGGCCGGTGAAATCGTCGGACTTGGCATCAGGGAAATCATCCTTACCGGTGTCAACGTCGGAGATTTCGGATCCAAAGAAGGCAGCAGTCTTTTTGGTTTGATGAAAGCCCTTGAAACGGTAAAAGACATAGGGCGGATTCGTATCTCCTCTATCGAGCCTGAGCTTTTAACCGATGAGATGATCGAATGGAGCGCCAAGTCGAAGCATTTCTTGCCTCATTTCCACATTCCCCTGCAAAGCGGGTCCGACAAGATATTGAAGCTGATGAAGCGTCATTATCAAACGGCAGTCTTTCGCTCCCGTGTGCTAAAAATCAAAGAGGTGATGCCTCATGCTTGTATCGCTGCCGATGTCATTGTAGGTTTTCCAGGAGAGACAGAAGAGGACTTCATGGACACTTATCGTTTTATTGAGGATCTGCCTCTCTCCTACTGTCATGTTTTTACGTATTCTGAACGACCAGGCACCCTTTCTGTAAAGCTCGACGATAAAGTACAGGACAGCTTGAAGACAGACAGGAGTATGCGACTTCACAGGCTTTCGGAACGTAAAAAAGAGGTCTTTTATCAAAGCGTAAAAGGAAGTCAGCAAGCAGTATTGTTTGAGTCGGACAATGACAAGGGAATGATTTATGGCTTCACCGACAATTACATCAAAGTGAAAACGGCCTATGATACAAAGCTCGTCAATGAGATCAGGGATGTAACGCTCGAAAACCTCGAATCAGACTTGACCTATCGGATGTAAGACTTTTTATATTTAAAGATTTCAAAAAATATAATATACAAAAGTGGCTGGCTTATCATTGTGATCATCAGTACTTCCAGAAAACTCAATCCGAAGAAAAACACGACACTTAGCATAAGTAGGAAAGTGTTGGTCATCATAGCATAGACGAAGGATTTATAACGAAGGATCATATTCCCGTCCTCTTCAAATTTTTCTTTTGCGCTGATCACCATCAGCAATCCCACGAGCATCAGCAGGCAAGCAATTTCATCGGCGAGGTTTGTTCGCGTCATCTGCATCACCCGGGTGTCAAGGTATGAGGAATGGATGGCAAATATATTGACGTTGAGAAAGTCAGGTTTGTAATTTTGTACCAAAACAAAATAGGCCCATATCGCACCTGTACCAAAACTCAAGTAGCCTGCAAAACGAAAATAAAACGGCAAAAAGGGAAAGCGCATCCTGATTAGTTTTCAGCGCTGCTGTAAAGATTTATCAAGAAACTGGAGCCATCCTGCAATTCAAAACCGACAGCAACGAGTCCAAATCTATGGTTGGTCTTGTAGATTACTTTGTTGATTGCCGGATTGCGGCCGGGTTCCTCAGTAGTGATCGTCTTGATCAGATAAAACCCATAAGGAAAATCATCAACATTCGTCACTGCCGTTACTGTACGTGTAAAAGTACCGCCATTGGCTTTTTCACAAGTATAGGTATCTCCTACTTTGGCATCATATTTTACGATGGTGAAAGTCCGGCCGCCAGTATTGGCGAGATCCTGGATGCCATCCGAAGCAAATTTCATTTTGACATCAGCAGTAAATGCTCCGCTTGCGGGGTCGTAGGTTCCGAAAGTAAAGTTCGGGATTGTTGCCATTAAGGCTTTGTAAGTTGAATCTGTTAAAGTGCCGGATACGGTCACTTTAGAAATGCCACCATTTAATTCAGTCACTTTTGCATTCACATTCGTGATTCCGGATACTGAAGTATAAAATGTATTGTTCACACTTCCTATAGGTGATTGAGACCCGCTAAGGACGTTTGGGTCATCGTTTTTTTTCTCACAGCTGCTGATGAGAAAAAAGCAAATCGTGAAAATTGCAGCGGCACCAATGATTTTTGTTTTCATACAAGAAGTTTTAGATGTAGTAAAAATAGGATAATTTTAATTCGATTGTATTTTTTCTAAAATAATGTGAACAGCATTGAAAAGCTATAGGTACTCATAATCTGTGCGTAACACAGCGAAAGCCTCAATCCGACCAGATTTTTAAAATAAAAAAATCACATCATGTGTTGGAGAGATGGTATAATTTATATCTTTGCACCCTCTTACCGGAGAGGTGGGTGAGTGGCTGAAACCAACAGTTTGCTAAACTGTCGTAGGGGAAACCCTACCGGGGGTTCGAATCCCCCCTTCTCCGCCAGAAAGCTTCGGGGTATAGCGAAGCCCGGTTATCGCGCCTGCTTTGGGAGCAGGAGATCGTAAGTTCGAATCTTACTACCCCGACATCTCAACTGAGAATCTGATTGCTCAGTTGAATGAAGAAATATTGAAATCCTGAGGGTCCGGTAGCTCAGCTGGATAGAGCAGCAGCCTTCTAAGCTGCGGGTCGTGGGTTCGAGTCCCTCCCGGATCACAACATAAGACACTAAAAAGGGGCTAAATGATTTCATTTAGCCCCTTTTGTTTTTTACCATTTCAACAAAATCACTTCTTGATGACTTTCTGAATTAGCATCGAATGATCCGTTTTTAACTTCAGACTATAGACGCCAGAACTGAAATCAGCCATGTCGATCATCAAACCCTGAGAATTCTCCAATGACCTCAAAAAGACAGTCCTGCCTAATTCATCCACTAAACTTAGCTCCCCTGATGGAATCGTTTTGCCAAATTCAACGCGCAAAGTTGAAGAAACCGGATTGGGATAGGTAATCAAATAGGGTTCATTAGCAATTTCATTGATACCAATTAAAACAGGTTTCATTAAAATCACGGAATCGACCTGGGCTTTGTCGCCATTTCCGCCGGTAGCATTCATATCGTCATATTTGCAGCTTGCCTCTAAAGTAGTGGTAAATGGGCTGGAGATATAAGGTGTAATATCAAAGACTTTCCAACTGAATACATCTGCTGTTGCCGTGGCTGGATTATAATCACTCACACCACTGGTATCGCTTAGCTGCTGTGTACCATTTAACATGACCCTGAACCAGGAATACAATGGCCCGGTGCTGTGTGTTTGTCGAAGGGCAAGCTTCAGCCAAAGAGAATTGACTCCACTGACTGTTATGCTACATGTTGAGGCTGAAGACATATGATCGGCATAACTATAAGCCTGGGCTGCTGTGGTAGAATTACTGGTACCGCCCGGCCAGGAACCGGCTAACAGCCCGGTAAACTGGATCCCTGTGGAAGCGACTAAACCAATGCCCGATGTAATAGCAGCAGATGCATTCGCTCCGCCAGTCATTTGAAAATAGTTAATAGCACCTTCAAATCCATCATAAAAAGGAACAGTATTGATATGTGGCAGTAAATTCAGGGTATAATGAACAATATTGTTGGCAGGGCTGGGATCAGCAGGCAAAATCGCTTTTGCAATACAGCTGAAAGGAGCACCAGCACTTAGGTTTGTGGTTTGAAGAAAATAATGATTGATCGTTTGGGAAGGCATCAGCGTTCCATAAACAGTATCGGTGACAAAGGTTGCTCCATTGTTGGTACTGTAAGATACTGGCAAATTGGTGAGCGGCATCTCTCCGACATTCATCAAACTGATCCCAATCTGTTCAGCTATTCCAAAACTACAGGCTGGTGTGGGTGAAATCCATGACAGACACTGAACATCTGCGGTAGCTTCTTTGATCTCAAAATCATCGATACAAAATCCTTCATTGACAGTATTGGCATTGGTCTCGAAACGGAAACGGAACCTGACCTTTGCTTTACCGGCCAGACTTTGTATTGTAGTGCCATATTTTGTAAATCCATTGCTTGTTCCACTCCATTTCGGCGGTGCTACCGGTAATTGCAAACCGTAGTTGTTGTAAAAGAGCGTATCAACAGGTACTTTATACCAGGCACTGTCATTTACAGAGGCTTCAAGGATCATGGCATCGAAATTGTTTTGCGTCAGGAAGTTCAGATAAACTGAAAGATAAGGATGTGTCAGACTGCTGAAATTATAACAGGGTGAAACGACATACGTATTGGAGTTGCTCTGATAATTGGCAGTTATGCCGCTTACCCAGCAATTTACGCCGCTGAATGCATTGTTTAATGTGGCTTTAGCTGGTGTGCCGACCACCCAATCATCTGGTCCGGTAATCGAGCCACTGGTCCAACCGGTATAGGCAGCCTCAAAATCCTGGAAATAAGGATATGTTGTAATATAAGGCACTTTGCTCAAGCTGGCTTTCAAAGTATCGTTCGACGCATTAGGATCGCCATTGAGGTTGACAACAACAGTTATGGCATGTGGTCCTACGGCATTTAAATTTGATGCCATCATGAACGTATAGGAAACAGTACTGTCGGGCATAATCAGGAGACTGAAATTTTCTGTCGCCCAGGAACCGTTGTCAACTTTTAAACGAATGGGGAAATTAATGGCAGGAAAGACACCATTGTTTTTTACAGTAACCGAAATATGTTCGGCAAATGTAAGATCACAACCTGAAGCAGGACTTGTCAGCGCAATCATTCCAACTTCCTGGGATGGTTTTTCATCAATGATAAAATCATCAATAAACACATTGTCGCCTAAAGCATAAGCGCCACCTGGTGCATACTTACAGGCTGATTCTAAAGTTATTTTGAATTGAGTGTTGCCAAAAGCTGAAAGATCAAAGACTTCATTAGTATATAGATCATTTACCGGGGTAAGCGGGTTGAAATTAGTAATGCCGGCAGAATTGGCTAGCTGAATCGTATCATTAATCAGCACTCTGAAATAACTATAACGTGGGCCACCATTGGTAATATTGATCTGCCGGAGGCTGAGTTTTAATTCCGGGTTACTTAATGAGCTTGCATCCACGAAGCAGCTCGCCGCACTTCCTTGGTGATCAGTATAACTCCAGGCCTGAGCTGGTGTGGTGGTATTACCCGAGCCGTTGGGCCAGGTTCCAGCCACGGCGCCACCTGTCATCTTCAGTCCCTGCGTATTATTCACCCCAATAGCGGTATCCACCATCACTGCAGCATTTGTCGCTGACTGCAGAATCAAATAATTAGTGTTTCCTGCATTGAAATCTTCAAGGAAAGGAAAGGCATTGATCGCAAAAATGTTAGAAATCGATTTTAACAGGGTGTCGTTGGCAGCATTAATATCACCTGCAACGGCAACGTAAAAACTCATGGAACCCGAACCGGGAGCGGAAAGATCTACTGTGGTATTAAAAGTATACGTTAATGTATCTCCGGCGACAAGAGTCCCTGGCAATGTTTCCTGGATCACGGTACTGTTGTGTTTAAAAAACACCGGGACATTCGAAATCGGGACAAAACCGAAGTTTTTAACTTTTACTGTGACTGTCTCATTTGAGGAGAGGCTACAACCAGAGGTTGGGCTGACGACGCTCAGGATACCGGCATCCGGTGGGGTAAAACCAATATGAACCTGGTCTAAACCAATATCAGTCTGCGCCCCTCCCCCAGCATTTCGGGTTGCCCTGAAGCGAATGACAACATTAGGGGAAGCGCTGTTTCCCAGCTGAATCACCTCCTGGGCCCAATTGGTTGCTGTGGTGAATTTCTGCAGGAAGCTAAAAGTACTGCCTCCATCTTCCGATTTCCAGACAGCCAGACTGTCGGTACCACTTGTATTCATATAATTGAAACGAAGTTCTTTATAGCCAGGATTTGTAAAATCAACAAAACAAAGTAAAGTCCCGGTAGCGCCTACTGCTGCAGTAGCAGTATGGAAACGGGCAGAATACAAAGTCCCGTTCGCAGCAGTCGGGTTGTAAATACCTGTGGCAATATTGGTCCAATTGGCAGCCCCCCCCTGGTCGTCACGCCTCCAGGAGGCATTTCCCGTGCCAGGTTGATTGTTCCAATAATTAGAAGGCACATCGAGCGAGTCCATTTTATTCACCCAGGCGCTGTCAAAACCTTCATCATAAGGAATGCTGGCATACGGCTGAAAATAAACACTTTTAAAAGCGGAATCATTGGCAGTATTGCCGTCAGGCTGACTGTTAGGATTGGAAGTCCACGCTGTGATCACAGACGAACCGCTCGTGGGAAAAGAGAAACTTCCCAGCACAATATCGGATTGGGAACTTGCTGAGGGAATATAACCACTCCAATTGTATACCCCTTGCGATACTCCATTCACCTCCCAGTTGATGTCGGCATAAGTCAGGTCCCCACTGCCAAAATTGGACAAGGTAACTTTGACATCGTTTGTTGCTGAAGCCATGGCGGATGTGGGTTGGGTGATGGCGGAAATTCCTGCGTCATTCACCGGAGCCAGGAATACTTCGACTTCGTCAAGACCGATATCTGTTCCTCCGGCAGCTGCCGTGCCAGTAGCTTTAAAACGCAAAATAACTGTAGAGGACGTTATGTTTCCCAGATCCTGACTTTTAAGTTGCCAGGCTGTTGCCGTGGTGTATTTTGTGAGAAATGTAAAGGAGGCACCGTTGTCCTGCGATAAATACAGTGACAAACTATCGGTTCCACTGGTATTGATATACCAGAATTTCAACTTTTTAATACCGTTGGTACTGAAATCAAGAAACAGATCCATGATCCCTGAAAGTGCGCTTCCCGAGGAATGAAATCGAGCTGAATTTGCCGACCCATTGGCAGCAATCGGAGTATATCCACCTGTTGTGGTATTCCATCCGGCAGCGGTATGACCATCATCACTTCTTCTGAAGGAGTTGTTTCCCATGGCGGGCTGGCTATTCCAGGAATAATCAGGAACATTTCTTAAGCCATCGCCATTGATCCAGTTTGCGTCAAACCCCTGGAAATAGGGAATTGATGCAAAAACAGGAAGATACGGGTTGACTGTATTGCATCCTGCACCTGGAGTGGCATAACAAGGGGTGCCGTTCACCATACCATAGGCATTTGCATTCAACAAACCGGAAGCTATCCAATTTGATCCGATCGTGTTATTTAGGGACGGGTCACAAAGCATTACCGAGGACCCATTGCCGGCAGCTGAGCCAGGCCATGGAGCATTCGGGCTATATCTCACAGAATCCATGGTAAGGCCAGTATTCGATTTAATGATCACATCTCCCCCGTTGTTCGCCAGGGTTTGCCCGGTCGTCCACTGATAGGTTCCGGCGATCCCGAAATATGTCTCCGCTTTAATTGAGCTTTTTGCAATCACCTGGTAGACATAAGGTTGCAATGTAAAGGAAGGAAAAGTAAAACTCACTGCCCCGCTCATCTGATATGCTGTCATATCAATCGGGTCGGCTGAGTTGTTGTATATTTCAACAAATTCCAGGCTATCACCGGTAGCCCCGGCAGATGGGTCATTATACATGATCTCAGTGATCACGATGTCCTGTGCACAAACCCGAATGCTTGTAAAAACAAGGACCAACAGCAGAATAGTAAGAGACTTTTTCATTTTCGAAGGATTGATGATTGTGATTTTTTTAATTTTTAAAAGTAATATGAAATACACATTATTGTCAAACAAATTTTAAGGTCTTATGTTTAAATATACATAAATAAAAGCCATGTTAATCAGCAGATTACATGGCTTTTCCCTTTTACAAGGTAACAACAGAAGCGACCTCAGTTGTATTGAGCCAGCATCAGCTCCAACTTTTTTGTTGCCAGGTGATAGGATGATTTTAGTGCACCTACTGATGTTCCTAGTTTTCCGCTTAATTCTTCAAAAGTCATTTCCCGGTTAAAATGCTTCAGCTTAAACACCAACCTTTGCTTCTCTGGTAATGTTGAAATTGCATGATAAAATTGAGACTGTATCTGGTTTCCGGTAGAAAATGATTCATTCACACAAGATTCAACACAGAGATTTTCGATATGAAGCGTTGGGACAATAATAGAACGCCTTTGTCTTTGCTTGAGGTAGGTTCGCGTTTCGTTCAACATGATGCTGTATATCCAGGTGAATAGCTTGGAATCATGGCGGAAGCTGTCGATGTTTCTATAGATTTTCACAAGGATATTCTGGACTATATCATTGGCATCCTCATGCACGCCAACCATTCGGAATACACTCCAATAGATATTGTCGCCATACTCTTCATACATAAGTCTGAATCCTCTTTCAAGCCCTTCCTTACTTTGCATGAGGCTAACAAGCTGTTGGTCTTTTTCCAATACCATATCTGTTTGCATATTGTTAGCAAAATTATTATATGTATTTAAATGGTTTTGAGAAAATTGACTGAAGCAGAAAAAACGGGTGCTGAAGCCTCTGATTTCAGGTTTGAAAACCTTAAGTTGATGAGATATTATTCAACGTTCTCAAACCACTTTTTAAAAATAGTTGATCTTTCTTTGCTCACATAGAGTGGGACTGGAAACGGAACTTTGACTGTCAGCAACAAACGACCATTAAAATGTGTCACCACTTCATCGATACAATCAAATGCAAGCATCGCCTGGCGGTTTACCCTAAAAAAGTGAGTGGGATCTAATTGTTCCTGTAGATCCTCTAAAGTAAAATCGATGCAATATCTTTCATTGCTTTTCAGCATACCATAGACGATCCCCGCTTCAATAAAAAATATGGCAAAGGAGTCTACATTCAAAGGGATAAGTTTATCCTTATAATGGATCAGGAAATTGCGCCGATAGTTTTTTGGTATTAATTTTTCTGACCTCCATAAATCGCCAATAAAGATCCCGTTAGAGAGATGGTGCTTTTTAAACTTGACAATACTTTGCCGCAAAGATGCCAGGTCGATTGGTTTCAACAAATAGTCGATACTGTTGTGTTTAAAGGCTTTAATCGCATATTCATCAAAGGCTGTTGTAAATATTATCGGGCATTCGACGATAATTTTTTCAAAAATCTCAAAGGACAAGCCGTCGGCAATCTGGATATCTGAAAAAATCAAATTTGGTAATTCATGTGAATTCAGCCATTGGATGCCTCCTTTAACGCTTTCGATCACTGTAACGACTTCAATATCCGGGTCAGCAATTCTGATTAGTGAAGTCAGATGACGGGATGCTGCATTTTCATCTTCAATGATGACACATTTAATCATTGACCAAAATTAAAGGTAATTTAACCTGAAACAAGCCATCTGCTATGCTGATTTCAGTGGGTTCACCCATAATGATTCTGAATCTCTCATCCAGGTTTTGTAAGCCGGTTCCAATACTTTGTAAATTATTTTTCGGCTGGTACGAATTCTTAACGATTATTTGCTTATGATCTTCAAGCATTTCTATCCTGATCGTGAGTGGCTGCTCACTTGAAATGATGTTATGCTTCATGGTGTTTTCGACCAATTGCTGGAGACTCATTGGTGGAATAAGAAATCGCTCAGGATGGTGAATTTCACTGTAATACAGTATGTTGTCCCCAAAACGAGTTTTCATTAATTGAATGTATGTCTCTGCCAGTTCCAATTCCCTGGTCAAGGGGATAAGGTCTTTGTTTTTCATCTCAAGGGAAGAACGGAGCAAGAAAGAAAGTTTGGTCAGGAACTCCTGGCTCTTGTCACGGTCAGTGTCAATCAGATAGCTCAGGGTGTTCAGTGCATTAAAAAAGAAATGCGGATTAAATTGGCTTCTCAGGAGTTCAACCTGGGAATTGAGATTTTTAATTTTTAGCTCTTCATTTTCTATAAATATTTTTTTCCTCTGTACATCTATTTTAATAAAGTTGCTGAGTAAAATGGCTGCTATTGCGATCAGCGTTGCCCTCGCAACCACAGAACCTATGATGCCATAAACATCAGGTACCCAAATGGTGGTGATTCCGGTCAGTAAAACAACAAAAGATACCGTTGACAGGATTACAATCAAAAAAGGTTTCCATCCTAAAAACCAAACACCACTTTGTTTCCATTTATGTTTACTCAAGAGCCGAACCAGCACATAGACAAACAAAAATGACAAGGTGAGCTGTGTGAACAGATCCGGAAAGCTTATGTGTGGGTGATGTTCATGCAATTCAGAATGAAAACGCATGTGTCGATCTTTATGATTCATTACATGGTTAAATGCAATATCTATGATCGGATAATTGGCCAACAGACTTGTAATAACAGAAGCCCAAACGGTAAAGCGATTTTTATTTTTTTCCATGTCGGATGTCGTACGCTACAAATGTAAGATTTGATCTTAAGCTCATGTTATAGACCAAAATTACAGCAAAAGGTTAAGTACGAAATGGAAATATTTGTAAATTATTTTTTTTGTAAGAAGGACAGTCAGCCTCCTGAAAAGATCGGCTATTTGACATTAATCTTACCTCTTATTTTACGACCACGAATTTCCCGGTCTTGCTGAAGCCATTGACTAATCCTCTAAAGAAATAAACGCCAGAAGTCAAATTCGGAAGCGCAATTTTGTTTAAAGTATTGCCTCCTGATATGGCCTCTGTAAAATCATAAACGACTCTGCCTGTCTGATCCATAATCTGAACCAAAATCTTTCCATCAGAAGGAGAAGAACACATGAGGTTCTGTGCGCCGGATTCTGACTCAACGAACATCTGGATATCCGGCTGCAGGTTTTGACCATTACTCAGCCACAGCGTTGCCGAAGGACTCAGCCAGGTGTTGCCAAATCCCGACAATTGGCTTCCGGTACACCCGCTCCTGGTTTTCATCTTATACCACAGGGGAACAGCATTTCCATTGGCACCAATATGAATGTATTGAAATTGATTAACTGGTTTAACGCTATCCAGGTATTGCCAGGGCTCATTATAGCCTGTCTTGTAGTAGATGTCATAATGTTTAAACACCATCAGCGGGTCGGTCACGGGCGTCCATTTAACGGTAACATCACCGTTAGTTGCGTTTGTTGTGACATTCCAGATCTGTGGTGCAGGAAGCTTGGGGTCTCTAATGACCAGCTTGACGGTCTTCATCGTAAATCCGGGTACCGCGCAGAAGTCATCTTTAAAATCAAAGACAAAATAATAATCAACCATATTGTCAAGATTTCCATTGCCAAAAGAGATGTGATTACATTCTGTCTGCCAGTTGAAGGTGGTAAAGAAGTTATAAGTTGCCGTGTCGGGCGGCGGCGGATTCAGCGTTGCGCAGGGTGGTTCGAGACATCCTGCAGTAGGGCTGATGAAGCCATTGCCAAACAGGGCTCCGCTTGCAGTGAAACTAATGGTTTGGGTATGGGAACTGTCATTGGTAAGGTTGTAATCCTTGGCATGAAGTGTAAAGGTTACCATTTCACCAGCATCTACAGTATCGGAATACATATCCCAGGTATTCTGCGGAAATGGGGCATAAAGAAAGGGCGGGGTATTGGCCTGGATCGCGCTGACCAGCACAACCTGCAATTCTCTTTGGACCTGTGACACCAGGATCCCGTTTCTAAAGGCCTGGGCAACAAAATTTGTAACGAATGCTCCTGAGTTGTTTGACAGATAAGAAATCTGCCCTGTATAAGGATCGATTGTGGCAGCGATATTGGTGATATTCTGTGTGGCACTGGGCAAGGGACTCGTATAACTGTAACCCGGGCTAAAGGCAGTGATGGGTGTATTGATGGCGCTATAGGGAGCGGCCCATTCAAAGTGAAGGGAATCGCCTTCAGGATCAAATGCATTTGAATTATAGGTAGTCTTGTATCCATTCACCATGACCGTAGGCGGTTTTTCGGCAAAACGCGGCGAGTTGTCAAAACAGGGATGCGCATTCGTGTTATTATAAGGAAACATATAGGTGCTCAGGCAAAAGGCAGGCAAGCCGACCAGGTTGGTTGAGGGATTGCGGGCACTGGAAACATAGGAAAAATACCAGCCGCTGACAGGCGGCACACCTGAAATTGAAACACCATTGGGATAGGTTTGATCACTGGTATAATGCCATTCTTCAACGGAGCCGGTGTTTGACAGAGCCGGGCTTGGTGTGCAGTTAAGATGAGGAAAGGACGGATTGATATTACAATCAGGAGACAGATCCAACCGCCCTGCAATGGCATCCGGGTAAAGATTCAAGGTGATTGAGGAGATTCCAGTGGCATTTGTTGTCAAACTGATTGTATTCGGATAAGTGATGCCATGACATTCCCTGTAAACATTCATGATGAACCTGTAATTCCCGTTTGGCAGGCATTCAAACATAATTTCGCCGCCCATATAATGAGAAGCCATTGAAGCAATCGGGGACATCGAAATTGCCAACATGAGAAACAAAAACCATTTTTTTACACCCATCTTTTTGGATTATTTTTTTAAGTAATAGTACCAAAGGTAGACAATTCATTGGTTCTTTTCCCCCTGACACACATCGAACTATGATTTTGACTTGCAGATGTTTTTGGAATGAGATTGATTTACTAACATATGTTTATTAAATTTGCCCAAAGCAAGACGACAAAGGATTGCGTATTTTTTTAAGGAATTCAGATTACATTATGCTTTTATATCTATCCTTAATCGGCATTTTCCTTTCATTGATTTTGATTTTTTTCAATGGCAGGAAGCTTAAGTCTAGCCTGTACCTGGGCTTTTTCTTCTTTCAGATAAGTCTCTTTGGCATTACTCATTATGCCATGGCGGAATCACAATCGGTCTTACTTGTTACTATTTTTGACACAAATTTTACCTTTCTCTCCTATCTCATTGGCCCGGCACTTTATTGGTATGTCAGGAGTGTTTTAAACGACCGTTTCAGGCTTAAAAAGATAGATTTTTTGCATTTGATTCCTTCCCTGGTGCATTTAATAGCTGCCCTTCCCTTTATCTTTTCTGCTTATTCTTATAAAGTTGCCATCGCAGCAGAAGTAGTTAAAGACAGAAGTTTCTTAGGTATTCATAAATTCACCTTTTTGTCCGAGATATTCCCGATTTATGTTGTTTACTTAAGTCGTCCTATCCTTGTATTTGCCTATACACTCTGGTCGATTGGCTTGTTTATCCGCTTTTTGATAAGGAAACAAAATAAGATGGTCTTCTCTCACCAGAACTTTATGACGAAATGGCTGAGCCTCTTTCTGTTATTCCAATTTATCCTGACTATAACATATCTGACCTCAACATTTAAGACCTTTATCCAATATTCAGATGTGTTTTTAACCCTTAATATGTTACAAGTTCTTTCAGCGGTAGGTATGTGTGGCTTGTTGATATCGCCATTTTTCTTCCCCAGCATCTTATATGGATTACCCTTTGTCCCGGATTCTGTTAAAAAAACAGCAGAAAAAACGGAAGAAGTGCACCTGTCCCCGGATGAACTTAAAAGATACACACCAAATTTCGAAGCTGACTACCTATTGACCATAGAAAAAAAAACAAAATTTTGCATGCAGGAATTCCAGGCTTTTCTTCAGCCTGATTTGAATCTGAACAAATTCTCCAAAATCATAGAACTTCCGGCGCACCATCTTGCCTATTATTTCAGGGAAGTCAGGAAACAATCGTTTAATGACTACTGTAACGAATGCCGCGTTGACTATGCCAAAAACCTGATTAAAGGAGGCAAAACAGGAGAACTCACACTTGAAGCTGTTGGCGCTTTATCCGGATTTACCAATCGAAGCACTTTTTTCAGGGCTTTTAAAAAAGCCGAAGGGGTCGCCCCCGGATCTTATCTCGCAAAAAGGAATTAAAATCGATCACTCGTTGAACAACTTTGTAGCATTTTTGGAATCTGACACAAAGTTTTCCCTTTATTATTTTTAGCGATCATTTCAAGTTACATCTTTGCTGACGTATACCGACGCAGAATTTTTTACAGCTGTTTAGTGTCGGTGTGCAATGAATCTGTTTTGGTTGAATAAAGCCAATATTGACACCAATGTTACTCTTTTTATCGCTTCTCTTCCCTATATTTTTTCTTCCTATTCTTTTAAAGTTGAGATCGCAACAGCTATTGTTAAAGACTTAAGTTTTATGGGAACGTATAAATTCACTTTTTTATCTGAGATATTTCCCATTCCCCTGGTTTACCTGAGCCGTCCCATCCTGGCATTGGCATATACACTTTGATCGATCGTATTGTTTATCAGTTATTTACTGCGGCGAGAAAACCGCTTTGTACTCTCAGGACAGATTTTTATGATGAAATGGCTTATAGTTTTTCTCTGTTTCCAACTGATGCTGATGGTAAGTCATCTGTTTTTGATATTCGAAACCTTTGAACAAGCTTCCGACGTGCTTTTTACCATCAATGCTTTTCAGATTTTTTCTGCGCTGGGGATGATCGGACTGTTATGCTCTCCATTTTTCTTTCCCGGTATTTTATATGGTTTACCGCGTATTCCACCTAATTTTTTAAAAAAGCGAAATACAGTGGCGTGATATTATTTGGGATAGGAACTTTGAAAATAGCAGAGAGCCACATCCTAAAAACTGTAAAACCTTGTAGCAATTTTCAAATTTGCTACAAACTTGGGCTGCCGAATTTTCTTTTTTAAGATGGCCAGAACCATCTTTGCAAAAGAAGGACTAATTTGTGTTAACAGGTAAAGATGCTGAAGCAAGAAAGAATAAAAATACTGTTAATGATGATGACAGACAAGTAATGGAGGTGCTGAACAAGCTCTTCCGGGAGTCTGAATTTGTATCATTTGAAGCCAACAACTCGCGGCAGATGCCCTGGGAATCCATCGTGATGCGCTGAGCCGGAAAATAAAGAAATACCAGATTCCAGTTGATAAACTATAAAAAAAGTTTTTCACAACGGGAGCGTGAAAATAAGAATACTCATATATTTCGAAAATCTGCATTATGAAAACAACTTACCAAAGATCCGGGCCCAACAAACCACAGGCAAGTTCAGGAAAGAAAAATGCCAGCATACTTTGGCTCATATTCGTATTTGTTCTACTCTTTAGTAGCAGGGTAAATGCGCAAACCAATGCCACTGGAAGTTATGTTACTATTGGTTCACAAACAGCGGCGACCTATCAGCCACCAAGCCTAACGGCGACTACCAGTTATCAGAGAAGGAGGGTTTCTACACTTAATGGTAATGTTTGTTATTCGGCTTATACTACGGCAATAACAATTACTGTCGACCAGCCCTCCTACGCTCCCACGGCGCCAGTGGTATCCTCCTTATCGGCAAATGGCTCCAACATCAAATGGTATTCGGCAGCCAGTGGTGGTACTTTATATACCGGGACCGAATCACTGGTGCATGGCCAGACCTATTATGCCACCCAAACTGTAAATTGCAGGGAAAGTGCTACGAGGTTGAATGTGAGTAAGCCATAACGATGGGGTAATTACAGGTCTGATCCACGGGGCAAGTCCTTTTTTATGAGTTAGCGAAAATGAGCCATGCGAAAGGAAACTTGGAAGATGTCCCCCCTTACTGGACATCTGGAAATGAAGCGGAAGTTGACTTCATCGTTCAATCCGGCAATGACATTATCCCCATTGAAGTGAAGAGAACGTTAAAAGCCGAAGTTTAACGCTATTTCATCAGAAATTTCAAGCCCGATTGAGAATTCGCTACTCACTTAAAAATTTGCAATACAGAGACGGCATTTTGAATATTCCACTTTTCCTTTCAGACTTTACCAAAGTACTGATTCTAATGGTTAAACATTGACGGGGACGAATCCCGTGGCATACCATGGACCTATATATGCGCTAATTCCGAATTTAAATTTCAGAATCAGAGCCTGTCGCAAGTGGATGTTTTTTATACCTTTACCTTCACTAAGCAGTAAAACCACATCTTATGAACTCAAAAGCACTTCTCTTAACAGTTTTCATGCTGATTCCTTTTCTTTTTGTCGAGGCACAGAGCAAAAAAGATATGGAGAAAGACCTTGCCAAAGCTAAGCTTGAAAAAGACTCATTGCAGAAAGTAATTAGCAAACTGTCTGCCAATATTGATTCCACTGGCAAAGTCATCGTGGCTAGAAAGAAGGTGGGTGATTCCATTCAAAAAGAAGTAAGCATCTACGAAGACATGTACAAGGTGCTGCTGGAAAAAGTGGTTAAATATAAATTTGCGCCTGACAAAATTAGCGGGATTATCGACTCCATCTGGCTTAAAAAAGATTCTCTGCAGATCATCACAAAAGCAAAATTTGTCGTTGCAAAAGATAGCCTTAGGAAATCAAATCTTGTAAAAGACAGCCTTACGATCGAGATCAGTCATCTCCATTATGTTGTGGCCCAATGCCTTGGAAAAGGTACTATCCCCATGATTCAGGCTCAACTTAACGGGACATGGACATTAAACTTCCAGTGGTATAAGATTGCTGAGGATTCATTGCAGAGTGGAATTAATATACTCCCCTCCCCTGCTGATGTTCATGTTGCCATTCAGATCGTATTTATCGATGCCGAGATGGCTGAAGTAACTTTAAGCAGCGGGACTGCTGTTAAATGCTTTTATAAAGTCAATTCTTTCAGCAATAGCAAGCCCTATTCGATTGATTTGAACAGGGGTTCTGACATCAATATCCGGCTTAACTGTAATCCAACAAACTACGGTGAATTACAGGTGTCTTACCGTAAAGGAAATGGATACTTCAGCGGATACATGCGGAAGATCACCAATTAATAAAAAGGAAATCTATTTGAGTTCCAGGTCACTGGTTAAGACACCCAGCATCTTGTTGCCTTTGTCATAAACAGGGATCGAATAGGTAATCATGACAACATTTCCGCCTCCTGCATCAAAATAAGGTTTGCACCAATACGGGGCTTTTGTCTGCACAGGCCCTTTATACCATTCTTCGCCTGTATAATCATAAGCATCAGGTAGTCTGACTTCCTTAAATTCGTTTCCGGCACGATAAATATAGGGCGCTGCATATAGTTTTTTCCCATTCACTTCTGTCGGGATAAAAGCCAGCGTTGAACCGTAAATAAAGGTGTTTTTCTTAAGAAATTCCTTAAGCAATGCGGGCATGTCATCAGGTTTCGGCGATTTCTCCACGATAAGCTTTGCCAGGTCGGCTAATGCCTTTGTCACATTCGTTTTCTCAGTTTCACCGGGCAATGCGAGCCACGACTCCTGGTTACTGACTATCTTCCAGGTTTTTCCATGTCGTTGCCAGATCCAGGTTTCTGCCAGGTACTGCTCAACAGTCTGACCACTTTTTGTGACATAATCACCTTTTGCGTAGGCAATCCAGGCAGCTGACTCAGGGGAAAACACCATGACCTCTTGTTTCAGGACATCAATTTTCTGACTCTTAATATCCTGGTATATTACCTTATACCGTGCCAGGAGTTCGGCTTTATTGTATGTTGAGCCTTGTGACATGAACATGGCATTGCTGTCATCGCTGAACATAGTGAAAGTGGAATCTACATTTGCCGTTTCGGCATAAGCGGTAACTTTTTTCATCAGCAGGTTGATGGTGTCGCGCACTGCTTGCTTCCCGGCATCACCAAATGGCGGGCTTTGTTTACAGCTACTTATACTTAGTGTAGTGATCAACAAGACCAGAACTAAATTCAAAACTCTCTTTTTCATGACAATTAATTTTAAGTGTTTTACGGAAATCTTTGAAATGCCTTAATATTCAATTACATATGAGGGAAAATTCATGAATTGTCCCTTTGATAGCAGATTCAAAAATACAACAAATTTAAGCGGATTCAATGTTTTTGCTTTTTATTAAAAGACAAAAAAAAAGAGCGCCTTTTTGAGACGCTCTTTTTAACAATAAGTTTAAAATCTTCAGCGCTTATTTTACAAACAAGCCTGATGCGCTACTGATCAACTTACCGTCTTCCTCGGTGGTGATCTTGAATGTTAATTTGTTATCTCCTGAAAATTCACAGCTACATTTTTCCACAAAGGCTTTGCCTTTGTTCAGACCTTTAACCTGGAAAGAAAAATGGTCTTTGTCCGTCCAGCTTCCCAAATGATCATGACAAGTTCCGAAATTGTCAATCGTATACCAATGGATCTGGCTTGAACCCGGGTCATAATTAACCATATTCAGACTGCGTAATTTCCCGAGTTCAGGGTGGTCAAAAAATTCATCTGCGACAACACCGGCACCATCGATGGCTGTCTTTGCATTAAAATGATAATCAATAACATAATCCTTCCCACCTACATTGTATTTTGAATTTTTACATTCCCAATTACCCACAAAGCGCTGCAAATCTTTTTGAGCTTTTGGCATTTCCTGTGCGAAACTGTTGCCGATAAACAAACAGCAAAGGCTGACAATTAAAAGTTTGGTTTTGATTGTTTTCATAATTAATTTATTTAGTTAATTATTTATATATGTTGTTATGAAACAATTGTATGCGTATATAGTTCGATTCATCTGAATAATATATTTCTTTCCGGAATCAAGCGTAGTTGCTTAGAATGTGTTAAGTCGACACTGATTTTTCGAAACCTTTACAATGTAGGAATAGTCAGTTTGCTCATTTTATAAAAGTGAATATCGTTAAATTTGTCGGTCGGGATATCACACCGATAGTGCTTGTCTTGGTAGTTGAACCGTTTTGCGTGCTTTTTGTCGTAAAAATCCCAAAATCACTTAAGGATAGCTCCACCCCAATCGTGGGTGTCACATAAAGAAACAAGCCGGATTTGAATGCAAAATCAAAATTTGTGTTTTTAGCGGTACTTTCTCCAAAAGATGTTTTTGACTTGGAGTTTCCAGTGGCATAATCAATATAAGCTTGGATAAAAATTCCGGCGCGGTTAATAGGTTGCCAGTAATATTTCACCATGGGGCTTATATGAAATAGTGGTCCTTTCGTAGTAAATTCAGGATTTTTGTTTTTGGATGTATTGACAGAATAACCCAGTCCCATACCTGCCATCAGATCATTTGTCAAGAAATACCCACCCACTGGCATTAGCTGCAGGACGAAGTTTTTTACGCTTGAATTTGTGTTGTAATGTGTTCCGATAGAGCCTCCAACAGAAATAGTGCCTTCTGAAGGCTGAGCGGATAGCTGAAATAAAATCAGCATAGATGTCATTAAAAAAAACATTTTCTTAAACATAGCTTTAATATTTATGCCAGGATGGCGGTTAATATTTACTTATGTCCAACATAAACCCGGACATATATAATTACAAACCAGCAAGAATAATGTTCAATAAAGCCTCTGAGGACAGGGCTATTAAAGCAGCGGCAAGCCCGGGGATGTAATATTCAGGACAACAGCTATGAAACTGTGCAAATACTTTTACAGGTATCGGTGATTATTTTCCCTGAAGTGGTATAGAAAAGTAGAAAATAGACCCTTGGGTGCGATTCGGCTGATACCAGATCTTTCCGCCATGCAATTCTACCAGCGCTTTAGAAACAGACAAACCCAGTCCGCTACCTTCAAAGCCACGGTTTACACCTTCTTCTCCCTGTCTGAACCTGTCAAACATAGATTTTGACACCTCTTTTCTAATCCCGATGCCGGAATCTTCAACATAAAAGATGATACTTTCAGTGCCGTCTTTTATGTATCCCATTTCAATACTGCCTGTATGTGTATATTTGAGGGCATTACTCACCAGGTTTGTCAAAACTTTGTGAATGATAGAAGCATCGCATTTTACAATACACGATACTTCAAAAATATTTTCGGAAATTTTAAATTGCAAGCCTTTCTGATTTGCCTCATATAAATAGAAGGCGCTGATGTCGCCTAATATTTCCTGTAAGTCAACTTCTTTCGAGTCAGGAACAAACTGTCCGGTTTCGATTTTTGACATCAGGATAAGCTCATTGATTGTATTTAAAAATCTTAAACTTGACTCCTTTACAACAGCCATAAACTCTGTTCTTTCCTTTTCTGAATTTTCGCTGCTATTCAAAAGTTCCACGAAACCCGTAATTCCATTCAAAGGAGTGCGAATCTCGTGAGAGATATTTTGCAGGAATGACGTCTTCAGATTATCGCTTTCTTCAGCCTTTTCTTTTGAAGCCCTGAGACTTTTATTCAAAAGCTCTAACTCTACCGTTCTTTCCCTGACTTTAAGTTCTAATGATGCATTCAATAGTTCGAGCTGTTGCGACAGGAAGCGGGTTTCGAGCAAATTTTTGATACGAAGATCAACTTCGATTAAATCAAATGGTTTGGTCAGGAAATCGTTCGCCCCTCCAGCGAGAGCCCTTTGTCTTGACTCGGTGGTTACATCAGCGGTGAGGACTAAAATAGGGAGGAAAGAAGTGCGTGGGTGAACCTCTCTTAGCTTTTCCATGATATCAAAGCCGTTTAAGGGAGACATCATCAGGTCAAGCAAAATCAGATCCGGTTTAAATGAATAATAGAGATCCAACACCTTACCTGGATTCGTCGTCGTTTCCAGATTCTTATAACCCTGTATTTCAAGCAATCCAAGCAAAACATCAATGTTTGCTTGTTCATCATCGACAATAAGGATATTGGGTTCTTTGTAATTTTTAGAATACATATCTTAAATTTAATAATATTTTTGGCAATGAATCCAGTTTGATAATCTGGGTATTATTTTAGTAATTTGTCAATCAGACTCAAAAAAGCCATAATCTCAATAGGTTTAGTCAGGTAATGGCTGGCTCCGCTTTTCAGTAAAGCTGCTATCTGTTCAGGCCTGGCATCAGCACTAAGCACAATCACAGGGACTTTTGTTAAGTTCGCATCTGCCAGCAAATCAGCTAAGACCTCTTCTCCATGAATATCTGGCAAATCGAGATCCAGCAATATGAGTTGTGGGCTATGTTGAAGTACCAGATCTATCGTTTTGCGCCCATACTGGCTGTTGACTAAAGTTATCCCCGGACGATGATTTTCCAGAATATCCGCTACCAGCTCAACATTTGAATGATTGTCTTCAATGTAAAGTATCGTTGATTTTCTATTACTATTGACCGGTTGAAGCTCATTATTTAGCTGAAGAACCTCATCACCCACTTCAATTGCATCTGAGGCAGGCAACTCTATCCAAAAGTCACTTCCTTTGCCAGGGATGCTGTGAAAGCCGATCAAGCCGCCCATGGCATCCATTAATTTTTTTGTAATAGGAAGCCCAAGCCCTGTTCCCTCAGTTCCGCTTTCCTCCGGGGCAATTCTCTCATAGGGAGTAAAAAGCTTACTAAAGTCTTCAGGCTTTATCCCAATTCCAGTATCAGAAACAGTAATTCTGATTTTTGCCAATCCCAGTTCAGAAATCGGAATAGGCTGCATTTTTATTGTAACCGATCCATACTCACGATTATACTTAAGCGCATTGGTAAGTAAATTGAGCAAAACCTGTTTAACACACTGAAGATCACCCACAACGAACATTTTATCAGATGGTGTATTGGTAAAGATCAACTTCATGTTCATTTTCTGAGCCTTGGGTTGAACGATATCAATCATTTCCCTGATGACAGACTGCAGGGCAATTGGTTCCATCTTCAACGACAATTTACCTGCTTCAATACGGGTAATATCCAGAACCTCATTGATCAGGTTAAGCAAATGATTCCCGCTTTTTAGAATATGACTGACACCCTTTCGCTGGGAGGAAGTGATGTCGTCCATTTCAAGTAACTGCGCAAAACCCAGGATTGAATTCATAGGTGTCCGCAATTCATGGCTCATTCGGGAAAGGAATTCGCTTTTCGCCAGGTTTGCTTGTTCAGCTTCATGTCTTGCCTTTAACACCTCTGCCTCAGCTTTTTTACGCTCGGTAATGTCAACCATTACAGTTAAAAGGCAAACTTCAGAGCCAACAACGATAGGATGAGCTGAAAACAGCCCGATTCGGACGTCTCCGGACTTGGTTAAGGCATCTATTTCAACATCTTTTACAGGAATATTGTGTTTAAGTTTCCGGTACAACACTTCACGCATCTTAGGCGCTTCAAAGAGATTGAGGTCAATGGATGACTTCCCGATGATTTCCTCACGCAGATACCCAAATGTGTTCAAAAATGAGGCATTTACATCAATAAAAACTCCTGTTTCAAAATCAGAGATGGCCATTATCGATGGATTGGATTGAAAGGCCGTTGAGAATTTCTCTTCAGAGACTTTGATTTTGGCAACATCTTTACTCACACCAAAAATCGCAGGTTTACCATCCCAATGGCCACGGCTGATTCTTGTTTCTACAGGAATGTAATCCCCTGAATTTGTGATTAAAGGAACCGGGCAGAAATCTGCAGTTCCTGCCAGCATTTCACCAACGATACGTCCTGCTTCTTCTCGTCGTTCAGCAGGATGACACATCAGCACTGATTTGTCAATTAGTTCCTCCTCACTATAGCCCAGGCGTTGCCTAACAGTGTCATTGATATGTATGATATTTCCCTGCTCATCCAAAACAAAGAGGAAGTCATCGATCGTATTGAAAAATGTTTCATAATTTGTCCTGATCTGAGAAAGGGACTCTTCTCCCAGTTTACGATCTGTGATATCCTGAAGTGTGCCGTAAGTTCCTGTGATCTCGTCGTTTTCATTTAAACCCAAACGGGCAAATACTTCGATCCATTTGAATCCCCCATCTTTCGTGAGGTAACGTACTACATGCCTGCAATAATCCTTTTGACGCATTATCAAAGGTTTGAATAACTCCATGTTACGGTCCCGGTCATCAGGATGGACATAATTGACAAACAACTTCCCTATTGACTCTTCCACACTAAACCCGCTAATCTCCTCCCATGATTTATTCAGAAATACCCACAAACCCTCAGTATCTGTTTTAAAGATAATCTCTTTAACATTCTCGACAACAGTCTTATAGCTTAGCTCACTTTCCTGTAAGGCCTCTTCAACCCTTTTGCGTTCCTCAATTTCAAGTTGAAGGTTGAAGTTGGTTTTTTCTAATTCAGCGGTCCTTAACAGTATATTCTTTTCAAGATTAACATTCAGATTCCGAATCTCTTCCTCAGATTTCAACTGATCTGTAATGTCTTTGATAATGGAATACAGCAAGATTCTTCCATTGAATTCAACGGGGCCGGAAAAAACCTCTACGTCACGTATTGTCCCATTAGCCAGCCTATGTCTAAACTGGAAATACCGTCGGTTCTCAACTCTTGCCGTATTCATTTCTTCGAGGATCTCCTCATAAGACAAAGTGTTGATATCAGCGATATTTTTTAAGCAAAGATCCTCCTGCGACCAACCATAATAAGTAGCGGCAGCCTTATTGGCATGTAGGATTGATCCTTTTTCCGGGTCAATCATCAGCATAACGGAATGATTGGAAACAAATAATGACTGAAACAAAGTGATGTCCTCAAAGCCCTGATTGTCTCCGGCTTTGAAGGATTTTGAATCACTAAGCGCTTGCACAACTTTATTCGTTGACTTATTCATTTCCATTCATTAACAAAGGCTTTACCCAAAAAAAAATACATGCGAATCACTTCTTCAAATGAACGCAAGGGGCATTTTAAGGTATTTACCTTATAATTGAGGATGCTAAATTAAGAAATTTAAGGCAAGTTTTTGTGCATTTTTGAATCTGCACTAAAAACAATTTCGACTCAATTAAACCTCCAGTATGTAAATGGTTTATCTTAAGATAAATGGAACAAGCGATGCGATAAGTCCGGTGCAAATAACCACGAGCATAAACAAATTATACCTGACATTATAATTGCCCAACAAACTGTGATCATAATACTTATCAACGCTTTGGTCCTGGTACATGAGCATCAGTCCCGAAAGCAGTTTGGCCCGCGTTTGTTTGCCCCGCATCAAGCCAAAGATAACCACAATATTGACCAGGACAATGAGGAAGACGAAGAGAAACATCACAATTAGAACCGAGCTTTCAGTTCTTGATTTCTCAACCATACCGGCATTGACAGCCAGGGTAATGAGGTTCAATAATATGGCTGCCATAATGAACAGCGTGTCAGTCCTGGTATTTTGCTGTAATTCAGATACGATGTGTTTATGAACTTGTGTTAGCATTGTTTTGATTATTAAATGATTTTTAAATAACGGACATATTCCAATATGTAAATTTAGCATTTCTATAGAAGAAATTACTCTTTGATGAATTTCTTTTGAAGAATTTCATGGTCACCCTTACATTCAGATTCTAAAGGGACATGCCAGCCGGCCGGACAAAGTTGACCTGGATCTGCTATAGCACTATAATTATACAATGCCCCATAAACCGAATCAAAAGCAATTGAATCATTGTTGTAATAGCATCGGGCGCCACTTGTGAGTGCATACCAGCTTGCGGTATTGGCAACATTCGGGATCGCCACACCATTATTGTAATGGGTGGTTTTCAGGTTTTGCTTGAATCAGGCAATACTTCCAATATGGATTGTATCATATACATTACCATCGTAATCACTTATCGTTTGGGCAATGCCTTGCCAGGCAAAAGAAATAAGAACCGTAATAAAAATGTATGATCTTTTCATCATAATTGAGTTTTAGTTTATTTGACTTTTTTAAATTTGAGGTCAGCCATTGGAAACTGTGCCTTGTTTTCTGTGTATCGAAGCTCTGCAGCCATTTCACCACTGCTCGTAGCGGGGCTAAGCCATATTTCTACTTCCTTGTCGCTTAATGGATCATTCGTATAAATCTTTCCGATCGAACCACAAACAACAACATAAGAGACGCCAGTCCAGGAAGATGGCAATCCCCAATTTTTCTTCAGTTTCCCCGTTTTAAATTCGGCTGATCCAATAGAACCGCTCACAGTTTTATCACTCTTTATCTGTATTGTGACAGTAGCTGAGTCTTGATAAAAATTGAATTTCATCCATTTGGGTTCTGTACGAACCATGATATTTGTTTTTCCTGTTTTCCATTCACCAACATAATCCGGGGATAAAGTGCTTTTACTACAGCTCCCTAATAAGATTATCGATAAAATTGTGACAAAACTGTAAAGTTTCATTCTGCGAAACATCTGATTGATATTCATATAATTACATTATTTAGTTTAAACAAATCATTTACACGTTTCTCATGCCTCAAACGATATTCGCCTCTAGCGTTTCGGCAAATTATACCTTTTTGGATACTGTTTCACATACGACTCAATTTCCTCCTGGAAAGTAAATTCCTCCAAAGGTACCGGCTCAGCATTCCTGATGTCTTTAGCCATCTTACTGATATCCTCTTTTGGGTTAAACAAGGCAGCCATTTCATTGGTGATATCTATTAAAGTTATGTCCGGATCTGAATAATTGAGTTCGAATTTGCTGACAATGGCCACCAGGCCGTTCTTTTTTGCAAGTTCCGGTATTTTGCTCTTAATTGAATCCAAGACCGGTATCGCAGAACCCGTGCAGAAAACCATCTGGTGTAGTAAATGTTGAAAAGACATTAGACTATACAGGGCTTCGTCCATTTTTACAGTATCATGTGCCTCCTGAGCATCGTTGTAGGCTTTTTGTTTGTCCTTAATATGGCTTGGAAAATACTGAGACCGGCTAAATGCAAACACGACAACGCGGCTATCATAGGTTCCAATTTTTATTTTTCCCTGAGCCAATACCCTGCTGTGCGGAAATAACATAATGATTGTCGCGAATATTATCGCTGTGCTTTGAATGTGTTGTTTAAATTGTTTCATGGTTTGTGCCCCCTGTTTGAATGATTATTTGTGTACATCTATAATATTTTACATATTTGAGCCCTGGTTTAGCAGATTTCTCCGGGATTGTGAATCAAAATTACACTGGACTTTATAGACAGGCTTGAAATTCGTTTGTAAATTCCTTGTAAGAGTTTTGCAAGCGTTTTTCTATGTATCTCATTTTTAATATTTAACCTTTGCAACAGCAAGAAAGACTTCTCTTCGATCTTTTAAAGAAAAAAATTGTTGCCGCAATGCAACAGTCTTTTCAGGGGATCAACCCAGTCATTGAAGAATGGAAGGGGCAGGAGATTGTAGATTTCCAGGAGGAGCTTTTGATTAAGGTAAATGCCAGGCTCAGTGAGAAATGGTTTTATACGCATATCAAATCGAACTACAAGGCATTACCGCGGATTGATGTTTTAAATCTTTTGAGTCAATATGCAGCTTATAAAAACTGGGATGATTTTGTTTACCACAATAGCGATGTCAAAACGCCGCTTACTCCCCTTGCAAATAAGACGGGTAATAAATATTTCTACCTGGTTCCTGCCATTGCGATCGTCATCATGGGTGTATTTATATTCCTGTTTATGTCAATCAATACCCGGGAGTATAAATTCAGTTTCTATGATACCGACACTAAGGAGGCAATCAAAAACTGCAGGATTGAAATTACGGTTCTCGGGGAGAACGAATCACCCCAGAATTATCTATGCGACACTTTGGGGAACTTTCTTATCAGGACTGACAACAGCAAAATTAAAATGATCGTTCAGTCACCATATTATATTAGGGATACCGTGGAGCGTATCATGAAAAAGTTCAACCGGAATGAAAAGGTCGGGCTACATGCCAATGAATATGCCTTGATGCTGAACTATTTCTCACAAATGAAAGTAGCTGACTGGCAAAAGCGACGCACTGGTCTTGACAAACTCCTTGATGACAAGGTTGTGATTTACCAGGTGTATCACGACAAGTCCCAGGCAGGCATGCAATTGTTCAATAAGTGGGAATTCATTGACAAATTGACGATCCCTACCAACAGCTTAAAGAACATTGAAATCCTGGAGACCAGGTCAATTGCGGAAAAAATCATGATCCTGAAATTCAGGGTAAAAGAGCAGGGATTATGAGCAAATATCTAAAGTTATCAGTCATCTTATTGATATACGTGTTGTGCAGTGCAAAAAGCTGCAACAATAGAAATGATATGCTTACGGAAACGCAGTTATTGGTCACCCGCGACAGCCTTACCCGACAGTTCCAGCAGGCATCACTTACTTGTGAAACTTCTTTGACTTTCGGGGCTACCGCAAAACAGAAATTAAGTGATATTTGTGATTATCTTAACATTACAATGGATCCTACTTTAGATAAGCCATTCAGGTTGAAGGCTGCCAGCCTGTTGGGTGAAAGTTTCCATTCAAACACGGACAGCCTGGAAATACTGCCGGACATGCAAATCAGTATTAAAGATTTCTGCAATGAAGCTTTTATTTCCAAAAACTTTACGCAAAAGGGCTCTATAACTTTTGACTCTATCAGGGTTTTAAAAAGTCTTCAACGAGAAAGCGATTCACTTTACATAGGAAAAATGTGTTTCATCCAACGCGCCAATTCGAACAAGCAAAAGAACTTTGTTATTGATTTCTATGCAATTAAGCGAAATAAATCATTTGGAGCGGCTCAAATAAGAGTTTGGGAAATTAAACTCGGCTCAATTTTTCAGTTTCATGCTGATTATGCAGAAATTAGAAAGCACGCAGCTTACGCAAAATAATTGGATGAAGCGCTAAAGCGCCTCAGCGCCTCCGCGGCGAGTCTAAACACTTTTACCGGGTTTCCCCCCACTTTCGCCGATTTGCGCTTTCCCAGCCTGTAACATCGGTCTAATTTTGTCGTCATAAGATCGTAAACAAATAAAAAAAGATATTATGAAAACAACGGCACAAACCTTCAAGAGAATTTTCGGCACAATCGTTATTATTGGCGGAATCTTAGTCCTCACTTTTGTTCATGCAGCTTATGCCGGTAATAATCAACCGGATACCTCTTATGTCAGTCTTACAACAAGTCAGCCTTCTGTGGGCAGGGACATACCAGAACAAGCAAACAGCAAGTCAATAAGCCAGATGCTTGAAGATCCAAAGTATTGGGTTAATTATTTAAAAAATACCGTAAGCACCGACACTGAGGATAATTCAAGCTCATACGATGCGGTAGAAGAGATGCAAAACAATCCGGTTTATTGGGTTGATTGTCTGAAGCAAATCGTTACTGAAGAGTAAAACCCTTTTTCAGGCCTTACAAAAGCTGTCGTTTTGTAGTAAAATCCGCCCTACGGGCTTTATATATATCTTCCAAAAGCTGTCTCATTGATGAGATG
>SESG01028003.1_pt1 | contig 37635 bp, 30 predicted proteins | sample 3171421 | NCBI WGS metagenome assembly SESG01 (sample SAMN10866946, study PRJNA518727) | freshwater metagenome | biome: subpolar coniferous forest; feature: holomictic lake; material: water; isolation source: holomictic Lake 227, 6 m and 8 m depth | place: Canada: near Kenora, Ontario | collected...
TCGAGGATAAAAGGCTCAATAAAAAAATCGGCGATCCTGTCGGGGGAACCCAATATTGGAGATTGCTGGGGGTGAAACGGGGAAAATTGGTCAACTGGCATTGTCAATAGATCGATACAAGCATCGAAATGGGAATATTGCCGATCAAACTTTTGTCCCGCTCCCATAAATTTTAAGGTTACATTTTGGGTTACATGAAAAAAGGGTTTCAGATTTTTATTCTCTGAAACCCTTGTCTTTGTTGGTGGGAGCAACAGGATTCGAACCTGTGACCCTCTGCTTGTAAGGCAGATGCTCTGAACCGGCTGAGCTATGCTCCCTCAAATGAGGGTGCAAAGGTAATTTAATTTTTCATACATCCAAACTTAACAGGAAGATTATCCCGGTTCCGTCGAAAATTCCTAATTTTGCAGCGCTTTGCTGCAAAATTACAGCCGGTTACCCGGTTACTGCCACCCGCTATGAACGAAAAACTCTGGAACAGGGACTTTACCCTGCTGACCATCTCCAATTTCCTGATGTGCTGCGCCTATTACTCGCTGATCTCCACCATCCCGGTCTATATCTCCAAAGAGCTGCATGCCACCTCCGGCATGGTCGGAGTGGTGCTTGCCGCCTATGTCATCGCCGCCATCCTCATCCGCCCCTTCTGCGGCTTCGGCCTCGATAAATTCGGCCGCAAGATCATCTTTATGGCCTCCCTGCTTGTCTATGCCCTGATCTTCAATACCTACCTCTTTGCCACATCCCTGCTGATTATGGTCATGATCCGCTTTGCCCACGGGCTTACCTGGGGCCTCACGACCACCTCCAACTCCACCATGGCGGGAGATGTGATCCCGGAAGGAAAACGCGGGCAGGGATTTGGTTTTTTCGGCGTTTCTACAACCGCGGGCATGGCGCTGGGTCCCCTCGTGGGTACCTTTATCTTCCACCAGGGCGGATACCAGGCCATGTTCGTGGCAGGCTGCCTTATCAGCCTGGTGAGCATGGGGCTCGCAGGCTCGCTAAGGTATAACCGGTATTACACCCCAAAAGCCGAACTGGAATTCAGGTGGGGCGACCTGCTCGAGGGGCGCACCATCATCCCCTCGCTCAATGTGCTGGTGATCATGCTTACCTACGGCGGGCTGATCTCCTTTGTGGCCTTATACGGCCATGAGATCGGCATCAGGAATCCCTCGGGCTTCTTCCTGATCTATGCGCTGGGGATCATAAGCTCGCGCTTTACCTCGGGCAAGGCGCTCGACAGGAACGGCCCCCGCAGGATCATCACCCTCTGCATCTCCCTGCTGATTGTAGGCTTCCCGCTGCTGGCCCTTTGGCAAAACCAGGCGGGGTTCTATACCGCCGCCGTGATTTTGGGATTCGGAAACGGGGTGGTATTTCCCACCTTTCAAACCATGACCAACAACATGGTGCCCGCCTCGCGCAGGGGGGCGGCCAGCTCCACGCTGTTTATCGCCGTGGATATCGGCATGGGGCTCGGGATGGTGCTGGTAGGGGTTATCGCGCAGTACTTCTCCATGGCTGCCGCCTTCCTGGTGTGTTCGGGGATCTGTGTGGCCGGACTGCTGCTCTTTTTATTTGTCACCCTGGGGTATTATCTCAGTCACCGGGTCAACGGACAGGCGCAAACGGCGTGAAATCTTAAAATTACGGGAATCTGTTACCTGGGCATTGCGCCAAACAGCCGTTTCAGGCTGCGGTGAAATTTATGGAATCCCGTCACCGGTTCGGTATGCATCAGGATGCACTCCCGCGTAATGAGGTTCACGGGTTTGGCTGCCGTCAGTTCAATGGCTTCGGGAGTATCCGACATCTGCTGGATCCAGATGCTGTCGATTCCCTTGGCAATAGCCTCGGCCACAATATCACGGGTTTGCGTTTTCCGGGTGATGATGACCAGGTTATGCACATTGAGCGGGAGGGAGGCCACACTGCGAAAGCAGGGGGTTCCTTCGATAAAGTCGGCGGAGGGGTTGACGGGGAACACCTCGTAGCCCTTTTCCTTCAGCTGTTTGAAAACCTGGTAGCCGAATTTCCTGGGATCCCTTGATACCCCTGCTATCGCTACCTTGCGTGAGGAAAGAAATGCATCGATCGATGCTTTTGTTGCTTTCATGGCCAGTTTTTTGAAGAAAAAATATACCGCTAAAATTAAGAAGAAAAATCCGATAAACAGGTTCAGCCGCAGGGTTTCCGTTTTAAAATCAGTACATCTCCCTGAATTTTAAATCTCCATACCAGGCAAAGGTCATAAAGGTGTTGGAGGGGATCAGCAGAAACACGGTATAGATTCCACGGGCCATGAAAAAGCGTTGAAATGATTGTGTCTTTCCGGAAGGGTTGTCCCAGGCAAGGAAATGGAATTAATTTCGGTCAGTTTTGGCCGCACGATCCACATGCACTGCCATATTATTGTAATTTCGGTTTGATGAGTTTTTCCCGCCTTTTTATGGAGATGCACCATTATTTGTTAGTTTTGCCATCACAGGAAATTATCATGATATCCAGACTCTATGACACCAGCATGGACCGGTAGCCAAAAACCGGCCAATAAAAATATTTTCCTCCTTTTTACTGGTTCGGCCCTGCTGTTGCTCCTGGTTTTGGTGCTGGTTGGCAGGCTGTCGCATCCCCTCTTCTGGGCCGACGAGGGGATGACCGTGGTGGGGGCCGAAAGGGTTTTACAGTATGGCTACCCGAAGGTTCATGACGGGCAGAATGTACTGTATGATCTCGACCACCCCGACAAGACGCTGGGAACCGACCCGCGCACCGATGCCTATATTGGCGGGGCAAACTGGGGAATGTATTATTTTGCCGCCATCCCGGTGAAACTGGCTGAGGGGGTTGGCGACCTGTACGACAAAACCTTCCTTATCAGGCTTGCTTTCCTGGCTGCCGGGCTGGCAGGACTGCTGCTGCTGGCGTGGAGCATCACCATGGTTTTTCCCGGAACAGTCATCAAATTCAGGATTTTTGCAGTTCTTCTTCTTTTGATGCTGCTGTCGGTACCCTTCCTGCTCCACATCCGCGAAGCACGTTATTATTCACCCGCACTGTTGCTGGAGGGATGCCTTACAGTTCTCTATATACGCTGCAGGATCCTGGACAGGATGCGTTACGGGGTTTACCTGTTGGCCCTCCCGGTGATCCTGACCGCGCTCTTCCTGTTTTTCTCCCCCGCCTTTTTTATCTGCCTGGTAACCTGCTTCATTTTTGATATTTTCCTGCTCACCAGGGAATTTGCGACAAACCCCGGTTGGAAGGGAAATACTGTGATAACGGTCGTCAGGGTGCTGAAGCCGCTGATTCCGCTGATCCTGGCGCTGGCTTGTGTCATCCCCTTGCTGAAGTTCTTTGATTCATTCCGGATTGCAGGTCAGATTGCGCTTTACAACCAATACGACACCGGGGTCTATCTTAATAACCTGGCGGTCGTGTGGCGCGACCTGTCGGCCAGGGACATGCTTTGGGCGGCACTGGTCATGAAGGTCATCCACCTTTGCCTGGCATGGATGCATACGGGAAAACTTAACCGCCGCCAGGTGATCAACCTGGACCTGTCGCTGTTTACCGGGACCTTTGTCGTCGTTTACATGCTGATGATTGCCGCGATCCCGAACTATGTGTTCACCAGGTACCTTTTCCCGCTGATGCCCTTGATTTCACTGATGTTCCTTGCTGATGCCACCAGTGTATGCATCTTCCTGAAGGAGGAGGTTGATGCCCTGCGGAAACAGGTCAGGAGGCTGATACAAGTGATGATCATTTATTGCTGCATGATTCCCCTCTATAACAACCGGCATGACATTATCGCCTACTATGGCAGTCTTTTCAGCGTCTACCAGGGTCCGCTCGATGTGATGATCCCCCGGATACGGCAGCTTTACAAAGACCCTTCAAAGCTTGTCATTGCCACAAACTACGAGGAAACCTCCTTTATGTATTACCTGAAGGCAAAGGTGATTGTAGGATTTGTAGGCAACAACCTCGCCTCCGACACGCTGCTGACCCCTGATATCATCAGCATCAGGCGGGGGTGGAAGGCGAACAGGGAGATCCTCGGCAATTTCAGGAACAGGGCCCGGTACCTGCCGGTCTTCTTTCCCGTAAAAGACAATCTTTTCAACAACATCCCGGAGCTGAATTACGAAGATAAAAACAGGCACCATTTCAGGACACTCATGACCAGCGACCCTGCAGAACAAACGGTCATGTTCCTTATCGTAAAACCGTGAAAACGGGGAGGAATGACCTTATCGCTTCGTGCGAAGGGTACCGGCAAACTCCGCTGAAATGTAGTTGTCCATGCTCATGCAGACATTTTCTGAAAATTTTATGGCGGTACGGAGGATATGATCAGGGTTGAACGACGATGGATTACCTTTTTCCTGCAGCAGTGCATGGATGATACCTGCATTGAAGGCATCCCCGGCGCCAATGGTGCTCACCGGGTCGATTTGGGGAACTGCCGCAACATGGTGGCCTAAAGGACTGATCCATTCAACCCCCGCCTTGTTTTTTGTATAAACCAGCGAGGGGCATCCGGCCTCCGCAAGATGGCGATAGGCTTCAAGGGCCGTGTTTGCCGAAAATATATGTTGAAAATCTTCATCGGAACCCCGCACCAGGTCGGCAACAGCGATATTCTCGATGATCATGGGCCTGGTTTTTTCAAGTCCGGCAAGATGCGACCTGCGGAAGTTTGGATCATAGATAATGAATGCTCCCGACCTCCTGGCCTGCCTGATAAAGGAGAGGATGGGTTCCCGTATCCTTTCCGTGAGGGCAAAAAATGAACCGAAGAGGATGATATCTCCCTGGGCTGTGGCAGGCGGAGAAAACCACCTCTCATCGCCGGGAAACTCCTTGTAGAAGGTATATTCAGCATTCCGCTGCTTGTCTAGAAAAGCCAGTGCCAGCGATGTATTCCAGTCATGGTACCGCAGGATGCCACCGGTGGAGACATGATTTTCTGCCAGGAAATCCATCACCAGGTCACCGGCATGGTCGTTGCCCAGGGCGCTGATGAAATCAACGCGTACCCCGGCTCTCCCCAGCGATACGGACGAGTTCAGCATGGAGCCACCGGGTTTGGCGGCAACGGGCTGGTTTTCGCTGAAGATAATATCAAGGACGGTCTCACCGATGCAAAAGACCCTTGTGTCGGTTTCATTCATGGGTCAATATTCGATTTCCAGCCCCAGCTCGTCCTTCAGGGTGTTCAGTGCCGGGTTTTTCTGAACCATCTGGTCGAATTTTTGTTTATCGGTGTAAGGCCTGGCACTTTTCAGGTTTTCGGCAATGTGCGTGGTAAGCTGGATCTTGAAGTTGTTGAGCCTGGCACGCAGAAACTCCATCATTTCGGTTTTCCGCATGGTAAGCTCCTCTTCGAGCACCTTGTTGCCGAGGGTAAATTCGATGTTCCACCCGGCATTCAGCACGGGGCGCGAGCTTTTCAGGGTTGAATAAAGGTGGGGAGAGGAAATTTTCAGTGAGTCGGCAAACTCCTCCCAGCATAGGATAAGTTCATCGGGTGTGAAGGGAGTAGCAGTTTCATTGAGAGCCTGGTCATCATCCGGCAGTCCGGAACCCGGGCCTGTTTTTGGTACCGGTTTCCGGATGGAGGTGGTGCTGTTGAAATCGTGTTTAATGTCGCGCATCTTTACAGGTTCCACCGGTTTTTTAGGCGCTACTGCGCCGGATGGTGTACCGGCTGCCGGGGGAGTTTCCGTTGATTCCGAGTGCTGAGGTACTGCGACGGGATCGACGGGATGGTTTTGGGCTGGCTCCGGGACCACTGCCCTTGCCGTGCCGGTGGTCGTTGCCGCAGGCACGGGAACCGCCTGGGGCTGGATTGCGACAGGCGGGATGGCAGCAGGTTTGGAGGGAGCCTGATCGCCATCCTGCCAGAGCACGAGGGCGCACATCTGCATCACCGACAATTCCAGGTGCAGCCTCCTGTTGTTGCTGGTCTTATAACTCAGGTCACAACGGTTGTTGATATCAAGAACCTTGATCAGGAAATGGACCTGGCAACGTTTAGCCTGTTCCACGTAATGATTCCGGATGGAGGGGGCCGTCTCAAGCAACCTGGCGGTGGCGGCATCCTTGCACACCAGCAGGTTGCGCAGGTGTTCGCCGAAGCCGATCAGGAAATGCTGCCCCTCAAAACCCTTGTCGATGATGTCGTTGATGGTGAGCAGCGAACCTGGAATATCGCCTGCCAGGATCTGGTCGGTGATCTTGAAAAAATACTCATAGTCGAGAACGTTGAGATTCTCCAGGACGGTATTGTAGGTGAGGGTGTTCCCCGCAAAACTGACGAGCTGGTCAAAGATCGACAGGGCGTCGCGCATGGCCCCGTCGGCTTTCTGCGCGATGATGTGGAGCGCATTCTCCTCGACCGTGATATGTTCTTTTTCGGATACATGCATCAGGTGGCCGGCAATATCGTCGACGGTAATTCTTTTGAAATCGAAGATCTGGCAACGCGAAAGGATGGTGGGCAGGATCTTGTGTTTCTCGGTAGTTGCCAGGATGAATTTCGCATAGGGGGGCGGCTCTTCCAGTGTTTTCAGGAATGCGTTGAAGGCAGAGGCCGACAACATGTGGACTTCATCGATGATATAGACCTTGTACCGGCCCATCTGCGGGGGGATGCGCACCTGCTCGACCAGGGTCCGGATGTCGTCAACCGAGTTGTTCGAAGCGCCGTCGAGCTCATAGATGTTGAAGGAGGCGTTTTCGTTGAATGAAACGCAGGAGGGGCAGTGATCACAGGCTTCGATGGCGGATGAGATGTTCTCGCAGTTGATGGTTTTGGCCAGGATCCTCGCACAGGTGGTCTTGCCGACTCCCCTGGGACCGCAGAATAGAAAGGCCTGGGCCAGCTGGTTGTTCTTGATGGCATTCTTGAGGGTATTGGTGATCGACTTCTGACCCACCACGGTATCAAAGGTCTGGGGACGGTATTTTCGGGCTGAAACGATAAAATTCTCCATATGAAATCCGGTTCTTAAATATCATTCAAAAGTACGAAAGTTTTTGTTTTTTATGTAAATTGGCCGCACTTACCAAAATGGATACTTATGCTGCTATTCTTAGCCTCCGGCATCACCAACCGGCTCAGATACACCGTTGATCTGATGCTCAGGGAGATGCTCGGTCTGGAGGTTGAACTGACTACTTCAGTTGACCAGTTTCGTCTTCACCAGGGCCCTAAAATCGCCTATTCGGCCGATCTTTTTCCCGATGCACTGAACATTGAACCCTCCGGCCTGCTTTTTGAAGAGGGGATCCGTCAGTTGGGGGTGAAAACAACCTGGTTTGACTCCGTCCCGGTGCTTTTTCAAACGGAAAGTCCCGGGTTTCCGCTTCCTTATGATCCCTTTTCCGCAGCTTTTTTCATGGTAAGCCGGTATGAGGAATATCTTCCCTACATGAAGGATACTTACGGCCGTTTCCCGGTCACCGCGAGCGCAGCCTGGGAGGGAAGGTTCCTGGAGATCCCGGTGGTCCATCACTGGACAAACATGGTCGGGAAACTGCTGCTGCGCCAATTTCCCCTGCTACAGATCAGGCAGAGGGAATACCGGTTTGTTCCGACCATCGATGTTGATCATGCCTTTTGTTATCGCTGCCGTCCCTTGCTGAGAACTTTAGGAGGAATAGGCAGGTCGTTGATGTATTTTGAATTGACCGGCATCCTGCACAGGCTGCAGGTCCTCGCCAGGATAAGAAAAGACCCGTATGATACCTTCGACTATATCAGCGAAATTCATGAAAAATATGGCGTAAAACCGTTGTATTTCATGCTTTTTGCTGATTACGGCGGGGACGATAACAATGTAACCACCGGTTCAAAGACCTTTCACCGGCTGATCCGAAAACTTGACCTCCACCAGGGAGTCGGTATCCATCCGTCGCTCTCCTCAAACAAGCATTACCTGAAACTCCAGTCCGAATGTGATGGGTTAAGCGAGGTGGTTGAACGAAACATCGTCAACAGCAGGCAACATTTCCTGAAAATATCGATCCCGAGAACCTATCGTGCATTAAACCAGGTGGGAATCAGGGATGATTATTCGATGGGCTATTCGTCGCAACCCGGGTTTCGTGCCGGCATTTCCATCCCGTACCCGTTTTTTGACATCTCGAGGAACATCCTCACCTCGCTGATGATTCACCCGGTTATCATGATGGATGTAACGTTAAAGGATAAACTTCGTCTAAACCCTGAAAAAGGCCTTGAAAAAGCCGCCAGCCTGATCCGTACAGTCAAATCGGTCAACGGCGATTTCGTCAGCCTGTGGCACAATGAAAGCCTTACGGATAAAGGCAGGTGGCTCGGCTGGCGAAGGGTTTTCGAGGAGATGGTTCACCTGGCATCCACCTGAAAAAACAGATGATTCAGTATTTGCGGCATACCGAAATAGACAAACCCCGATGGGATGAATGTATCAGCAACGCTGTCAACGGCAGGGTATACGGCTATTCATGGTATCTCGACGTGGTTTGTCCCGGCTGGGAGGCCCTGGCGGAAGAGGATTATTCCAGCGTTTTCCCTTTGACCCACAACCGGAAATGGGGGATCCGTTACCTTTATCAACCCTATTTTACGCAGCAACTCGGGCTGTTTTCCAGGACAACGGCAGGTGCGGCGGATGCTGAGCGGTTCATCGCTGCCATACCGCCTGCATTCAGGTTTGCCGAAATCCAGCTGAACGCTATGAATAACCTCCCAGTGGAGAGGTTCAACGTGACTCAGCGGGTAAATCATGAACTCAGCATCGCACAGGAATATGCAACGATATCGGGCAGGTATGCCCAGAATACGAAAAGAAACATCAGGAAGGCTGCGGAGACGGGGCTTTCAACAAGCCGGGAAATAACGACAAAGGCGCTGGTTGAGCTCTTCAGGGTTAACTTCGGGAAAAAGGAGGGAAAGCTGCTGCCGGCTCATTACGCGATCATCAGCAACCTGATCAACTATTGCCTGGAACACCGGCTCGGTTATATTTCGGGGGTTTCCGACAACAGGGGGACCCTTTGCGCAGCTGCCTTCTTCCTTTTCGACCATGGACATGTCTGCTTTCTTTTTGCTGCCTCGGCGCCCCGGGCCCGGGAGAACGGGGCCATGTTCAGGCTGATCGACCATTTCCTGGCGGAGAATGCAGGCAAATACGACATCCTCGATTTTGAAGGGGGAAATGATCCCAACCTGGGCAGGTTTTACAAGGGATTTGGCGCAGAAGAGGTTACTTATCCCGCCGTCCGGATAAACCGGTTGCCGGGACCTGTCAGCCGGTTGCTTTATTTTGCCCGTAAATTCAGGTAAAAGGGAAAAAATGCTATTTTTGTGAATGTAACATAAAACTTCAAGAAAATGGTTCATAACATATCGTCGGGTAATTCCATCGTCAACCAGTTTATCGCCGAGTTGAGGGATGCGGAGATTCAGAAGGACAGTTTAAGGTTTCGCTATACCCTGGAACGGCTGGGTGGGATTTTTGCCTATGAAATAAGCAGGGAGCTTGCCTATGAAACCAGGGAGGTCGTTACCCAACTTGGCATTGCCAATGTGCCCATGCTGATCGATTATCCTGTTTTAGCGACCATTCTGCGCGCAGGTCTTCCTTTCCACCAGGGCTTCCTGAACTATTTCGACAAGTCGGGCAATGCCTTCATTTCGGCTTTCCGCCGCCATCACAAGGATGGAACCTTTTCAGTCAGTATGGAATATGCTTCGGTGACGGAGATCGAGGAGAAGGTGGTGATCCTGTGCGATACGATGCTTGCCTCCGGTTCTTCGATGGCCCTGGCATACCGTGAGCTGATCAGCCATGGAAAGCCCAGACATACCCATATCGTGGCTGCGGTAGCCAGCGTGGAGGGAATTGATTACATAAAGAAGAACCTGCCCCAGCAGGATATTACCCTGTGGGTTGCCGCCATTGACGATGAGATGACCGCCCAATCCTATATCGTCCCGGGTCTCGGAGATGCGGGCGATCTTGCCTATGGCAAGAAATTTTAATGTAATGAAAAACACGGTATGAAAAACTCGCTGGTTCTTGAAAATATCAATATCTCGCTGATCTCGATCCGGAGCCATCTGCTGCGGACAATCCTTACCATCCTGATCATCTCGTTTGGCATTATGGCCCTTGTTGGTATTCTGACAGCCACCGATTCTATCAAGTACTATCTCACGCAGAATTTCTCAATGATGGGTTCCAACACCTTTACCATCCGGAACAGGTCGATGAACATCCACATGGGAGGGGGGGATCACACGGAAAAGCGGTATGAGCCTATCACTTACAGCCAGGCGCAGGAGTTTAAGGACCGATACGAATTCCCGGCTTTCACCTCGATATTTACCAGGGCTACCGGCATCGCCACGTTGAAATACGGCACCAATAAGACCAACCCCAATGTCGGGGTGATCGGTGCAGATGAGAACTACCTGGCCACTTCGGGCGATGAGGTCGAATTTGGAAGGAACTTTACTGCCAACGAGGTTTATTACGGGTTCAGCTCTGCCATCCTGGGAGCTCAGCTGGTCACCGACCTGTTTAAAAACAAGGAGGATCCGATCGGGAAGATCATCTCTATCGGTCCCGGTAAATTCAAGATCATCGGGGTGCTGAAATCGAAGGGATCCAGCATGGGATTCAGCGGCGACCGCACCTGTTTTATCCCTGTTTCCAACGTCCGTACCAACTTTGCCCGGCCGAACATGTCGTTCAATATTAATGTGATGGCCAAGAGGCCCGAGATGGTGGATGCGGCCACCGGCGAGGCGATTGCCACCCTGCGGAATATCCGCAAGGTCCCGGTCGGGATTGAAGATACTTTTGAAATCACCCGCAGCGACAACATTGCCAAGATGCTGATCGAGAACATCAAATACGTGACCCTGGCTGCCACCATCATCGGTGCCATCACCCTGCTGGGCGCCGCCATCGGCCTGATGAACATCATGCTGGTGTCTGTTACCGAGCGTACCCGCGAGATCGGGATCCGCAAAGCCATCGGGGCCACCAAACGCGTGATCCGCAACCAGTTCCTGGTTGAGTCGATCGTGATCGGCCAGCTGGGCGGGCTCCTGGGGATTGTGCTGGGCATCCTGGTGGGCAATGTCATCTCGCTGCTCATCGGCAGCGCCTTTATCGTACCCTGGGTATGGATCGTTACCGGCGTTCTCCTTTGCTTCGGCGTAGCCCTGGTTAGCGGGATCATCCCCGCCCGGAAGGCAGCCAACCTTGACCCGATCGAATCACTCCGTTACGAGTAACCACCTGTCATGGACCTGACCAGCGTCATTGCCATGTTGCGCAGGGAATTCCCCTACGAACCCACCGATGGCCAGGACAAGCTGCTTGGCGAATTGGCCGTATTTCTTACCCTCTCCTGGAAACAACCCAACGCCCTGTTTATCCTCAGGGGATATGCCGGCACCGGGAAGACAACTGTTGTAAAGGCTCTGGTGGATGTGCTGCCGCAGATTGGGAAAAAAACGGCGTTACTTGCCCCAACCGGGAGGGCTGCCAAGGTGCTGACAAGCTATACGAAGAAACAGGCCAACACCATCCATCGTAAAATTTACCTGGCCCGCACCAACCGGGAAGGATTGATCGACCTGAAGCTACAGGTCAACTATCACAAGCATACCCTGTTTATTGTCGATGAGGCCTCCATGATCCAGCACACCATGACGGCTGAGGGGGCCCTGTTTTCATCCCGTAACCTGCTCGACGACCTTTTCCAGTTTGTTTACAGCGGTGAAAACTGCCGGATGCTCTTTATCGGCGATGCCGCCCAGCTGCCTCCCGTCGGGCTGGATCACAGTCCGGCCCTCGACCACGAATTCCTGCAGCGCGCCTACCATCTTTCCATCGACACCTTTGAACTGACCGAGGTGGTCAGGCAGGCGAAGGAATCGGGGATACTGGTAAATGCTACCCGCGTGCGACGGCAGATCCAGGCCAAACAAACCACCTTTCCCATGTTTTCAGTCGACGGGTTTCGCGACATCACCCGGCTGAGCGGGCAGGACCTCGAAGAGGCCCTGAACCATGCCTATTCGGGATCGCAAAAGGAGAACAATGTCGTGATCTGCCGGTCGAACAAACGGGCTAATATCTACAACCGGGAGATCCGTCACCGGATCCTTTACCTGGAGGAGGAGATCTCAACGGGCGATTACCTGATGGTGGTCAAAAACAACTATTTCTGGTTGCCTGTCGATTCGGTTGCAGGATTTGTCGCCAATGGCGACATCGTGGAGCTGAAGCGCATCAGGAACATTGAGGAGATCTATGGATTCAGGTTTGCCGATGTGACCATCCGTTTCCTCGATTACCCGGATGAAAAGGACCTTGACGTGAAAATCATCCTGGATACCCTGATGTCGGAATCGGCCGCTCTGACCCAGCCCGATAACAACCGGCTGTTCCAGGCGGTGATGGAGGATTACCAGGATGTGCCATCCCGCCGCGAAAGACTGGAAAAGGTGAAGGCCAATCCCTATTTCAATGCCCTGCAGGTTAAATTCGCCTATGCCCTGACCTGTCACAAAACCCAGGGAGGACAATGGGATTCGGTATTTATCGACCAGGGCTACCTGAACGACAAGATGGTGAACCTTGAATTCAGCCGGTGGCTTTACACCGCCGTGACCAGGGCCACCCGAAAACTTTACCTTGTAAATTTCGAGGAACGTTTTTTCTCTTAACGTTAAAAATTACCAGCCCAGCAGCGTAAGTCCGACGGTAAACGGGTAGACCTCCGGTCCCTGGTTATTCTGGAACAGTTTCGTAAGCGAATAGGTACCGAAAAGGTTGATATGCGACCAGCCGATACGGAATGCAGCGTCGAACTTGAAAGGGGCAAGGTGGTACGATCCGTGGTCGCGCACACAGTAACTGTCAACCGAGTAGGTGGCGACAGAGTTCCCGTTATTATCTACGAGGGTATAGGATCCGCCCTTGTCGTTATAAACCTGTTTGGTATACGATCCGATACGCACCCCGGCAACAGCGCCGATGGTTACGTGAAAACTGCTGATGCGGCGGTAGGGGTTGGTCTGGTATTCAAAAAAGAGGGGCAGGGTAAGGTAGCTGACCACCATTTTATTGACCTTCAGGTTTACAGGCTTGCCTTGTGCATCACGGACTTTATAGGCAGTCACGGTGGCCGAATCATTCAGCATGACGTAGTTGTCGTTGAAATAGTAGTTGGTGATCTGGAATCCCAGTCCGGTCGTAAAACCAATATGGTTTTGGTACAGATTCACGTTGAGCTCGAAGGGGTTGAGATTGACCGTAAGCGAACGGGCTGTATTCATGTTAAGGTAGGCATTGGAGGCGCCGAAGTTCATGTCGAAGGAGGGGGTCACATAACCGCTTACACCGAGTTCGATGCCCGCCCAGTGACCGTTATATTTTTTCTTGTTCCTGGAAAAGGGGAAATCTTCCATGTTGAAGTTTTCCATGGCGGATTTGAATTCTGCCATTCTGGCGCTGTCGCTCATGTGACCGTGTTTGTGCATCGGGCATTTCTTTTCATCCTGAGCGTTTACCTTGATCACAAGGGTAAGGAAAATGAACAATACTGCGGAAATTCTTAGTAGTTTTCTCATATCTGTTCTTTTATGGTTAGACAATTCTGATGATATGACGAAGATAAAGGAGAAATGTTACAGTGCAGGCCAAAATCAGGAATCGAGTTTGAGAACCGCGAGGAAGGCCTTTTGGGGAACCTCGACATTGCCGATCTGGCGCATGCGCTTCTTCCCTTTTTTCTGTTTTTCGAGCAGTTTACGCTTACGCGTGATATCACCGCCATAACATTTGGCCGTAACGTCTTTCCTGAGCGCCTTGACCGTTTCACGGGCAATCACCTTGGCCCCGATGGCAGCCTGGATGGCAACATCATATTGCTGGCGGGGGATGAACTCCTTAAGCTTTTCACAGAACCTGCGGCCGAAATCATAGGCATTGTTTCGGGTGATCAGGGCCGACAGGGCATCGACGATCTCGCCGTTGAGCAGGATGTCGAGTTTTACCAGGTCGGCGGTTTGCCAGCCCGAAGGGTGGTAGTCGAAAGAGGCGTAGCCTTTGGAGATACTCTTCAGTCGGTCATAGAAATCAAAAACAATTTCACCCAGTGGCAGCTCAACGGTAAGTTCAATACGGTCGGTGGTCAGGTAAACCTGGTTCTTCAGGTTGCCGCGCTTGGCAACGCACAGGGTCATGATGGCGCCGATATATTCCGATTTGGTGATGATATTGGCCGTGATGGTGGGCTCTTCAATCTTGTTGATATAGTTTGGCTCGGGCAGCCCCGAGGGATTATAAACATCCATGACCTCGCCCTTGGTGGTATAAACCTTGTAGGAGACGTTGGGCACGGTGGTGATGACATCCATATCGAATTCACGGTCGAGGCGCTCCTGGACGATCTCCATGTGAAGCAGTCCGAGAAACCCGCAACGGAATCCGAACCCGAGCGCAGCAGAGGCCTCCGGTTCAAAGGAGAGCGCCGCATCGTTCAGTCTAAGTTTTTCGAGCGAATCGCGCAGTACTTCGTAATCGTCGGCATCGGTGGGATAGATCCCGGCAAAAACCATGGGCTTCACGCCGAGGAATCCCTCGATGATCTCGGTACAGGGCCTTTCCACATGGGTGATGGTGTCGCCCACCTGGACCTCCTTGCTGTTTTTGATACCCGAGATGATGTATCCTACATCGCCGGCATACACGGTATCACGCGGCTCCTGTTTCATCCGCAGGATACCTACCTCGTCGGCGCGATAGTCCATCCCGGTGGCAACAAATTTCACATGATCGCCCTTTTTGATGGAGCCGTTGAAGATCCTGAAATAGGCGATAACGCCCCTGAAGGGGTTGAATAATGAATCGAAGATCAGCGCCTGCAGCGGAGCTTCGGGATTTCCTTTTGGGGCGGGGATCCGGGTGACGATGGCCTCCAGGACCTGGTCAATTCCCAATCCCGTTTTCGCGCTTACGGCGAGGATCTCATCATGTTCGCAGCCCAAAAGGTCAACGATCTGGTCCTTCACCTCTTCCACCATGGCGGCATCCATGTCGATCTTGTTCAGCACCGGGATGATGGCCAGGTTATGGTCAATGGCAAGATAGAGGTTTGAAATGGTCTGGGCCTGGATGCCCTGCGTGGCATCGACCACCAGCAGTGCGCCTTCACAGGCGGCAATGGCGCGCGATACCTCGTAGGAGAAGTCGACATGCCCCGGCGTATCAATCAGGTTCAGCACATAGTCCTCTCCGTTATGCGGAAAGTTCATCTGGATGGCATGGCTCTTGATGGTGATGCCACGCTCGCGCTCAAGCTCCATGTCGTCGAGCACCTGTTCTCTTGAATCGCGTTCAGAAACAGTATCTGTCCATTGAAGCAGACGGTCAGCCAGGGTTGATTTCCCGTGATCGATGTGGGCAATAATGCAAAAGTTACGGAGATTTTTCACGGGAGCAAAGATACAAAATTCCTTTGATTTTCCTACGGGGGAATCACGCGACGCGCAACACGGGTCACGTGGCGTGACAATTTATTTCAAAAGCGTCACCGACCCGCGCAGGTTTCGTTTTACAATCCCTTCAAGGGTAATTTCAAAAACGTCGCAGATGTAAAAATAGGTGCCGTCGCTGCACAGCTGATGGGTGGTTTTGTCCTTGCCGTCCCACCTGATATCGGGATCGCGGGTCTCAAAAACCTCCTTGCCCCAACGGTCGAAAATCAGCATATTGATCTCGCTGACGGAACTGTAGGGGAATGGAATAAAGAAATCGTTTTTGCCATCGCCATTGGGGGTGAAGAAGTTTGGCAGGTTGTAAAGGCACTCCGGCCCGGCATTGAGATCAACACATACGATGTTGCTCATCTTGCTCCGGTTCCCCACCGAATCAACGGCAATGATGCCATAACAGCCAACAAATGTCTGCGGGGGATGATGCAGGTACACCGTATCCCTTGCCGACACGGAATCGATGAGTTTCGGCAGGCCGTGAACCGGTGTGTAATAGATATAAAACCGCGCGATATCGTTCTGGCAGCTGTCGGCACCGGGTTTGCTCCATTTCAGCAGGTTGGCCGATTCTTTGCAGGTGGTCACCACCGTCAGCAGGGGAGGGCAGGGAGGTATGTTGTCGACCGGGATGGTGCAGGTTTCCTGGGAATTGTTGATGATGGGATAGACGAAGCCGGTTGCCGAGTATTTCCCGGTGCTTTTTATCCTGTAACAATATTGGAGCCCGTTGGTCAAGCCCTTATCCTGGTAAGCAGGTTTGGAACTTGTGCCGATTGAATCAAAAACGGAAGCGCCGGGGGCTTTACGGTAGATGGTGAAGGCAAAGTTGGTCCAGGGGACCTGGTTGTTCCAGGTAAGTTTTACCATTTTATCGGTGGGGGTGGCTGTCAGGAATTCCGATGTGGCCAGCTGCGAGGAGCCGATCAGGAAGCGGTTGCCGGGTGTTAGGTTATACAGGTCGATCCGGTAGGTGAAGCTCTGTAGTTTTGTATTCAGCAGGGTATCGGTCAGGATGGTATCATTCAGGTTCGTGGTGGAGTCGATCAGTGTAAACAGGCCGGAGGAAGCCGAAGTTGAACGGGCAATAACATATTTGTAAGGACCGGGGGCCTGCAGGGTGTCGATTTCGGTGGGTTTCGACCAGGCGAGCAGGAGCGAACCATTTGTTTCGCTGGTCGTATTGATACTGACATTGGTGATAACGGGCACATCCTTTTTTAGGGTCGCACATGCTTCATTGGAGGCATAACTTTCGGCATTGTCGGGATAATAGGCAACCACCATGTAACAGTATTTAAGTCCGCGGGTCAGTCCCGACCCATTGTTGTCATCCAGGTAAGAGGTCCTGGTGATATCTGCAAAGGTGGCGATCCGGGTATAGCCCAACGAGGCGGGGACCCCTGTCTGGCAAAAGCCGTGGATGTAACCCGTGGAATCTGATTTTCGCCAGATCTCGTAACCGGATGCATTGGCACAGGCGTAATTATCCCAGTTCAGCGTTATGGTATTGCCCATCGCCACGGTGGTCAGGTTTTTAGGGGCCGGGCCGACCACCAGGATATTCACCGATTTGATGGTGGCCAGGTTGACAGGCAGCGCATTATCCTTGGCTTTGAAGAAAACCTGGTAGGGGTGCAGCTTTACCTGGCTGCACACGGTATTCCAGTGGAAAATGGCCTGGACATGACCGGAACCGGTGACGGGGTTGGGATCGAGTACAGCCTGGTTGGCGGGCAGGATAAAGGGGCCGCCGGTACCCGACAGGGTAACGTTATTGCTGTCGGGGTCAAAGGCATTGACGATGAAGCGGAGGTTTTTCCCCGCTTCCACGCAGGTATCCGTAATGGTCTTAATGACCGGGGGATGGTCGTTGCAGGCCACGACGATGATCTGCATATCGCGGAGCACGCTTCCTATCTTTACGCCGCCGCGCCATTCCTCCACGAGGATGGCAATGTTGTATTCGCCCTGCAGTTCAGGACTGTCCCACAGGAAATCGCCCGTGACGGGATCCAGGGTGATCTTATTGAAAGCGGCAGGCAGGGTATAACCCGGGATGACCTGCCCCTGGGCACCGCGGCAGGGGACGAGTTTGTAGGACAAACTGTCGCCATCGGGATCATAGGCGCCGGGGTTATGGTAAAATGGCTGGTGAACGCACCCGTTATCGACAGGGGGGACCAGGAGAATCGGCGAATTATCGTAACCATTGATGAAGGGGCTGATCAGCAGTTCGCAATAGATATACATCGGGGTGTTGATCGAATTGGGAATGTTGATAATCCCGCCGTTGCGGTTCGGGTCCTCGCAGGAGATGATATAATCGGCAGGACCGGCAAAGGTGTGCTGGCCAAGGTACTTGTTATAGGTGATGTCATCCGGCAGGTTTGTCTCCACCACGCGGGGAATGTCGGTAGTCGTACCGTCGCCCCAGTTGATCGTGAGGAAATCACGGTAGGCGTTGGCAGGACTTGGCGTAAAGGTATAGGATATCAGGGTGAGTTCGTAGGTCAACCCCGAGATGTGTTTATAGGACATTTCCGCGGCCCGCTGGTGGGTGGCAAAAACGGAGACCGGCAAGGTCAGCGAAAACATCAGGACCCATAAATGAAGTCGCAAAATCAATGGTCTCGACATAACTGGGATTGGGGTTGGGTAACTAACGTCAAAAGTAATAATTTTATGCGCGCCGGGAGAGATATAGGTCCATTATTTCATCCCGTTTTGAATTTTAAATTAAATTTGCACCACCATACACTAACGGCAATCATAGATGTACCAACAGGAACCGGAACTAGAGAAAAAGGAAATCATAAAGCGCTACCGGAACCTGCTGCGTGTATGGAAACCCCGAAACCCGGAAGATAAAAAGGTGGTGCGCAAGGCCTTTAAAATGGCGCTGGAGGCACATAAGGACATGCGGCGCAAGACCGGCGAACCCTACATTTACCATCCCCTGAGCGTCGCCACCATTGCCGTCGGTGAAATCGGCCTGGGAGCAACCTCCATCGTTTGCGCCCTGTTGCACGATGTGGTAGAGGATACCGAATACACCCTTGAAGATATCAGGGGCCTATTCGGCGACAAGGTAGCCACCATCATCGACGGACTTACCAAGATCAAGGGCATCTTTGACCAGCATACCGCCTCCATCCATGCCGAGAATTTTAAAAAGATCCTGCTTACGCTCTCCGACGATGTCAGGGTGATCCTCATCAAACTCGCCGACCGGCTGCATAACATGCGCACGTTGTATGCCCTCGGCCACGAGAAACAGCTTAAAATTTCGTCTGAAACCACCATCCTGTATGCCCCGTTGGCGCACAGGCTTGGGTTGCATGCCATTAAAAGCGAACTGGAAGACCTGGCCCTGAAATATACCGAACCCGAAGTTTATGAGACCATCTCCAGAAAACTACGGGAGTCGGCCGCCGACCGGAACCGGTTTGTCAACAAGTTTATCTTTCCCATAAAAAAGGCACTTACCAAAAAGGGCATCTCTTTTGATATCAAGGCAAGGGAAAAGTCAATTGCCGCCATCAACATGAAGATGCGCAAAAAAGAGGTTCCCTTCGAGGAGATTTATGACATTTATGCCATCCGCATCGTTATTGATTCTCCCATCGAAACCGAAAAAGCAGATTGCTGGAAGGTTTATGCCGCCATCACCGACACCTACCGCCCCAATATGGAACGGCTGCGCGACTGGATCTCGATTCCCAAGGCCAACGGCTATGAAGCCCTTCACACTACCGTGATGAGCCATTCAGGGGAGTGGGTGGAAATCCAGATCAGGTCGCGCCGCATGGACGAGATCGCCGAAAAGGGCTATGCCGCCCACTGGAAATACAAGGAGGCCATGCATGTGAACAGCCAGCTCGATAACTGGCTTGACCGTATCAAGGAGATGATCGAAAGCCCTGACTCGGACGCCATCTCCTTCCTGGATGACGTCAAGGGATTTTTCTTTCATGATGAAATTTCGGTATTTACCCCCCAGGGCGAATTGCGCACCCTCCCGGCCAACTCGACGGTGCTTGACTTCGCCTATGCGATCCACAGCGAACTGGGAGATACCTGTATCGGGGCCAAGGTCGATAAAAAGCTGGCAGCCATCAACCAGGTGTTGAAAAACGGGCAGCAGATAGAGATCATCACCTCCCGCAAACAAACCCCCAGGGAGGATTGGCTAACCTATGTGGTGACCACCCGGGCAAAGACCAACATCAAGATCGCGGTCCGCCAGGAAAAAAAGAAATTCGTCAAAGCAGGCAGGGAAAAGCTAAGCAAGTGGTTTTTGCAGCTGGGTATTGAATTCTCGAATGAAAACATCAAGAAGTTCCTGGCGGTAAATAATTTCAGCAGCCTTGTTGACCTCTATTATGCTGCTTCGCAGGATACCATTGGGATCAAGGATGTTAAGACTTATGCAGCTTCCAGTTTCAAAAACGGGTGGCTGAATTTTGTGTTGAAAAGCACCCAGAAAGGCAAGGTAGCCCACACCGGGCATGACGAGGGTCAGGATGTAACGGAAACCGAAGAACAGCAAGCCGTCAGCCAGGATCCCGAGGGACAACTGGACTACGAGGTTGCCGATTGCTGCAACCCCATCCCGGGCGACGAAGTGGTTGGTTTTACCAACAAGAACAATGCAATCATGCAGATCCACCGGACCAAATGTGTCAAAGCCCAGGAGTTGATGACGGTATATGGCAACCACATGGTGAAGATGGACTGGACCAACCGGAAATCGATCTCCTTTTTAACAGATATCAGGGTTACGGGTATTGACAAAAAGGGGTTGATCAATGAGATCACGCGTATTATCTCCAATGAACTGAACCTGAATATAAAATCATTTCATATCGAGGCAGAACACGGGCTCACAAAGGGTTCTATAACCTTGTATGTCCAGAACATCGCAAGTCTTAACGAGGCGCTGAACAATCTTACCCAGGTTGAAGGGATTACAAATGTTTATCGGGTTGATTAATAAAAAATCTATTTTTATTTGTTCTAAATCCCGATAAATGTATATCTTTATGCCAAATTTGCTAATATGATCAAGAAACCTACTGAAGATGTGTTCGAAACCGTGTCCACTTTGTTTACAGAATATCTGGAACGCCACGGCCATCGCAAAACTCCCGAGCGCTACACCATTTTGAAGGAAATTTTTGCCACGGAAGGCCATTTTGATATCGAGACGCTCTATATCAGGATGAAAAACCACAAATACCGGGTTAGCCGCGCTACCTTGTACAATACCATTGAATTACTCCTCGATTGCGGGCTGGTGACCAAGCATCAGTTTGGCACCAACTATGCCCAGTTTGAAAAATCGACCCTGCTCAAGCAGCATGACCATTTTATCTATGAGGATTCCGGTGAGGTCATTGAATTCTATGATCCACGGATCGAAGAGGTCAAGACCCATGTTGAGAACAATTACAACGTGAAGATCACCCACTACGCACTTACGTTTTACGGCCAGTCGAAATCGAAGAAGTAAATTCCTGTTATGAAGGTTGATGTAATCCTTGGCTTGCAATGGGGAGATGAAGGCAAAGGCAAGATTGTCGATGTATTTACCCCCCGTTATGATATCATTGCCCGTTTTCAGGGCGGGCCGAATGCCGGCCATACCATCATCTTTGGTGGGAACAAATATGTGCTGCACACCATCCCTTCGGGGATCTTTCACCCGCAAACACTGAATGTCATCGGAAATGGCGTGATCATCGATCCGCTGATTCTCTACCGTGAAATTGACAAACTCAGGGAGGCCGGCATGGAGCCGAAGGATAACCTGCTGGTGTCAAAGCGGGCGCACCTGATCCTGCCGACGCACAGGCTGCTGGATGCAGCGCTGGAAGCCGGCAAGGGGGTAACCAAGATTGGCTCGACCCTGAAGGGGATCGGGCCTACCTATACCGATAAATACGGGCGAAATGGCATCCGGGTCGGCAATATTGCCGGTCATGATTTCAATGCCCGTTATGAAAAGCTGAAGGCAGAACACCTGGAGGTCATCCGCCATTCGGGGTTTGATTATTCGCACCACCTGCTTGATTCGCTCTCCTTTGATGTTTACGAGGAAAAGTGGTTCGAGGCTGTACGCAGGATGAAAGAGCTGAAGATCATCGACAGCGAGATTTTCCTGAACCAGAGTCTCGACGCAGGCAAATCGGTGCTCGCCGAAGGCGCCCAGGGAACCATGCTAGATGTCGATTTCGGATCCTACCCCTTTGTGACATCCTCCAATACGATCACCGCAGGGGTATGCTCCGGACTGGGAATCTCGCCCCACAGGGTGGGAAAGGTATATGGCGTGTTCAAAGCCTATTGCACCCGCGTGGGCAGTGGTCCGTTCCCGACCGAATTGCATGATGATGACGGTGAAAAGATGAGGGTAGGGGGGAAGGAGTTCGGCTCCACCACAGGACGTCCCCGCCGCTGCGGCTGGCTTGACCTGCCGGCGCTGAAATATTCGGTCATGCTCAACGGGGTCGACAGCCTGCTGATGATGAAGGCCGATGTGCTTAATCCCTTCCTTTCCATTAACGTCTGTACAGGTTACAAGTCAGGTGATGAACTGCTGGAAAGTTTTCCGTTTGAACTCGATGACCAGAAGCTTCAACCGGTATACCGCAAGATGGAGGGATGGAATGCCGACCTGGGCAAATGCAACCAGGTATCAGATATTCCTGATGCCCTGGCCGCCTATATCCGTTATATTGAAAATGAGGTTGGTTTGCCTGTCGATATCGTCTCGATCGGACCCGACCGGCTCCAGACCCTTGAGCGTTAAATCCTAAAGTTTCCGTTTTACCTCGATCTGTTCGTATCCTTCAACGATGTCGCCAACCTTGATGTCGTTGAAGCCGTCGATGTTCAGGCCGCATTCGTAACCGGTAAGCACCTCCTTCACATCGTCCTTGAATCGTTTGAGTGAACCGAGATTCCCGGTGAACACCACGATGCCGTCGCGGATCACGCGGATCTTGGTATTGCGGGTTACCTTGCCGTCGAGCACCATACATCCTGCAACCGAACCCACCTTGGTAATCTTGAATACATCGCGGACCTCGATATTGCAAAGGATCTTCTCTTCGATGTCGGGCGATAACATACCTTCGATGGCAGCCTTGATCTCCTCGATTGCCTGGTAGATAATGGAATAGAGGCGGATGTCGATTTGTTCGGCTTCGGCCAGTTTGCGGGCACTTACCGACGGCCGGACCTGGAACCCGACGATAACGGCATTGGAGGCAGAGGCCAGCAATACATCCGATTCGGTAATGGCTCCGACCGATTTATGGATCACGTTGACCATGACCTCCTCGTTCGAAAGTTTCAGCAGGGAATCGGAGAGGGCTTCGACAGATCCGTCAACATCGCCCTTGACGATGATGTTAAGCTCCTTGAAGTCGCCAATGGCGATACGGCGACCGATTTCGTCGAGGGTGATATGTTTCTGGGTACGCAGTCCCTGTTCGCGCTGCAACTGCAGACGTTTGGTTGCGATAGCCTTGGATTCCTTTTCATCGGCCATGACGTTGAAACCGTCGCCGGCCTGGGGAGCCCCGTTCAGACCCAGCATCAGCATGGGCTGTGAAGGACCAGCCTCGCGGATGGGAAGGTTGCGTTCGTTGTAGATGGCCTTTACCTTGCCATAGGTAGCGCCTGCGAGGACGATATCGCCTACGCGCAGCGTTCCGTTCTGGACCAGCAGTTTGGCAACATATCCGCGGCCCTTGTCGAGCGACGATTCAATGACCGTGCCGGTTGCAAGACGCTGCGGGTTTGCCTTCAGGTTGAGCATTTCAGCTTCAAGCAGTACCTTTTCGAGCAGCAGGTCGACATTGGTACCCACCTTGGCCGATATTTCCTGTGTCTGGTATTTGCCACCCCATTCCTCAACCAGGATGTTCATCTTCGACAGCTCTTCGCGCAGTTTCTCGGGGTTGGCATTGTTTTTGTCCATTTTGTTGAAGGCAAAGACAATGGGAACGCCGGCTGCAAGGGCATGGTTGATGGCTTCACGCGTCTGGGGCATAACCGTTTCGTCGGCGGCGATCACGATGATCGCCACGTCGGTGATGCTGGCACCGCGGGCACGCATGGCGGTAAAGGCCTCGTGTCCCGGTGTGTCAAGGAAGGTGATCTTTTTCCCGTCGGGGCGGAGCACCTCGTAGGCGCCGATATGCTGTGTGATGCCTCCGGCTTCGCCGGCCACCACGTTGGTACTCCTGATAAAGTCGAGCAGTTTGGTCTTGCCGTGGTCAACATGGCCCATGACCGTAACGATCGGCGGGCGGTCAACCAGGTCTTCGGGTTTGTCAGGCTCGTTTTGTTTGATGGCCTCCTGTACTTCAACGCTCACGAATTCGACCTTGTGGCCGAATTCTTCAGCAACAAGGGTGAGGGTTTCCGCGTCGAGACGCTGGTTGATGGATACGAACATGCCGAGCGACATACAGGTCGAGATGACATCGGTAACCGGCACATTCAACATCGAGGCAAGCTCATTGGCGGTTACGAACTCGGTAACCTTGATGACGCGTTTACCCTCTTCCATACGCTCCTGTTCCTGGTGCATCTGCTGGCTTACCGCGTCGCGTTTAGCTTTGCGGTATTTCGATGCCTTGGATTTTCCGGTCGGGCTTAAACGGGCAAGGGTCTCCTTGATCTGTTTTTCGATATCCTCGACCGTGACCTCGGTTTTCTGGGTGTCTTTCTGAAGCTTTTTGTCTTTCGCGAGGGTAAGTTTGTGCATACTCGGACGCGGGGCCTCCGGGGTGGTAACCGTAACGCTGGTACTCACCGTGCCCTCTTCGCCCTGCCGTTTGATGCGGCGGCGTTTCTTTTTCTTTGATTTCAGGGTTTCATCCGAGGATGAAGCCACAGGTTGCGGTTTCCGTTTCTCAAATTTCTTTGGTTCGGGAAGTGTCATCGAACCCAGGATGGTCGGGCCTTCGAGGATGATGCGTTCGGTGCGCATGAAGTTGGATTCCTCGACAGGTTCTGCCGGTTTGGGTGGCTCTACGACAACGGGAACTTCTGCAACCACAGGTTCGGCGGGTTTCGGGGCTTCAGCAACCGGTGCTGCCACTACGGCTGCGGTTTCGGGCACTGTCTCCGCGGGAGGGGCAATTGGTTCTGGCGGAGTACCCGGTTTTGGCTTGCCTTTTTTCGACAGTTTCTTATCGAAAATGGCCAGGTCCATCTTGCCCACAATCTTCAGGTCACCGGTGGAGGATTTTACAGGCTCGGGTTCCGGTTCGGCAACGGGTTCCGGTTCGGGAACGACCTGGACAGCCTCAGCGGCTTCAACAGGTTTAGGCGTTTCAACGACAGGTGGCACGACTTCGGCGACAACTGCAGGCTCGGCCTTAACCACGACCGGTTCCTCATGGACGATCACCGGTTGTTCGACAACTGGTTTTTCCTCAACGATAACGGGTGGTTCGACAACCTGGACAGGTGGTGCGACCGGTTCGGGCGGAGGCGGGGGAGGGGGAGGAGCAACTTCCACCTTTTTCTCTTCCCTTACGGGTTCTTTAACAGGCTCCCTGACTATGGTTTCCTTAACCTTTTTTATAGTCTCGTGCTGTTTTTTCTCGAATTCCATGGAGACATTCTTGATGAAAAGATCATCAAGCTCCTTCTCACGGTCCTTCGATGCCAACCTCTTATCCTCGATGGTGACGGTTTCGTGGGTGCTGAATTGCAGCCCGATCTTTTTCGCCTCTTCCTTGACATGCTTTTCTGAAGCGAATTCTTTCATCAGGAGGGTATACATATCCTGCGTTAATTTCGCATTCGGATCCATATCGATCGGGAATCCCTTTTTAGCAAGGAAATCCACTACGGTCTTCATCCCAATGTTAAATTCCCGTGCAGCTTTGCTTAACCTGGTACTTGTTACGCCTTCACTCATTGAGCAAAATTATGGTTTTTTATTCAAATTCAGCTTTTAAAATGCGGACAACTTCATTGATCGTCTCCTCCTCGAGGTCGGTCCGCTTCACCAACTCAAGAACATCCAAATCCAGCACACTTTTTGCAGTATCGCAACCTATTGATTTCAATTCATCTATGATCCACTGATCGATTTCATCGGAGAATTCCTGGATGTCGACATCTTCGTTATCCACGTCAGTATCGCGGTAAACGTCGATCTCGTAACCGGTAAGTTTCCCCGCCAGTTTGATATTAAAGCCTCCTTTGCCGATGGCCAGCGAAACCTGGTCGGGTTTCATATAGACATCCGCCCGCTTCTCCTCCTCGATGATCACGATGGAGGAGACCTTTGCGGGGCTCAGCGCACGCTGGATAAAAAGGGAGGGGTTGGTGGTATAGTTTATGACATCGATGTTTTCATTTTTCAATTCACGGACGATCCCGTGGATACGGCTGCCCTTCATCCCGACACACGCCCCTACAGGGTCGATGCGGTCGTCGTAGGATTCAACGGCGATTTTGGCACGTTCGCCCGGCACGCGGACAATCTTCTTGATATTGATCAGGCCGTCGTACACTTCGGGAACCTCCGATTCGAACAGGCGTTCAAGGAAAGCCTCGGATGTACGCGACAGGATGATGATCGGGTTGTTGTTCTTCATCTCCACCTTCGAAACCACCGCCCTGATCGTATCGCCCTTGCGATAGAAATCCGAAGGGATCTGTTCCGATTTCGGAAGGATCAGCTCGATGTTTTCATCATCGACCACCAGGATCTCTTTTTTCCACACCTGGTAAACTTCACCGGAGATGATCTCCCCGATCTTTTCACGGTATTTGGTGTAAACATTGTTTTTTTCATATTCCTGGATCTTGGAAATCAGGTTCTGGCGGATGGCCAGGATTTCACGGCGGCCAAAACTCTCCAGCTTGATCTCTTCCGAAAGTTCTTCCCCGACTTCAAAATCAGGTTCAATCTTAACTGCCTCCGAAAGGGGTACCTGGGTGTTTTCATCCTCAACCGTTCCATCTTCCACGATCGTGCGTGACCTGAAAATTTCAAGGTCACCCTTGTCGATGTTAACAATGATGTCGAAATTATCGGACGACCCAAACCTTTTCGTCAGCATGTGTTTGAACACATCTTCCAGGATGCGCATCATGGTTTCCCTGTCGATGTTCTTGAATTCTTTGAATTCCGAAAAGGTTTCGACTAAATTCAGATGTTCCATTGTTTGATAATTCTACTTTTTAAATGAGATTACTTCTATCGCTGATTTAATATCGTCAAATTTCAGGTCCAGGATGACCTTTTCCTGCTCTTTTTTTGCTTTTTTCACTGGAACCTGCTCGATCCGGATCCCGTTTTCATCGGCATCAAGGATAATTCCCGAAATTTTATCACCGTTTTTAGTGACCAGTTCCAGTTCATTTCCAATATTTTTCCTGTATTGCCTGGGAAGTTTTATCGGGCGGTCGGCCCCGGCTGAAGAAACTGTCAGTTCAAAATCTTCTGATTCTCGGTCTAGGCTCTCTTCAAGGAACCTGCTTAGTTGCTTGCAAACCTCAATGTTTACGCGGTGATCACCATCAACAAATACATTAATCCGGTTGCCTGTTCTGATTTTCAGCTCCACCAGGAAATATTCACTTCCGTAGAAGTGTTCCTCAATCAGCTTTTTAATTTCTTTTTCGGTGATCATGGGTTATCAATAAAAGAGGGGACGATTTGTCCCCCCGCATCTGCATTCCTGAATCGGCTGCAAATATAGGTAAAAATTTAATACAACCTTCAATATTTTAATATGTTCCTGATTATTTGCCCGGATAAGCTCCATTTTATTGAAATGGCATCCAGCCAATTGCCGGCAGGCGATTTTATTACCCTATCCGGAAAATTATTTTCATGCAGGATATAACCCGGCTGCAAACTATTTGATGACCACCGGTTTTTCAGAGATGGAGTGGCGGTTCACGATCCAGTAGATGATCGGGAAGATAAGGAGTATCAGGATGGTGGCGGTAACCAGTCCGCCGATAATGACAATGGCCAGCGGTTTCTGGCTCTCGCTGCCGATGCCTGTCGACATGGCTGCGGGCAGCAACCCGATGGAGGCCATCAGGGCGGTCATCACCACGGGGCGGATGCGCGATTCGACGCCATGTTTGATCGATTCGGCCAGGGTCATCTTGAGCATCATATTTGAATTGAACTCGGTGATCAGGATCACCCCGTTCTGCACGCAGATGCCAAACAGCGCAATAAAGCCGACCCCGGCGGATATCCCGAAATTCATACCGGTTAAATGGAGCGCCAGGATCCCCCCGACCAGGGCAAACGGCACATTGACCAGGACCAGCCCGGCATCCCTTGCATTGCCGAAGGCGATGAAGAGCAGGATGAAAATGATGATGATGCTGATAGGGACCACCTGGTTCAGCCGTTTGGTCGCGCGGACCTGGTTTTCAAACTCGCCCGTCCACTGGTAGGAGTATCCTTTCGGTAATTTAACGCCTGCATTCACCTGTTTCTGGGCGTCGGCGATGGTACTGCCCAGGTCGCGGTCGCGCACGGTGAACTTGACGCCGATAAAGCGCATGTTGTTGTCGCGGTAAATAAAGGCCGGGCCGGTCATGGTCCTGAAATCGGCGATGTTGCTCAGGGCAATCTTCGAACCCGACACGGTCGGTACCAGGATGCGCCGCATCTCGTCCTCCGATTTCCTGTACTCATAAGGATAACGGATGCGGATATCAAATTTGCGCTCCCCGTCGTACATGATGCTCGCGGTTTTTCCGCCGATAGCCATTTCGATGACCGCCTGCGCATCGGCCGTGGTAACGCCGTAGAGGGCCATCCTGGGCTCGTCGAGCAGGATCTGGATCTCGGGCTGGCCAATGTTGCGGATAATGCCGGCATCCTTGATCCCCTCGACGTTCTGGATGTTTTTCAGCACTTCATTCGAGTATTTGTCGAGCGTTTTCAGGTCGGGACCGAAGATCTTCACCACGTTGTTGGCGTTGATTCCGGCCACCGCCTCCTGCACATTGTCTATGATCGGCTGGGAGTAGTTGAAATTGATCCCCTGGAAATTCTTCAGGCTCTTGTCCATCTCCTCCACCAGCTGGTCGTATGAGAGTTTTCGTTTCCAGTCTTTTTTATTCTTCAGGTTGACCTGCATCTGCACGTAATAAAAACCGCTTGGGTCGGTGCCGTCGTTTGAACGGCCCGTCTGGGAGAGCACGCCGTTGACTTCAGGGAACTCCTGTAACTTCTGCCTGATCACATGGCCCATTCGCACCGTTTCGGTGAGCGACATGCTCATCGGCATTTTGGCCTCCACCCAGAGGGCTCCCTCGTTCAGCTGCGGCAGGAACTCCGTGCCAAGCCAACGGGTGCTGTACAAAGTAAGAAGCAGGAAGAGGAAGGCAACCGAAAGACTGATCTTCTTGTGGCTGAAGGTCCACAGGAAGGCAGCACTGACATATTTGTTAACGAACTCAGTGAAATAGTTTTTCCTTTCCCTGACGTTTTTATGCAGCAGTACCGAACTCAAAACCGGGACGAGGGTGAGGGTGAAGATCAGGGCGCCCAGCAGGGCAAATCCGAGGGTGTAGGCCAGCGGGGCGAACATCTTTCCCTCAACTTTTTCAAACGAGAAGATCGGGATAAGCGCCGTGATGATGATCAGCTTGGAAAAAAATACAGCTTTGCCTGTTTTTGATGCGGTTTGCTTGATAAGTCCCAGTTTGCTGAGTTTGTTGAACCGTTCCATGCCATAGTTTTTTGCCATGTGGTCGAGGGCGACAAACAGCCCCTCGACCATGACCACCGCCCCATCGATGATGATCCCGAAGTCGACTGCCCCCAGCGACAACAGGTTGGCGCTCATTCCCTGCATCCGCAGGCAAAGGAAGGCAAACAACAGGGAAAGGGGGATGATGATGGATACGATGACGGTGGTGCGCCAGTCGGCCATAAAGAGAAAGACCACGACCGTCACGAAAATGATCCCCTCGAGGAGATTATGCATCACCGTTTCGGTACAGTACTCCACCAGGTCGTCGCGGTCGTAGAAGGTCTCGAGATGGACATCCCCTGGGAGGATGCCGTTGTTCAGCTCGTCAACCTTCGACCTGATCCCCTTGAGGATCTCGCTGGGGTTCTCGCCCTTTCGCATCACCACGATCCCTTCGATGATATCGTCGTTCGCGTTATAACCGGCCTGGCCTACACGCGGCAGATCCGATTCCACCACGCTGGCCACGTTCTTCACCAAAATCGGCACCCCTTTGATGTCCTCCACGATGATGTTCTCGATGTCCTCGATCTTGTTCAGCAGTCCCATGCCTCGAACGACATAGGCCTGGCCGTTCTTTTCGATGACATCGCCGCCCACGTTGATGTTGCTTTTTGAAACAGCCTGGTAAACCTCCAGCGGGGTGATGTCGTATTTGGAAAGCAGCACAGGGTTGATCTGGATTTCATAGATTTTATCACGGCCTCCGAAGGTGGTGATGTCGGCCACCCCCGAAATTGAGCGCAGCTGCCTGTCAACCACCCATTTCTGGATCGTAAGCAGGTCGCGGGAGTTCAGTTTTTTGCTCCTCAGAACATACCTGAAAATCTCACCCGTCGGGCCGTAGGGTGGCTGAACATCCGGCTCCACCCCCTCGGGAAAGTCGATGCCGCGCAGCTGGTTGTTGATCTGCTGCCGGGCGAAAAAATCCTCTACCTTGTCCTCGAAGATCACCTTTACGACCGAAAGACCGAACATGTTGATCGACCTGACACTCGTTTTATTCTGAACCGAACTCATGGCAATTTCAATGGGGATCGAAACAAAGCGTTCAACCTCCTCGGCGCTGCGGCCCTGCCATTGCGTAACGATGATAATCTGCGTATTGGTGACGTCGGGAAAGGCTTCGATGGGGGTTTTGATAAAACTGATCACCCCGGCGATCATCAGGATGGCAACCCAGAAAAAGGTGAAGAACTTATTCTTGAGCGAGAATGCGACGATGCTTCGGATAAATCGATTCATGGCTTAATCGTTGAGTTCATCATAAATGTACAGCTGGTTTTTCGAGATGATTCGTTCACCATCTTTCAGGCCCGCAGAGATGTAGGTATGTTCACCCGCCGATTTGTAAATGGTGATCTCCCTGGTTTCGACATGACTGCGGTCATGAAAGACCATCACGAAATTCTTGCTTTTATCGAAAACCACGCATGAGGCGGGAACGGCAGGATAATACTGGTTTTCCTGGTAATAAAGCGTTACCGTTGCCACCATCTCGGGTTTGAGGATGAACCCCGGGTTGGGAAGACGGATCCGGATACGCAGGGTCTTGGTTTCGGGGTCGAGGATATTGAAGATCTTGTCAACCTTTCCTTTAAACAGCTTATCGGGGTAGCTCAGGGTGCGGATTTCAGCCTCCATCCCTTCCGAGATCCGGCTGATGTCGCTTTCATAAACATTGGCAACCACCCATACCTCATCGATCTGGGCTATGGTAAAGATATTCTGTGCATTGTCGCTTCGCAGCAGCATGTCGTGGTTGATCTTCTTATCGGTTACAAAACCGGTGATGGGCGCCGTAACGAGGTAATCCGATTTTTTCCCCGTATGGTAGATCTTGAAAAGTTCTTCGGTCCTGGAAAGGTTGGCCTGTACCTTCTGGAGTTCCTTCTGGGCCGACAGCAGGTCGCGGTCGGATGAAAGTTTTGCGTTATACAGGTCCTGCTGCACCTCCAGGTTCCTGCGTGCCTGGGCAACATCGCCCTGTGCCTCGGTGAGCTGACGCTCCATATCGGCGACCTCGCCGCTGTGGATCACGGCAAGAACATCTCCCTTTTTAACGTAATCACCGCTTTCGACATTGACTGAGGTGACATTGCCGCTGACCAGCGGGAAGACCTCCACATATTTATCCTCCTCCGCAGTGATCTTGGCATTCAGGGTGATGGTTCCCTCAACCCGCTCCCTTTTCACAGTGTCGATGGCGATCCGGGTCATCATCGTATCCGTTACCGAAAAACCGTGACTTTCTGCGGCGTTGTCTTCGTGGTGGGTACATCCGAAGATAATAAGGGCTAACCCTCCTCCCCAAAAAATAGATTTCAATCGCATGATTCCTGTTTATTTGAATAATTCAATACCGGTGACATAATTCAGCTCTTCAAATGCATTAACGCGGTTGGTGCTGATCTGGTAAAAGTCGATGATCGATTGTGAAAAAGCTTCGAATAGGTCGGTAAACTCCAGCAGTGAGATGTTCTTCCTGCGGTAATTTTCCAGGATGCCGCTGCTGAGTTCGGTAACCTGCACCACCAGCGAGGTGTCGATTTTGCCATATTCGTTATCGAGTTCGTTGACCTTGTTGTACGCTGCCGTCACATCGGCCGAAACCCCCAGCGTTCCCTGTTCCTGGTTTGCTTTGTATGCGCTGAGCTGGGCCTCGGCCATCCTGATATTGCCCTTGTTCCTGTTGAATACCGGCAGCGGCAGGCCGATCGTCAGCCCTGTGTAGTTCCTGACGTAGTTGCCGTTCTCGCTGTAATCAACGCCCAGTGTCAGGTCGGGGACTGCACTCCTTTTCTGCAGCGAAAGGTTCAGTTCGCCCTGGCGGATCATGCTTTCATTAACCTTCAGGTCGGGCCTGTTTTCGGTGGCTGTTGCAATGAGGTCTGAGATTTTCAGGCCGTCGCTTTTATACCGGCCGGTCTCCTCCTTTGATGGAACAGGGGCCACATAACGTGTCTGCGCCAGGATGATGCGCAGGGTCTTTTCGTTCTCGTTGATCTGGTCGATGATGCCTGTCTTATCGTTGCTGAGTTGCAGGTAGGAGGCCTCCAGCCGTGAATAGTCCTTCATGGAGATATTCCCCTTTGCATACTGCCCTTTATACCCTTTCAGCGTTTCATAAAGCATGTCCAGCTGTTTGTTGATGATGGAAATCGCCCTGGACAGGTAATAAACCGTGAAGAAACTCTGGTGAAGCTGGTATTTCAGCGACCGGGTGAGGTCATAGTACTGCAGCTCTGTCATCTTTGCCGCCTCTGTTGCAAGGCGGTAACCGGTTATCCGCTGGCCTGCCACCTGGAAAAGCTGGGTCAGGGCAAAGGATTTATTACCTTCGGGATATCCGACATCAAAGAAATTATGGGCTTCCGAATTGTAAAGGCTCAGTTCTGCTGAAAAATAGGGATTCTGAAAAACCTTTGCCTGGATCGCCTGGGCCTTTGCCGCATCGACCTGGTACCTTGCAGCGATGAGCGAAAGATTCCCGGTGACGAGTATTGAATCCGCCTGCTTCAGGCTGATCCGGAGGGTGTCCTGCTGGGAGTATCCGGTAATATTAAGTAATATTGTGAAAATCAAATAAATGAGATAACTTTTTTTCATACAATGACATGAGTGCAAACGGATTAATAACATGTTAAACCCGCTATTATTGCCAAGGACCTGCGGAATTAACATAATTTTAACAGCAGGGTATTGATTTACCGTCCGTTTTAACTATGGTGTTTTCATCAGAATCCTGACGGAAGCATATTTCTGATTAACTTAACCACAAAGTTCACCATGATTTACACAACGTTGACAATGGGATTCTCTGGGATCAGGATGCCATACAGGTTGTTAAGTTGCTGCGAAATAATCTGTTGAAAAATTGTTTTTCAAGAACCCCGGTTTTCCTGTGTCAAAGAAGAACATTTCCGGTAAATGGTGCCCTTTTTCAAAATTCTTCCCTAAATTTGACACCATTATCCAACCTGTTCCCCTATCGGTCATCGTGGAGGGGAAAAAGGAAAAAGCAGCGAACCGGGCAGGCTCAGCCCCGTCGCAAATACGGTCAGCGGTCGAACAATGGCGGTTTAACAAATAACTCAATCCAAAATGAACACAGCTTCAAGGATTTTTTTCGTTTTCGCATTTTCATTTCTTGCCGGCATCCTGGTTGCCCAGACCAAAATCGGCGAGGGTAAGCTGATGATGAAATTTACCTTTCCCGATACCCTATCGGCCCAGCAGCAGCTGGTGAGCCTGTTGCCCAGGGAACAAACCATCTGGTTTAAAAACGGGAATACCCGGAATGAGAGTAAATCGGGTATGGGCAACCTGATCATGATCCATGATGCCGCCACCGGCGAGTCGTTTGCCTGCATGGATATGATGGGCAAAAAACTGGCCCTGAGATCAACCAAACAAAGCCTCTCTAAGTTACGGGGGATGATGGACCTCGGAAAACCCGAAATCAAAATCGGGGAGGAGACCCGGGTGATTGCCGGGCTGAATTGCAGGAAAGCAACGGTGACCTATCCCGATAAAATCCCCCCTTTTGAAGCCTGGTTTACAAAGGATGTAACCGTCACAAATTCGCCCGAAACCCTGATCGAGGGAATCGACGGCTTTGTCATGGAATCCAGGACGCTCATGCGGGGGATGATATTAAGATCAACCTGCACCTCTTTTGAAAAGGTTACAGTGAATGACAGCCTCTTCAAACTCCCTGATGGCTATAAGGTGATGGATATGGACCAGATGATGAACCAGAAACCTAAATGATCACCATGCCGGGAGCCTGCTGAGGGCAGTCCGGATCCATTGGGTGGCAAACGTCGAAGGTTCATTCCCCTGGTCATGATCATACCGTTGTATCTCTGCGGTTTGAGCATCTCAATTTTCAGGCCATTGATGGAGCTGTTACCGCGCGATGCCTTCTCCAAATTGGCGCATGCCCCCTCTCTGCCGGCAACACCTTTCTGTTATTTTCGAAATAAATCGCTTTAGTATCACCAATAAGCGAATTATCGTTACCTTTGCATCCATAAAAAAGCAGAATTATGTGGATAACGATTATTTCAGTTGGAACCCTGGCAGTCCTTTTAGGATTGCTGATACTCAACGCCAGGAAACGTATGAAAAGCCTGAAGGATGTCAAGGATAGCGACAAGGTAGTCATGCTGACCGATCAGAATTTTCAGAACAAGATAAAAACAGGGACTATCCTGGTCGATTTCTGGGCTGCATGGTGCATGCCTTGCAAGATGATGGTCCCCGTGCTGAATGAGGTGGCTGAAGAGACCCATGGGAGTGTTACCATTGCCAAGGTCAATGTTGATGAGCAGAAGGCTACGGCAGCCAGGTTCGGGATCCGCAGCATTCCCACCATGATCCTCTTTCAGAATGGCAGGGAGGTCAAGCGGATCGTCGGTGTCAAAACCAAGGATTACATCCTTAAGGAACTGGACCGTACGAAGATTCTCTGAAATTTCAGCGTATTGCGGTCAGCAGGAAAACGGGGTATTCGCTGACCGTTCCGTCAGGTTTTTCCTTCCTCATCACAAAACAGGGTTCAAACCTGCAATCGTGGAAACCCTGCTCTACAAGAAGGGTTTCAAGACTACCCGTATCAAATCCCGGGAGAACGTTGGCGGCGCCGTCGTGGAATGAGCCGTCCTCAAGATAGAGGTCGGCTACGGCCAGGATCCCTCCCGGCTTCAGGAGATCATAGAACTTCTTCAGGATGGCGGAGGTATCGCCGATATGGTGCAGCACCATCTGGCTGTAAATGATGTCGAACGACTCTTCGCTCCAGTCTTCCGTTTCAAGGTTGATAAACAGGGTCCTGAATTTCAGATGGTCGTCACCCTGCATTTTTTGCTTTGCCACCTTGAGCATCTCCTGGGAGCTGTCAACCAGGGTGATCTCCGAAAACTGCTCCTTCAGGTAAAAGCTGAGCAGTCCCGTGCCTGCCCCGAATTCCATTGCCTTCATTCCATGCATGGATGAAACCAACTTTTGGAGTTGCCCGGCAACCGCGATGGTACGTTCCATATGCATCTTGTTTTTGTCCCATTCCCGGGCTTTCTGATCAAAGTCGTTCATAAGGTGAGAATTTTAATGATTACCACAGCCTTCATGTGCCGTGCAGGTTTGCTGGTTATCGATGATGCCGCCGGAAAGGTAGGTGTTTACCGCAAGGGTGGTTTCACCCTGGCATCCCCTGACGACCTCAATGCCGTATTGGTTCAGATGGTTGATTGCCCCGGCCCCGATGTTGCCGGCCAGCATGACCGATACACCCAGGTCCGCCAGGATTTCGGCAATTCCCGATTTGCAGCCGCATCCCCCGGGTGAAGGGGCCTGGCTGACCGAAACGATTTCCCGCTCCGGCGAGATGGTATAAACCACGAAATTTTCAGAATGTCCGAAATGGCCGTTAACGAAACCATTTTCAACAGGTAGGGCGATTTTCATAGAGTCTCTTTATTTAGATATAATTGGTGATGATAACTGTTTTCACGCATCATTTGATGGCCGCATTCGGGGCAATCGCTTAGCCGGCAGGGAACTCCCGGCTGGTGTTGTGTTTTTGTATTGCATTTCAGGCAGATACAATAATCGGTTCCCTCATCACGGGGCGGCTCAGTCCTGGCTGTTTTTGATACCAGGGGCCTGATCTGTTCCGATTCACAATAGTTGCAGGAGGTCAGTTCCGCTTTGCCGATCAGAAGTTTAAAGCAGGCTTCGCAGCGGTACCAGAACCCGTCGGTGTGATAATCGCCACCCTCGATGAAGATGGCCTTGCCATCGACAAAAGCCTCGGCGATGGTGCGACGGGCCTTTTCATAAATCCGCGTCAGCGTCGGGCGCGATACCGACATCTCCTCAGCAGCCTGGAACTGGGTCATTCCCATGTAGTCAAGCAGGCGGATGGTCTCATATTCCTCGAACAGCAGGATAACCGGTTCCAGGTCGGTGACCGGGATGCCGAAGGGCTTGAATCCCTCCATCATGGGAGGCTGGGTTACGTTTCGTTTTCTTTTGGGGCGTGGCATCCGCAGGCACAGGTTTTATTCCGGGTTTTTCAATGGGACGGGATGGAGGTCGTCATTACAGGGTACAAAGACAAAGTCGGCATCCATCACCATTTCACGGTGTTCGGAATAAAGGCTTTCGGCAAAAACCTCGACTTTTATAAAAAGCCTTACCTGGCCTGTTTTAACAACACTTCCCACAAGTTCAAGAATGGTATCCAAAACGACCGGTTTTAGAAACCGCACGTTTTCAGCCTTTACGGTAACCATCCGCTGCCTGCTGTAGCGGGTTGCGGTGATAAAGGCAACCTCATCGAGCCATTGCATGGCCTCGCCGCCGAAAAATGTTCCGATTGAATTCAGATGCCGGGGAAAGACAATCCTGCTCTGCCTTGTCAAACATCTGCCCTTCTGAAGTTCGTTATCCAAGTTTTTTTCCTGCAAAGTTAAAAATAAATGAACATATGTTCATTATGTTTGAAAAAATAATGAATTATTTCCCTGGAAAAGACGAAGGAAGGCTAGGAATGGCCGCCGATGATAATGCGCATGATTTTGAGGTTCAGCACGAAGAACCGGACCACCTGCCAGGGAAAAAATTTGCGCCAGAACCGGGTGGTACGGGTGGGATAGGGGGGATAGTCAATGCCTTTGGGGCCGGAGGATATGGGTTTTGTTTGCATTTTGCAGATTTTTAACGATAAAACATTGATGAAGATGGGTTACTCAGGAATCAGGAACCAGAAGGGTTTTGCTTTTGCCTTGTAGATAAACAGGTAATGGAGCAGCAGTTTTACCCAGTGGCCTGCCAGCCCGGGCTCTCCAACCGTGTAATTGAGATCCCTTCCCCAGTCGGGGAAACGTTTGTAATCGGGTACGATCGGGAAGACGGTCATGGAGGCGGCCATCCCGTCGCGGATGCCATAGCCCGATGAGATGATGCAGGCTGCTCCCATGCGGGCCATCGAGGCTTTGTGGGGCGAATCTTTGTGGTTATTCCTGATCCTGTCGATAATGTTAAGCGCCACGATCTTTCCAATCACGCCCGAGGGCATGCCGGTACGCGGGGCTGTCGGGAAGATGGCCAGGCCACTTTTACTGCTGCGGGGCTGCGAGATCGGGTGCGGCACCGCAAAGGCAATACCCGCGGCGAAAATATTGGGATAGGCCGGACTTTCATAGGTTGAGGGCCAGTCGCCGGCGCTCCAGTCGGCATAGGGGCGGCTGGTATAATCGGCATCGACCTTCATAAAGCCGC
>SESG01020088.1_pt1 | contig 37312 bp, 36 predicted proteins | sample 3171421 | NCBI WGS metagenome assembly SESG01 (sample SAMN10866946, study PRJNA518727) | freshwater metagenome | biome: subpolar coniferous forest; feature: holomictic lake; material: water; isolation source: holomictic Lake 227, 6 m and 8 m depth | place: Canada: near Kenora, Ontario | collected...
AGCCAACCTGATTCTAGGAGCGAGTAAAATGAAAGTAAGAGCCAGCGTGAAAAAAATTTGCATTAAATGTAAGATCGTGAAACGCAAAGGCGTTGTCAGGGTCATTTGCGAAGACCCCCGCCACAAACAGCGGCAGGGATAGCAGGCAGTGGCCGGTGTTCGGTGAACATTAGCCGGAGTCTTTTTAAAATATATACAGAGAGGAGGAAGTGTTTGGTTAAGGAGGGATTTATGATGAATGCGGCTTCCGCGCTCGTCACTGCCCACCGCCCACTGACCACTTTTTTATTATGGCAAGAATAGCAGGTGTGGATTTACCGAGGGAAAAACGGATAGACGTGGCGCTCGCTTATGTTTTCGGCATAGGGCGTCCGCTAGCGCTTAAGATTTTAGGCGGTCTAAAAAATCAGATTAACCCCACTACCAGGGTTAAAGATATGACCGAAGATCAGGTCGGTCTTCTGAACTCTATCATCTCCAAAGAATACAAGGTGGAAGGCGAACTTCGCAGAGAAATCACCGCCCACATGAAAAGACATATCGAGATAGGTAGCTACAGGGGCATGAGACACAGGCGCATGCTTCCCGCGCGCGGCCAGAGAACTAAAACCAACGCCCGCACCCGCCGCGGCAGAAGGAAGACCGTCGGTTCAGCGGCTAAAGCTCCGGCTAAACCCGCGGCTAAATAATCAGGAGGATCGGAATTTATCATGACTGAAGAGAAGAAACAACAGCAGCCCGCCGTGGACGGATATAAAAAGACCGAGCACAAGCCTCAGGCCAAGAGGCGCTATCATGGCACCGTGACTTTTGCCAAGGTGTACATCAACTGCTCTTTTAATAATACCATCGTCACCATTACCGATGAAAAGGGAAATGTTCTGGCCTGGTCAACATCAGGCGCCAACGGTTTCAGAGGCACTAAGAAGGGGACGCCGTTCGCGGCGCAGATAACTTCTTCCAAAGCCTGCGGCAGGGCGATGGAGTACGGCGTCAAGCAGGCGGTGGTGTTGGTCACAGGCCCCGGACCCGGAAGAGAAACAGCGATCAGGGCGATAGCTTCGAGCGGTATACACGTGATTTCCATAAAGGACACCACGCCTATTCCGCACAACGGCTGCAGGCCGCCCAAACCCAGAAGAGTCTAATTTACCACGGAGGATAAAAGTTTAATGTCTAGATATACAGGACCCAGCTGCAAAAAATGCAGAAAAGTAAGCCAGAAGCTGTTTCTCAAAGGCAGCAAATGCTCCACCAATTGCATCGTGGATAAGAAGGCTAAATCCAGTCGCGATAAAAAGTTCTCGTCCGGAGGCCCGGGCGGCATGAAAAAAATGTCCGACTACGGCAAACATCTGCGCGAGAAGCAGATTGCGCGCCTAATGGCTCAGATCACTGAAACGCAGTTCAGGCGTTTTTTTGACAAAGCCTCCAAGGACAAGGGAAAGACCGGAGAGGCCCTGTTGCGCTTCCTTGAAGTCAGGCTTGATAATATTGTGAGGCGCCTGGGTTTCGCGGTCTCCATGAAGACCTCCAGACAGCTTGTAAACCACGGCCACATACGCGTCAATGGCCGCCAGACGGACATTCCGTCCTTCCTTGTTAAGCCCGGCGACACGGTGACTATCGACCCGAAGACCGCGCAGACCCCCGCCGTAAAGCAGGGGCTTGAAAACGCGGAAAAATCGGCGCCCAGGCCCAGTTTCCTGTCATATGATACCGCTACTATGACTGGTAAAATGGTCCGCTGGCCCGACCGCGGAGAAGTTTCCATAAACGTCGATGAACAGCTTATAGTAGAGTTTTATTCCAAGTAATCAGGAGGCCGTCAATAAATGTTTACCTTTTCAAAACAGCTTATTATCCCCGAAGCGATTAATGTCGAGGAAAAAACAAAGACCGGTAACTATGCCAAGTTCACCGCCGAGCCCTATGAGAGAGGCTATGGCCACACCATAGGCAACTCACTGCGCCGCATCCTGCTCTCCAGCCTGGATGGTTCAGCTGTCGTGGCGGTCCGAATCAAGGGCGCCAGGCATGAATACGCCACTATAAACGGGGTTCAGGAAGATGTCATCAACATCCTGCTGAATCTTAAGAAGCTGCGCGTGCGGCTCACCGGCGAGGGCCCCGAGACTCTTCTGCTGTCTGTGCATGGTAAAAAGGAAGTCAAGGGCTCCGATATCCGCGAGAACGCCAATGTTGAAATTATTAATAAGGAACTGGTTATAGCCCATGTGGAATCCGGCGCGGTTTTTGAAGTAGAACTGGAAGTTGCCAGCGGCGCCGGCTACCTGACTTCGGAAGAAATCAGGGCGCGGATGAATCTCCCCGCCGATTTTATCCCGATGGACGCGCTTTTCTCCCCTATACAGAAGGTGCACTATAATGTTGAGAACGCGCGCGTAGGCCAGCGGACAGACTATGACAGGCTAGTCCTTGAGATCTGGACTGATGGCAGTATCAGCCCCGAAACCGCTGTTAATAAGACCGCGTCGCTGTTGCGCCGCTCGATCATTCCGTTCCTGCCGGAAGCCGAAGCTGCCGCCGAGCCCGCCAAGGCTGTTGGCGCCGTCGACTCCGGAGAGAAGGGCGTGGAGCTTAAAGGTACGCTCGATCAGGGCGTTGAGATGATAGAACTCTCTTCCCGGGCCTCCAACTGTCTTAAAGTCGCGGGCATCCGCACCATCGGTGAGCTGGTGGGCAAGACCGAGGAAGACCTGTTGGCCGTCAAGAATTTCGGCAAGAAATCTCTGGACGAGATCAAGGATAAGCTCAAGGAAATGGGCCTCGAACTCGGCATGAAGGTCGCGTAATCGCCAAAAGGACCGTTTATGATAAAAAATCTCGGACACAGAAAACTTTCAAAGACAGGCTCGCACAGACGTGCCATGTTCTCCAATATGGCGACCAGCCTTCTCCTGCATGAGAAGATCAAGACTACCGTGCCTAAAGCCAAAGAACTCCGCCGCGTGGTGGAGGGTGTTATCAATGACGCCAAGCTTGGCCGCAGACTTTCGGTTAGGAAGATCATAAAGAGCAAAGATGTGTATCACAAGGTGTTTGATGTGATCGCCCCCAGATATAAGGACCGCAAAGGCGGCTGCACCCGGATACTGCTGCTCGGGGCCCGCAAAGGCGACGCCACCGAAGTGGCTCTGATTAAACTTGTAGATTAAAAAATGGTGATTCGTGGCGAGTGATTAGAATATTAAAAGGATAAAATTTTGTTTGTCCGGCACCGCCCATTAATTACTATCAGCTAGCGCCATTCGCTGGCTGCGATTTAGGAATCATAATGTTTGATTATTTCTTCAGCCTTTTTTCCAACGACATAGGCATCGATCTCGGAACTGCCAATACCCTGGTTTATGTAAAGGGTAAGGGCATAGTCCTGCGCGAGCCCTCTGTGGTCGCTATCGATAAGAACCGGCGCAAAGTGCTTGCGGTCGGATCTGAGGCCAAGTTGATGCTGGGCCGCACTCCGTCTAATATCGTGGCCGTGCGGCCTTTGCGCAACGGCGTTATAGCTGATTTTGAAGTCACGCAGGAAATGATCAAGTATTTCATCAGGAAAGTGCATAACCGACGCAGTCTTCTGCATCCCCGTATAGTTATAGGCATACCTTCCGGTATTACAGAAGTTGAAAAGAGAGCGGTGCAGGAATCGGCCGAGCAGGCCGGGGCCAGAGAGGTCTATCTTATTGAAGAGCCTATGGCTGCGGCTATCGGTTCGGAGCTGCCGGTTTCGGAACCACACGGCAGCATGATCTGCGACATCGGAGGAGGCACAACCGAAGTGGCTGTTATTTCGCTCGGCGGAATGGTTGTCGCCAAGTCTCTGGACGTGGCCGGTGACGAGATGGACGATTGTATAGTGCAATATTTCAGGAGAAAACATAATCTGGTAATAGGCGAAACTACCGCGGAAGAAGTAAAAATACAGATCGGATCGGTTTTTCCGTTGAAAGAAGAAAAAACCATAGATGTTAAGGGTAGGGATCAGGCAAAAGGCTTGCCCAAAACGATTCTTGTGACATCAGAAGAGATTAGACAGGCTTTAATGGAGCCTGTCCAGCTCGTTGTTGACGTTATTAAGCAGGTTTTAGAAGAGACCCCGCCCGAACTTTCCTCCGATCTTGTGGACAGAGGCATGGTCCTTGCCGGCGGCGGCTCCTTATTAAGAGGCTTTCCCGAACTTATCAGGCAGGAGACAGAATTGCCGGTTCACAGGGCGGCCGATCCGCTCAGCTGTGTCGCCTTAGGCTGCGGCAAATACCTTGAAGAACTGGATAAGATACAGCAGAGACCCGATTTTTTAAAGTCATACCGTTAACTGGAGCGCTGAAGTTTTTCTCACGCAGTTTTGCCCTACCGGCCGTTTCGCGGCCCTGCGCTTTTAAGTTCCCGACAAAATCGAGTCTCTCATTCAGGCCGTTCAGGGCAATATATATTGCGCTTGGCCGTCTGATGTGCATAGCGCTTGTTACGGCAGAGCCATAGGTTAGAAACGGCGCGGCCATAGGCTGGAGGGACGACTTATGAACAGGGAGAAAGACATTGCAAATTATACTGCTGTCTTTTTCATCTTTATTTCCTTTCTCCTCCTCCTTTTCCCTTCCACCCGGATAGCGCAGACCGCCCGCATATTCTTCAGCTATAGTCTTTACCCATCGCTTCACTACGGCTCCAAATACGACCATTTTATCCGTAATGTGCCGGATAATTTCCTTAACATTCTCAAGACCGATCAGGAAAACAGGGCTCTTACCGTCAGGATCAAAGAGCTGGAAATCTCCATAAAGGCGGCCGAAGCCGCGGATGAGGAGAACCGGCGCCTGACCTCTGAGATGGGGCTTTCACGTAACATCGCTCTAAAAGGCGTATGGGCCAGAGTTATTAACAAGAATCCGCAGGACTGGTACGGCGCGTTTTTTATTAATAAGGGTGCCAAAGACGGCATAGCGCTTAACTCAACAGTGGTGGGGTTTGAGAATGGTCGCGTGGGTCTGGCCGGCCGTGTCTTAGAGATTTATCAGGATTTTTCCAAAGTGCTGCTAATTACAAACAGCGTTTCTTCGGTGATTTGTTCGCTGCACGGAGCCAACTTCGAAGGCTTGGCCGAGGGACGGGGCACATGGCTTCTAAGGATGAATTATATACCGGAGGGTTCTGCCATCACCGAAGGCCTGGAATTCGTGACTTCTCCGGGTGGCCTGCTGTTTCCGCAGGGTCTGCCGGTGGGCCGGGTGCAAAAAGTTTATCCCAGAGAATCCTTTATGAATTTTATTACCGCGGATGTCGCGCCGGCTATAACTATTAACGCGCTTAAGGAGGTCTACGTGGTGAAAAGAGACTTCCCGGCAGACCTTGCTGTCATCCAGGAGACTTTAAAAAAATGAGATTAATAGGCGATATCCTGATTTACCTCCTGACAGGGGTTATCTACTGGTGGTGGACAACCAACCTTTCCGTTTTTGGAGCGGCGCCCAATATCGTTTTCGCGGCGGCTTTGTCGGCAGCCATAATAGCCCGCCCGGCCAAGGCTCTGGCCTACTGTTTTTTCTTCGGGATCTATCTGGACATGCTTGGCTCTAACCTTTTCGGGGCTTACGCTCTTACCTACACGCTTATGGCCTACGGCATTTATATTATGAAGCGGCACCTTGATTTGGTCAGCCCTTTTTCTCAGGTTATAGCGGCGTTTACGCTCACGATGATATCCACGCTGTTCTATCAGGGACTATCTCTTACGCTCGCTAAGATAAATCCGCTTCAGTTGAAGGCGTTTCTGATTGAGCCTTTTCTCAATGCGCTCCTGGCCCCTGTAGTGTTTTATTTTTTCGCGCAGTTTAAAAGAAGATTTGATCTATTATGATTGAACGCGGCATTTCGCAGGACAGGATGAACCTCTTATGGGGCCTCGTCGCGGCGGTCAGTCTGGTCTTCGCGCTCCGGCTCGTAAGTCTTCAGATTATTATGCACGCTCATTACCGGGAGATAGCGGAAAGGAACAGGACCCAGATTCTGCCTCAGGCGGCCCCCCGAGGGCGCATTTACACCAGGGATTCGGCCGCGGTAGCGACCAATAAGCCTTCCTTCAGTCTTATCTATTTCCCCGGAGCCGTGAAGTCCGCGGACGATATCAACCTTATGACGCGCAGTCTGTCTCAGCGTCTCAATATCCCCTTTGACACGCTGAGCGCCGGCCTTTACAAAGCGATCAAAAAAGGCGCGCCTGTGCGCCTGGCCGAGAACCTGTCCTTAAAAGCCATGTTTGCGCTTTCCGAGCTGAAGACAATGTATTCGGGCATAGACATAATAGTCGAAGCCCGGCGGTATTATCCTTTCGGGAATTATTTGAGTCATGTTACCGGGTATATCAGCAAGATGGACGCGGGGGAATGGGCCGTCTATGGGAGGGATAAGAATTACGGGATGGATGCGCGCGTTGGCAAGGCGGGGCTGGAAAAGATGTACGAAAGAAACCTCAAGGGCAAGGACGGCGGTATTTATCTGGAAGTGGATTCAAGGGGGAAGCTTAAGCGAATATTGGAAAGCCGCAAATGGCAGCCCGGGTCCGATATCTACCTTACCATAGATTCTAAGATTCAGTCCGCCGCCGAAGAGGGACTGAAAAGATCCAACACCGGGAGAGGCGCTGTGGTGGCGATAGACCCCAGGTCGGGTGCCGTGCTGGCCTTGGCCTCCATGCCGGATTATGACCCGAACCGTTTCGTTTCTTATACCGACGAGAAGACTGCTGATAACCTGAAAGAGTTGCCCGAGTTCAACGTCGCCGTGCAGGGCACCTATCCGCCTGCCTCCATTTTTAAAATCATCAGCTCTATCGCGGGCCTCGATTCCGGCAAGATAGCTCCGTCCGAAACTTTTTTATGCCCCGGCTATTTTGACGCCGGTAGCCGTATTTTTAAATGCTGGGATAAAAAAGGTCACGGGAAAGTGGATTTTGTGAATGGCATGGCTAAATCCTGCGACGTCTATTATTATAATTTGGGCATAAAAACCGGCCCGTTGAATATCGAAAAGTACGCCCGGATGTTCAGGCTCGGTATGCCCACAGGCATACCGCTGCCGGACGAAAAGAGCGGTAATATTTTCGGGCCCAGCAAGCGTGCGGCCAGAAAAAGTTACTGGTTTATAGGTGACACTCTGAATCTCAGTATCGGCCAGGGGGAGACGCTTGTTACCCCTATCCAGATGGCGCAGCTCGCCGCGGTCGTCGCGAGCCGCGGGACTTTTTGGCGGCCGTACTATGTCGATTACATAATGGATGCCGAAAAGCAGGTAACTTTTCAGAGCAAGCCGGAAAAAATTTCTCAGGTGGAACTCAAGGAGAGCACCTGGGCGCTTATAAAAGAAGGCATGGGGGAAGTTGTGCTTGAGGGTACCGGACAGACCGTAAGAATAGAAGGTGTGGAGATATTCGGCAAAACCGGCACGGCTCAAAATCCGCATGGCAAGGACCACGCCTGGTTTATGGCGTACGCGCAACTGCCTGGCAAAGAGCCCGAGGTTGCGGTGGCCGTGCTGGTGGAACACGGAGAGCACGGGGCTTCCGCGGCGGTGCCTATAGCGAAGGCCGTTATCCTCGCCGCCTTGCGGGACAGGTTGCCGGGCGGCCCGGAGACTGTGAAAATCTCCACCGCGGCGGGGGAGGGCAGATGATATTCACTGCGACCTCCGGCATTAAAAAAAATAGAATGGACTGGCTGCTTTTTTTCTCGGTGCTCGCGCTTCTCACCATCGGCACTCTAGCCATCTTCTCCTCGGTAGCCGTTCTGCCTAACCAGATACGCATAATCAGGACGCATCTCATAGCCGTTCCGCTCGGATTCGCGGTTTTCGCAGCCGTGTGGCGCCTAAATTACCAGATTTTTCAGGACCAATGGAAGTTTATATACGGGGCGGTGCTGCTGGCGCTCGTGGGCGTGCTCTTTTTCGGAGTGGTGGACAAAGGTTCCAGATCCTGGTATCATCTGCCTTTTTTTTCCATACAGCCTTCCGAATTATCCCGCATCGGATTGATACTTGTGATAGCTAATTACCTCGACAAGAGAATAGGGAAAATTAAGGAGTTTTCGGTAGTGTTTGGCGCACTGATGCTCAGCCTGCCGGTGTTCCTTCTGCTGATCAAGCAGCCGGATTTCTCAGCCATTCTGATCACGCTGCCTATAATCCTGATTATGCTGTTCGCGGCGGGGGCAAATCCTTTCCACCTTGCCGTCATACTGGGGTATAGTTTTATTTCGGCACTTTTTCCGATCCTATGGACTATCATAAATCTTAACCCGGAACTGCTGGACAGCCCCCTGATAAGTTATTTCTTCCACCTTTCAAGTTTCGGCTGGAGTTCCCTGGGTTTCGTGCTTGGTGTCGGCGCAACGGCGTATCTTCTCTGGATACTTTCCGTGAAGCTTTATTCCAATATCTCAGGCGTTTTCTTCGGGGGGGCGGCTCTGGTGCTCATACTCGGCTTTTTTTCCGGAGTGATGGTAAAGCACCAGATGAAGGAGTATCAGCAGAAGCGTCTTGAGGTCTTTCTGTCTCCTGAATCGGATCCTAAGGGGGCCGGGTACAACTTGCTGCAGGCGCGTATCGCCATCGGTTCCGGCGGAGTGCTGGGTAAAGGTATCTTCTCCGGAACCCAGTCCAGGTTGGGTTTTATTCCGGAGAGGCACACCGACTTTATACTTGCGGTAGTGGGAGAGGAGATGGGATTCTGGGGAACCATGCTGGTAATGGGTCTTTATGTTATCATACTTAGCAGGATACGGACCTGCGCCAATCTGGCGCGGGACCGTTTCGGTTACTTAGTCAACTGCGGGATATTCGGCATGTTTATGGTGTACTTTTTTATCAATTCCGGTATGCTCCTGGGGTTAAGCCCCGTGGCCGGGGTACCGCTGCCGCTGCTTTCATACGGCGGGTCGAACCTTGTGGCCACCCTGATATCCCTGGGTTTGGTGCAGTCGATTTATGCCCGGAGGTACGCGCTGGTGTAGATCATGGCGCAAGGCTCCATGATTGCCGTAAGCCATAAGCTGTCGGCCATAGAGTTTCAAAGAGTTCTTTAATGTTTCTGCTTATGGCATACGGCTTAAAGCCTAAAGCCTATGGCATATATGTAGCGAAAATATTTATGGACAACATTGCTAAAACACGTATGCGGCTTAAGTTTGCCAGGCTTGCGGGAGCTGCGCACATGTCGCACCTGGATCAGATAAAGGCGCTGCGGGGTATGGCGGCCGCGTCCGGTCTGGATTGTATGCCATCCGGACAAACCAGAAACTTGGTTCCCAAAATGGCTTTTGGCCCCGCGCTTTCCCAGGGTTATGAAAGCCGCTGTGAGTATGCCGACCTCTACCTTGCCCAGCAGTGTAAAGAAGATGTATGCAGAGTTAAGTTAGAGGCGGTAAAGTCGGAGGCTTTCGGCTTGCTGACCGTTAAAAGGGTGCCGATTTTATTCCCGTCCATAGAAGCCAGCGTGAGCGCGGCCGGGTATCTTATAGAGGCGGACTTTAAAGGAGAATTTTCTCAGGCGATGCTGGACGCGTTTTTAGCGCGCGCAAGCGTCCGGTACGAAAAAGTGAAGTCAACGGGTGACGCGGAAACTATAGACATAAGGCCGCTGATTCTCGGTGCGGAATTGGATGAGGGCGCGGGCATTATGCGCCTGATGCTGAAGATGGAGCCAGGAAAGAATATCAAACCCGAAGCCGCGCTAAACGTCATGGCCGGCCGGGAAATAAAGATAAAAAAAGTGGTAAGAGAAGAATTATATTGGCTTGACTCAAAGGGCAAGCTGGAAGTGATTTAAGTAATCAGAGAGCAAGGTTTAAGAAGTTAAGGGTCTTAATCTTTAACGCTTACTCCGCAATCCTGTAATTAAAAAAGTGTAAGGAGAATTTACATACTATGAACAATCAGAAGAAAGTAAAAAAAGAGATATTCGCAAACACCTCTTTTGAAGAAACAAGAATAGCTATTCTGGAAGACGGCCGCCTGGCCGAACTTTTCTGGGAACGCCGGAGCAACACGAATATCGTGGGGAATATTTATAAGGCCGTGGTGGAAAATGTGCTGCCCGGCATCTCCAGCGCGTTCGTCAACATCGGTCTGGACAAGAACGCCTATATTTATATTTCGGACGTCTTGGGCAGCCAGCGCGACCCCATCGAAAGACTGCTTAAAAAAGACCAGGAAGTTATGGTGCAGGTCACTAAGGACGCCATAGGTACTAAGGGTATGAAAGTTACCATGGATGTTTCGCTTCCGGGCCGGTACCTGGTCCTGACTCCCTTCCAGGAATTCGTGGGCGTATCCAAGAATATCGAAACCCCCGAGGAAAGAAAGCGCCTCTCCGAGATCATAAGAAAGATTACGGTCGCTAATGAGCTGGGTAAGAAAGGCTGCATTATGCGCACCGAGGCGGAGGGGGCCAGCGAAGAGGAACTTGAGCGCGAGCTTAAGTTTTTGTTGCGGCTTTGGGATTCTATCCAGAAGAGTTTTGAGACCGCCCGGCCGCCCTGCCTCCTTCACAAAGACATGGACACGGCGCTGCAGGTTGCCCGGGACATCCTGTCCGACGATGTGTCCATCTATATGCTGGATAATAAGGACGATTATAAAAACACGCTGGAGTTTGTTACCAAGATATCCCCGGACCTGAAGGAGCGTGTGAAGTATTACGACAATAAAACCCCCATCTTTAAGGCGTTCAATATCGAAAAAGGGATAGAGGAGCTGCGCAAGATAAAGGTTGAACTGCCAAACGGCGGCAGTATCATAATTCAGGAAGCCGAATCGCTGTGTGCTATAGACGTCAACACCGGCCGCTTTACCGGCAACCGCTCACAGGAAGAGACGGTTACGATGACCAATATTGAGGCCGCGCAGGAAGTCGCCAGACAATTGCGCCTGAGGAATATCGGCGGCATCATTGTTATAGATTTTATCGACATGAAAAAAGCGTCCAACCGCCACAAGGTTGTGGATGTTATGGAGGACGCCGTGCGGCGCGACCGGGCGAAGATAAGGATTCTGCCTATCACGCGGCTGGGTCTGGTTGAGATGACGCGTGAGCGCAAGCGTGAGAGCACAGTCAGCCTTCTTACCGAGGAGTGCCCGGAATGCCACGGCTCAGGCCGGGTGCTTTCAAGCGAAAGTATCAGAATAAAGATTCAACGCGAGATCCAGAACCTCACTCTCGGCCGTCCGGGCGGAAATCTTCGGGTGGTTGTAAATCCTATGCTGATGGAAGTTCTGAAAAAGAAACAGGACCTTATCGAAAAAAATGTGCACCGGAGCGTCAAGGTGTTGTCGGATCCCTTGCTGACATGGGAAGACTACAGGATAATATTAGAGTAAAATATCTCATAGGACGAGACTGAAATATGGAGAGGTTTAAATGCGAACTTTACTAAAAAGAGTTTTACCGGTGGTTTTAATGGTTGCCGCCGGTTATATTAACGCCGCGGCCAGGGTTGACGACGTAACATATATGAAGAACGGCGGATACGTGGGCAAGATAGGCACTTATACGCTGAATGACACGTTGTACCTGGACGCGAATAAGTCGGCTAAGTTGATGGGCGGCAAGATCTACTGGTATCCGGTAAGCGGCAAGCTGCTGCTTCAGAATAAAGGCAACAAAATCCTGTTCTTTATGAAGTCGGATTCGGTCATGCTGAACGACACAAAGGTCTCTCTCCCTAATCCGCTGATCGTGCGTGGCGGGAGCGCCTTTCTGGCGATGAGTTTTTTCGTCTCAAAGCATTTTGCCAGGGCTTTCGGGTTCAAGCTGGATTATAACCCGGACACCGGCGTCCTGGCCGCGCAGCAGAAGATAAATATCAGTTCGATAAACTACTACTCCTATAAGGATAAGACCAGACTGGTTGTCTATATGGAAGAGCCGCTGGAATATCAGACATCACAGAAGGAGAACAATGTTTTTTCCATAACCGTGCCCAATGGAGTGGTCGAAGCCGAAGATAAGATTAACATCTCGGACGGAGTGATAACACGCGTGGATGTGTTCCAGGAAAATAAGATGGCCCGCATTGTAATCACTCCGGGTGACAACTTCGGTAAGGTTTCCTCTTTTAAGCTATCCGGACCCGGTCGGCTTGTTTTTGATATAGAGAAAAGAGAAAAACCCATATCGCAGAGCATAAACGGCCCCGCCGTTCCCGGGATAGAACCGCCTTCGCCGGCCGTCGGTGCCGAAATCCGGGTAATTGCCCCCGACGCTCAGGGCTCTGACGCGGTCGCGTCGGCACTCTCAACCGGGGTGGAAGCCGGGGGGTACGCTTCTCCCGCGGGTGTTAATATCCCGGATAAGTTCGTGCTGGATAAAGGGGGACGTAAGCGGATAGTTATAGATGCGGGACATGGCGGCAAAGATGCCGGCGGCAGAAAAGCGTTCGGTCTCAGGGAAAAGGAAATAAATCTGCTGATGGCTAAGGAACTTTACAACATCTTCAAAGATGAGGATATATTCGACGTGATCCTTACCCGCGATTCCGATGTTTTTGTCCCGCTTAACAAAAGGCCGGATATCGCCAACAACTATAAAGCGGATATCTTTATCTCTATCCACGCCAATGCTTCGCGCGACAGGCGCGAAAAAGGCTTTGAAGTTTATTTTATGTCGGAAAACGCCTCGGACCCCTGGGCCGCGGAAGTCGCCGATTACGAAAACTCTGTTGTCGGCCTTGAGGATAGCGCGGAGCCATCCGACGCCTCGGCTATGCTGCTGCACTCCCTGGCCAGGAATGAGTATGTCAATGAAGGCAGTCAACTGGCCGGACTTATATCCAAGGAACTTGAAAAAAGCACGCCGTTCGTCAACCGCGGTGTCAAGCAGGCCGCCTTCTACGTCCTGCGCGGTACCTACACCCCCGGTGTTCTGGTAGAATTGGGCTTCATGACCAATACCAGGGATCAGAAGGACATGAACGATAAAAAGGTGCGCGCCAAGGCGGCCAATGCCATCTATAAGGGTATAATGAAATACGTGCAGTTGAAAAAGTGGAAGTAAGTAAATTAGCAATTTAGACGTAAAGCCAGTTAGACATAAAGCAATTTAGTGGCGAGAAGCAAAGCCGTCTGGATGTAAAGCCAGTTAGAAGTAAAGCAATCTGGAGGTAAGGAAGCAAAGTCTGCGCTAAATTGCTTTGCATCCAGGCTGCTTTGCCTCTATACGAGCCACAGATTTTATGATAAATCGAAAAAGTCCGATAGGTATCTTCGATTCGGGACTGGGCGGGCTCACTGTATTCAGGGCCGTCAGGCGGCTTATGCCTTGCGAGAATATTATTTATTTCGGGGACACGGCGCGCGTTCCTTACGGCACCAAGTCAAAGGAAGCGGTTATCGATTTTTCCAAAGAGATTACGGCGCTGCTTTCAGGCCGCGGAGTAAAGCTTATTATAGTGGCCTGCAACACGGCCTCCTCGCTTGCCCTGTCGGAGGCGCGCAAAATTTCGAAAGTGCCCGTGATTGGCGTCATAGAGCCAGGCGCCAGAGCCGCCGCCGTCGCCACCGCCAATAATCGTATTCTGGTGACCGGAACCACCGCTACCATATCGAGCGGAGCCTACGGCCGGGCCCTTAAAAAACTTAAACCCGGAGTAAGGGTGTATGAAAAAGCGTGTCCGCTGTTCGTGCCGCTTGTTGAAGAGGGATGGTGCGCTAAACCGCTGACGGAACTGGTTGCTTGCGAATATCTGAAACCGCTTAAAAAAAAGGGCTTTGATACGGTAATATTGGGCTGCACCCACTACCCGCTGCTGAAGAACGTGATAGCGCGGGTACTGGGCGGCGGAGTTAAGATCGTGGATTCGGCTGCGGCCGCGGCTGCGGAGGCCATGACCAACCTGGCTTCCAGAAAGCTGCTGAACGCGTCCGGCAGGGGGAGGATCCGGTTTATTGCAAGTGACGCTCCCGAGAAATTTAAAACTCTGGCGCTGCGGCTCCTCGGTATAAAAACCGGCCGCGTGGAAGTGCATAGATTCTAGCCACACTAGGAGGGATTATGAAAACAGTATTAAGTCTTGCTTTTGTATTATTCCTGGCCGCGCCCGCTTGCGGTCAGGACGAGACCATATCTACCGGGACCGTGACAGCGGTTCAGTCTCGGGCAAAACAGGCTTCGAAGCGGAAAGCCGTTTCGGTGCAGAAAGAGTACGGTAAATCCGCTCCGATCGGGATCAAGACCGAAAAAAACGAGCCCGCCAGGGGCGCGCAGTCTGAGGAAGAGGGGGCCGTAATAATAGATACCAGAGGTGACGAAGATTATGTCGGCCGATTTTCAGATAATGAGCCCTCAACGGCGGAGCCGGAGGAGCCCGTAGTGCCGGGAGGGATGCCCGCTTCGTACGGGCAGCTTAAAGGAACGCTGAACGATGGCGGCAGGAATCTGCTGGTCTTTGAGAACGAGGAGGGGAGTGTCTCTTTTGTGCAGATTTTCATGGGGAAGGCCGCCGTGAGCTGGAAGCTTATATCACGGATATACCGTAGCGCGGACTAGCGCAGCAGCAAAGATATAAGCTCGCCTGAGGTAAAAAACAAACATTTAATGCCCTGTTTTTAATAGAATATGTTTAAGAGGTAAGTTATGAAAAGAAAAGATCTTGTCCGGTACCTGGTAGCTAACGGCTGCCTGCTTTCAAGGGAGGGCGGTAAGTATTCTGTTTTCACCAATCCCGCCACCAGTAAAGAAATTCCCGTCACACGGCATACCGAGATAGCGGATTTTACCGTGAGGAAGATATGCAGGGAGCTTGGTTTAGAGCCACCCAGATGAGTAAGGCGTTTTTTTTTGCGCCGATCATTCTGGCCGCCGCCTGCGCCGCTTCAAAGCCAGATATAATCCAGGTCGGGCCTTGGTTTCCCGCCAGATCCGCCGCTGAAGTGCAGGTCTTCTCCTCAAAGGAGGAGACGGCCAAACCATGGGGCGCCATCGCCATCATCCACAGTCAAAGATTCCCCGTCGACGATAAGTCCGGTTTGAACCGCCAGAAAAAAATGGCCAGGAAGATGGCTGCCGGGATAGGCGCCGACGGCCTCATAATCGGAGAAGAAACCGTGACTGGCGGGGATCAGCTTGGAGTTTATCAGGAGCTGGAAACCTTTATCAGCGCCCTCGCCTTCAAATATGTCACAGATATTTCAACGGCCGCAAAATAGCCGCGGCTTAGTAAAAGTCGCTTATGAGCCGCAGGAAGCCAGGATATGGCGCGGCCGCGGCATAGTCATAGACCTGTTCAGGTTTTCCAATACGGTTTGCGCCCTCTTAAAAAGCGGCCGCAGGGACATCAGGATGTACTCTGATCCCGCCCGCGCCGTGGCCGTAAAAGCTATTGAAAAAGAATCTGATTTGTTTTCCGAGATTGACTTTCCGCCGGAAGTGGATAAATACGACAACTCACCCTACATAGCTCTGCACTCTTCAGACGCCTCACGGTCGGCGCTGATCGTCACCAATTCCGGCTCCCCGGCTGTCGCGTCGCTGATAAAGGCTGAAGAGATCCTTATAGGCTGTTTCGCTAATATGCCCTTTGTGGCGCGGCACTGTCAGGAAAAACCGATGGACACGCTTATCGTTCCAGCCTGTCTGTATTACGACAAAAAACATGTCGAGGATTTTATTTGCGCGCGCGCTTTTGCCGACGCCATTGAGGGCCGTGAATCGTTCGCGGCGGCGCTGGATGAGGTACGCCTGAGCGCCAGGATGTCGGACTTCATGGCTTTCAGACCGGAGACCGGGAAGCGCGACCTGGATATAATATTGGAGAATGGGACAATGGATGTGGTGCCCCTGGTGAAGCTGTCCGGAGCGTGCGGGACGATAACAGACGCGTCAGATATTTAAATTCTATGAAAATTAAAAAAGCCGTAGTTCTTTTTTCAGGCGGGTTGGATTCCACCACCGCCCTTTGCTGGGCCATGGACCAGGGTTACGACTGCGCGGCCGTTTCCTTTGATTACGGCCAGCGTCACAGAAAGGAGAACCTCTGCGCGCGCCGCATAGCCGCAGCCCTCGGCGTTAAGCTTTATGAGATTAAGCTGGATTTCCCATGGCTGGAAGTCAGTTCTCTTGTTGATAATAAAAAAAGGCTGCCAAAATTCAGTCTTTCAAAAATAGGCCACGGGGGGGGGATTCCGTCCACGTATGTTCCGGGCAGGAACCTCGTGTTCGCTTCGATAGGGGTCTCGCTTGCCGATTCTATCGGAGCCGCCGCCGTAGTTATGGGGCCCAATGTCATAGATTATTCCGGCTACCCGGATTGTCGACCTGAATTTTACCGGGCGCTTGAAAAAGCCGTGGCGGCCGGTACCCGCCAGGGCGCGTCAGGTAAAAAAATAAAGCTGCTCACGCCGCTTATACGTCTCAGCAAGAAAGAGATCATAGAGCTGGCCGTTCGGCTGGCCGCTCCGCTCCGGCACTCTTGGTCGTGTTATGCCGGGGGGGTCGCTCCATGCGGGCGGTGCGACTCCTGTAAGCTGAGAGCCAAAGGGTTTAAGGACGCCGGCATGAAGGATCCGGCGCTTTAGATGCAAAGCAGTTTAGAAGCAAAGCAATTTAGCGCAGACTTTGCATCCTTACCTCCAGACTGCTTTGCTTCTAAATGTCTTTACCTTCTGATATTATGAAAGCGAAAATCTACGAAATATTTGTTTCCATACAGGGAGAAGGGCTTTACGCCGGCCAGAAACAGGTTTTTGTAAGGTTCGCAGGCTGTAATCTTGGCTGTGCCTATTGCGATGAGCCCGCGGCCGGGAGCCGGGGGAAGCTGGCCGCACTTTCCGGAATCAAAAAAAAGATAAAACAAATGGCGCTTAAAGAACGCGTCCGGTCGGTTTCCTTCACGGGGGGGGAACCGCTGCTGCAGCCTGCCGCCCTCAGGGAACTGGCTTTATACGCCCGCAGCCTGGGTCTTAAAACCCATCTGGAAACCAACGGCGTCTGCTATCGGGAACTTGCGGGGTTGCTAACCGCGATAGACGTGGTGGCCGCTGATATAAAACTTCCGGGGCCTACTGGCAAAGCGCTGTGGGCTGAGCATAAAAAATTTCTCTCCCTGGCTCCGGAAAAAACTTTCGTGAAAATAGTGGTAACTTCTAAAACTACGCTGGCAGAAATTAAAAAGGGAGCGGAGTTGGCCGCTTCGGTGCGCGCCGGCATGCCGTTCTTTATCCAGCCGGTAACGCCCATTGGCCTTTTAGAGCCGCCTTCGGTAGCTCAATTGGCGGCTTTTTACCGGGCAGCTATTTTACAGCTTGAAGATGTCCGGATACTCCCCCAGATGCATAAGTTATGGGGAATAAAGTAGAAGTGTAGATGTAAAGCCGGTCAGAGGCAAAGCAAACTAGCAATTTAGACGTAAGGCCAGTTGGAAGTAAGGCAGTCTGGAGGTAAGGAGGCAAAGTCTATAAGGCTAAACTGCTTTGCATCCAAATTGCTTTGCCTCTAAACTGTTGTCCATCCTAACTCCTGGAGACTTTATGGAAGAAGAAACCTTTCTTATAGATTGTCCCTGCTGCAAGGCGCGGATAGAAGTGGAAAAAAAGACCGGTAAAGTTCTCAGGCACTGGGTAAAACCAGAAGTTAAAGAGGGCGCTGACCAGATGCAGGAAGCCCTGAAAAAGATAAAGGATGACAAGTCCAGGCTGGATGATTATTTTTCCAAAGCGCAGGGCGATATGGAGCGGAAGAAAAAAGAGCTTCTGGATAATTTTGAAAAAGAGAAGAAGCGCATAAAAGATTCCGGCGACACCTCACGGCCCATAAATCCCATGGATCTGGACTAACTTGGTGTGAGTAAGGTGTTTGTCGCTAAAGGGCCCAGACCAGTCTGGGCCTTTTTTATGTCCTTTTATGCCTCTTTGACCCTTTAAAAAATAGCCGGATGACGTTAAACTATATTATGGTTAAAGGCGCAAACCCTAAATTCATGCTTTTTCTGATGATTTTTTCGCAGCAGCTGGCGCAGGCCCAGGGCGTATACAACGCCGCCGCGGATGAAGCCAAATTAAAAGATTACCAGGGCAGGATAATCAGGACCGCGGAAGCTTTGGGCGTCCGGCTTTCCGAGGATCTTCCGGTTTATGCCGGGCCAGGCGCACAGGATCGTCCGGCTCCGGCTTTTGCTGTGTCCCAAAGCGGCTTCCGGGCGGTCCTGCCTATGCCCGCGCTGTCCGGCTCATCCTCCCTGGTCCCGTCCGACATGCCTCTCCCCGAGCCAATTTCTAATTCCGGCAACGCTGTTGTCATCTGGCACGCCATACTCGCGCAGCTCGGCGACCTCGGTCTTCCTTTGACCGGTGCCGCCCCGTCTTTTGATGAAATCTCAAAACGGGTCAGCGCTATAGTGAAAAAAACCTCTTTTAAGGCCAGAAATCAGGGCCAGCCTTCCCTTTTCACGGAGCCCGGCTTTGTAAAGGAATTTGAAGAGGCAACCGGGGCCTTGTTCATGGATGGTAACTCGACCAGACTGCTTATAGACGGGGAAGAAGCCTTTGAGGTTAAGGACAGCCTGATAAAGAACGCCAGAAAGAGTCTGCTCATTTCCACCTGGGCTTTTTATGACGATATCACCGGGTATCAGACCGCCCAAATGCTAATTGAAAAGAAGAAGCAGGGGGTTGAGATTAAGATCATTCTGGACAATAAAATCGTCTACTCCCACGGTCGCAGAGTTGTAAAGATGATGAAGGACGCCGGCATTGAAATCATCCGGTATGAGGACTCTGAAAGGGGAGGGGACTATTGGCACGTTAAGATGATGATAGCTGACGATAAATACGCGATTGTCGGCGGCATGAATTTTGGCGACCCCTATTCGCACAGAGACCCCAACTTCTTCAAATGGCGTGACACTGACATTATATACTCCGGCCCCGCCGCGCTCCAGTCGCGCAGGATTTTCGCCCGGATATGGAACGCCAAGGTAAAGGAGATGAATCTTCCGTTCCGGACCCTGGACCCCGGCTCTGATAACGGTGATTTTGAGGCTGGTTCGGCCAGAATCTCGATAATGTTGCAGGACCCGCCCAAAACTTCGCCTATACTCGTGAGCATAATAAAAGCAATGTACGGCGCCAGCAATGTTATCAACATCGAGAACGCTTATATGGTGGCGATTCCGGTGGTAACCCAGGCCGTACTGGACGCCCGGGCCCGCGGCGTGGAAGTGAACATCCTGACCAATTCCAAAGAGAGCATAGACGCCGAGGGCAGACCCATAATCGACGCCATGGCAAAATGCCTGATTCCGTTCGTACAGGCGGGCGCCAATGTGTATTTAAAGCAGGGTAAAGGCGATACGCTTCATTCTAAGTTTATGACAGTGGACGGGTTGTATACCAGCATCGGGTCCTATAATATCCATCCACGCGGCGAGCGGTCCGATACCGAACTTAACCTCAATATTCTGGATAAGAGCGCGACCGAACAGCTTGACGCAGTTTTCATGCGGGATATCTCAAGTGCCCGCAAAATAAATTCGGTGGAGGAACTTAAGGAAAACCCCGGTCTGGTCTCGCAGATAATGTCCCAGTTTTTTTACTCCCAACTTTCCCCCGGTAAATAATCATCAGCGGATAGTGATAGCAATAATCGACTAGTAAGTAATGACTTGCCGCTGCCTTACCCGCCGCGTTTTTCCCGTCCGCAAGTTTCCAATGGAAAATTTACTCTAAAAAACCTAAAATATAGGCCTATGCATAAGGATTTAGAGGAGATACTTGTAACCGATATTGCGTTGCAGACGCGTATTGCCCAACTCTCCGCCCGGATCTCGAAGGACTATAAAGGCCGCTGCGTCACGCTGGTGGGGGTTTTGAAGGGCTGCGTGCCTTTTCTTTCAGACCTGATTAAGCGCGTAAATATAGACACCAATGTGGATTTTATGATGGTCACGTCCTATTCCGGCGCCCAGTCCACCGGAGTGGTCCGCACAATTCTAGATCTCAAGCAGAATATTGAGGGCCGGGATGTTATTATCGTAGAGGATATTGTGGACTCGGGGCTTACCATGAAGTATCTTCTGAAAAATTTAAGCACAAGGCAACCCCGTTCTCTGGAGATTTGCACGCTGTTGGACAAGCCCAGCTGCCGCAAAACAAAAATTCCGATAAAATACTCCGGCTTTGTAATCCCCAATAAATTTGTGGTGGGGTACGGCCTGGACTATAACGAGCTTTACAGAAATCTGCCATATATTGGCGTGCTTAAAAAAACGGTTATTGAAGGAAAAAAATAATGCCATTGAAAAAAAATCTGAAACAAATGCTCTTTTGGGTCCTGGCTTTCACGCTTTTTATAGCCGTCTATCAGAATGTGAAAACCATCGATAAGGAAAAGGCGATACCTTACTCGGAATTTAAGGCCAAGGTTAAGGCCGGAGAAGTGACGAAGGTTACCGTGCGCCCCGACCTGATAAAGGGCGAATACAAAGAGGGGGCAGGCACGGCTTCTTTTAGGACAATTCCGCTTGCCGACGCCAAACTGGTGGAGGATATGGAGGCCGGCGGTATAAAGAACTTTGCGGGTGAGGCCGATAAGAGCTGGATTACGAGCCTCATTTTAAACCTCGGCTGGATAGCGATATTCGTGTTTCTGTGGTGGTTCCTCTTCTTCCGTCAGGCGCAGATGGGCGGCAAGCAGGCAATGTCTTTCGGCAAGTCGCGCGCCAAGCAGCAGGACCTGAAGAAACAGAAGGTGACTTTTAAAGATGTGGCCGGCTGTGATGAGACGAAGGAAGAGCTTAACGACATAGTTGATTATCTTAAAAATCCTAAAAAATACAAGCTTCTGGGCGGAGAATTGCCCAAAGGCGTGCTTTTGTACGGTCCTCCCGGCACCGGCAAGACCCTGCTGGCCCGCGCCATAGCGGGCGAAGCCAATGTTCCGTTCTTTACGTCTTCCGGCTCTGAGTTCGTGGAGATGTTCGTGGGCGTGGGCGCTTCGCGCGTGCGCGATCTTTTTGAGCGCGCCAAAAAGAGCGCTCCAGCCATCGTGTTTATCGACGAGCTTGACGCCGTCGCACGGGCCCGTTTCGCCGGCATAGGCGGGGGGCACGATGAGCGCGAACAGACACTTAATCAGATGCTGGTGGAGCTTGACGGCTTCGAATCTAACGATGGCATTATCCTTATCGGCGCCACCAATCGTCCGGACGTTCTTGACCCCGCCCTTCTAAGGCCCGGCAGGTTTGACCGCCGCATTAATGTGCCCATTCCGGATATCAAAGGCCGCACCGAGGTGCTCCATGTTCACGCCCTCAAGGTTAAGATGGGTCCGGATACGGATTTAAACGTCATTGCCCGGCACACCCCCGGATTCGTAGGAGCGGACCTTGCCAATATCATTAACGAGGCCGCCATCATGGCCGCCAAGCACGACAGGAAATTCGTAGAACAGAAGGATATCGAGGAAGCCATCGAGAAAATGATCGCCGGCCCTCAGCGAAAATCCCGTCTGATATCCGAAAACGAGAAGAAGATTGTTGCTTATCATGAGGCTGGCCACGCGCTGGTCGCCAGGATGCTTCCCGGTTCCGATCCGGTGCACCGGGTGTCTATCATCCCCCGGGGCCCGGCTCTGGGTTACACGCTTCAGCTGCCGATGGAGGATAAGTACCTGACCTCTAAGACGGAGATCCTTAACAAGCTTTCCATCCTGCTGGGCGGCCGGGCGGCGGAGGAACTGACTTTTAACGAAATCACCACCGGCGCGCACGACGACCTCTCCAAGGTCAGCAACTACGCTCAGAAGATGGTAATGGAGTTTGGAATGAGCGAGAAGATCGGGCCGCTTTCTCTCAGAAAAGACGAGTCCGAAGTGTTTCTCGGAAGGGACATAATGCGCCAGCCGGCTTATTCCAACGAGACCGCCAAAAATGTAGACGACGAGGTTAAGCGCATAGTGCAGGAATGCTTTGTGAAGACCAAAGGCATATTGACGGCCAATAAAAAATCGCTGGACGCCATCGCGGCGACTCTGATAGAGAAGGAAGTCATAGACGCAGCCGAGATGGATGTAATCATGAAGGGACAGGAGCCCGGAGAAGCGGTTGGTTCTCACTAGCCGGTACGAAAGAAAGTGATAAGTGGTCCAGTATGTCTCAAGGAAATATCCTTCACCAACCACTAATCACTGTTCACTAACCACTGGAGTTTTATGTATCTGGACTATTTAAAAAACATCTTCGACATTTTTGTCGTCTATTACATCGTTTACCGGCTTATTCTGCTCATTAAGGGCACCAGGGCCATGAACGTCGTATGGGGAGTGTTTATATTGGCCATCATCACCTCACTGGCCAAATTTTTTAAAATGGGAGCGACCGCGTGGCTGCTGCAGAATTTCTGGCTGGCCGGCATCTTCCTGCTGATAGTGGTTTTTCAGCCTGAGATACGCGTGGCACTGGCGAATATTGGTTCCAACCCCCTGGGACGCATCCTTATCTCGCAGGAGTACCGCTTTATCGCCGAGCTGATGGAGTCTATCAGGTTCGCCGCAGAAAAGAAAATCGGCATGCTGGTGGTTCTTGAACAGGACATGGGGCTACGCGATATTGTGGAGACCGGGGTACGCGTGAATGGCGAGGTTTCAAAGGAGTTGTTGCTCACTATCTTCCACCCTAATACCCATCTGCACGACGGAGCCGTGATTATATCCAATAACCGCTTAGTGGCCGCCGGATGTATTCTGCCGCTCACGGAGCAGCAGGAACTTTCCAAGATACTCGGCATGCGCCACCGCGCAGCGCTGGGCTTAAGCGAGATAGCTGATGCCATAATTGTGACCGTGTCTGAAGAGACCGGGCTTATCTCCGTTTCCAGAAACGGTAAGCTGCAGCAGGCCGTGGATCCGAAAGATCTTGAAACCATGCTCTATCAGCTTTACCGCTCCAAAACCGAGAAGACGCTTTTGAGGAAAAGCCCCCGGCCTTCATCCCCGGCCCAGCCGCAGCCTCCGCAACCCTTATGAATATTCCCGAAATGATAACCAGGAACTGGAGCATAAAGCTCATCGCTTTGGTGATCGCGCTCTTTATCTGGTATTTTATAGTCGGGGCCGGTTGATTTAAAATCCGGTCAGAAGTGGTTTTGGGGCTCTTGGACTCGTGACATTTGAAATATTTTAAGTAAAAAATACAGCTGCAATTTTCAGGGTTAGGGGAGGTTTTATGACCAAGGGAAGATTTTTCTTTTTTTGCGTGCTGCTGGCGGCGGCGGCTTATTGCGGCCTGACGCTCTACCCGGCTCTTCTTTTTAGCTCTAATTATGGCTATAAGAACCTTACCCTTTATACCCACGATCCGCTTCCCAAATCTCCGGACAGACTGCTGTCGGAAGTATATACAAAAATCTCTGCCGACGATTTCTATGACCCCGATCAGAACTTTGAAGTTTATCTGACGGCGGGTTACGGGGAGTATACCTTTCTGGCGCCTTTCTGTAGGAAAGAATTCGCCTGCGCGCACCCGGCAAGCGGTAAAGTGTTTGTCGCTTCAGCCGATATTGATAAAAATATGGCTTACGGTCCCACTGTTGGCGGACTGGGGCGGGTGCTTGAGAGCGTCATTATTCATGAGCTTGTGAAGCTTCAGATTAAAAATACGGTGGGCGTGCTGAGTTATTTTGGCATGGCTGATTGGCGGAAGGAAGGTTACGCGGAGCATGTCGCCATGGAGACCAAAGACATGAGCCCCTCGGCTTTCTGCGCGCGGATCCCGGGTACGGACCCGGCCCTGGCTTATCTGGAAAGCAGATTGATTGTTGAGATGGTGAAGAACGAAGACGAGATCAGTTATCCGCTGGTGATGAAGGCGAGCTATAGTTATGAAACCGTGCGAAACCGCGTGGAAAGTAAGTATTGCGGAAAATAAGCGATGAAGTCTAGGCTGGTAAAGAAAAATTTATTTTAACATTTGCAACCACTCGCCACTGATGTTATCAGCCAAGCCGTTTCACTTTGTAGCCCAGGTTTTTGAGTTCTGTTTCCACCGCGTCTCTGTGGTCTCCCTGGAGTTCCAGCGCCCCCAGTTTCACCGCGCCGCCCACCCCCAGCCTTTTTTTAAACTTTTTCAGAAGCTCTTCTTTCCCGGCCGGATGCATTTGTATCCTTTCGATGACGGTCAGTCCGCTGCCTTTGTGTCCCCGGCGGAACGAGATCCGCGCCGGCTCAGTCTGTTTCGGTTTGCCTGATAATGAAACGCAGCCGCACGGGCTTTTACCGCAGGCCGGGCACGGCGGCTTCCAATCCGGATCGGTAGAATAGACTATATTGTCGGGCATGGCGATTCCTATGAACTGTCAGGCTTATTATATATTATCCGGGACGGAAACGCGTTCGCTTTTAGCGCGGAATTAGAGCCCTGGCCGGTCGGTCGTATGTTTTGCTTTTCCCGTCGCCCTTTTGTAAACTTTAGTTCCAGGTTGATATGACCGCGTGTAAAGGAAATAAAAACTATGATCAAATATAAATGGTTCCAATTTTTTGCCCCCTTGCTGCTTTTGACGGCGCCTTTGTCAGCGGTTGAGCCGCCGGCCGTGTATAAAGACGCCAAGGCGCCTGTCGAGGCGCGCGTGTCCGATCTGCTAGGCCGCATGACCCTTGCCCAGAAGATAGCGATAGCCGGCGGCTGGGAGATGGAGACCTACTCCTTTCCGGAACTTGGCGTCCCGCCCATCAGAATGACCGATGGTCCGCTGGGAGTTTCGCGCTGGGATATCACGGCGACAGCGTTCCCGTCCGGCGTTTCTATGGGCGCAGCCTTCGACCCCGCGCTTATTAACGAGGCCGCGGCCGCCATGGGCCTTGAAGCTCTGGCTATGGGCAAAGATATGTTGCTGGGGCCCTGCGTCAATATAGCCCGCAATCCCTACAGCGGCCGGAATTTCGAGAGTTACGGCGAGGACCCCTATCTCAACGCCCGTCTCGCCTCCGCTTTTGTTTCGGGGCTGCAGGGGCAGGGAGTTATCGGCAGCGTAAAGCATTACGCGCTCAATAACCAGGAGACGGGCCGGATGGCGGTTGACGTCAGGGCGGACCGCCGCGCCATGCGCGAAATTTTTTTCCCTGCCTTCGAGGCCGCGGTGCGTGCCGGCGTGTGGACGGTTATGGCCGCGTATAACCGCGTAGACGGCCTCTTCGCCGGGGAAAATCCGTTCCTACTCGACCAGGTCCTTAAGAAAGAATGGGGTTTTCCAGGATTTGTTGTTTCCGATTGGGGGGCCACCCATAGCACAGAAGGCTCGGCCAACGCCGGGCTGGATCTGGAAATGCCCTGGGGCTATTATTTTACTGCGCCGCTGGAAAAAGCGGTGAAGGAAGGCCGGGTTTCCGTGACGACGATAGAGGATAAGGCCCGGCGCATTCTGCGTGTACTGTTCACTGCCGGAGTTTTTGAGCGAAAAGACGCTGACCGTCCGCCTAAATCCATAGTGGCCGGTCCCGAGCATCTGGAGCTGGCGCGCCGCATGGCTCGAGAGGGCATGGTGCTGCTTAAAAATAAAGGCGGGCTGCTGCCGCTGACTCCGGAGCGGTCCAAAAAGCTGGCGGTTATCGGCCCCAATGCCGCCGTGCTGCGCGCGGCGGGCGGGGGAAGCTCCAAGGTTTACCATGCGCCATCCGCCAGCCCGCTGGACGTTTTGCGCAAGTCCTGGCCCGGCGACCGGATAGTATACGCTGAAGGTGTGGGCCTTCCCGAACGGGACGCGGCCATACCTGAAGATATGTTGGCGCCGTCCTCAGGCACGGGGCACGGACTGCTGGGCGAATATTTCGCCAACCAGAAGCTGGAAGGCGCGCCGGCTCTCAGCCGCGTGGACCCCAAAGTGGATTTTGACTTGAAGAAAGCCCCTATCCCCGGCAAGCCCGAGGACGGGTTCTCCGCGCGCTGGACGGGCAAGTTCATAGTGCCGCGCACCGGGCGTTATGAATTTGTAGTTCAGTCTGGCGGCTCGCGGCTGTTTATAGACGGCGTCCAGGTTTTAAGCGACTGGTCTAACCCCCTTTGGGAGTGCCTGGCCTGGGCCGCGGACCTTCAGGCCGGAAGCGAGCATAACATACGGTTTGAAACTTTCAGCGACAAGGGCAAAGTTAAGATCCGTCTGCGCGCGGCCATTCCGCCCGAGGATCATATCGCCGAGGCGGTCAAGGCTGCAACCGGCGCGGACGCGGCCGTTATATTTGCCGGACTCTCCGATCAGTATGAGTCGGAGGGCGGAGACCGGATGACGTTGGCCCTGCCTCCGGGGCAGGACGCATTAATTGAGGCCGTTGCCAAAGCCAACCCCAATACCGTGGTGGTTTTATTTACCGGGACTCCCGTGCTGATGCCGTGGGCGGATAAGGTCGGCGCTATTCTGCTGCCCTGGTATCCGGGACAGGAGGGCGGACAGGCGGTGGCTGAGGTTCTTCTTGGCGCGGAGCCCGGCGGGCGTTTGCCGGTCACCTTCCCGGTTCGCGAGCAGGACGCCTCGTCCTTCGGGGCTTACCCGGGAGAAAACGGGATGGTCCGTTACACCGAGGGGATATTCGTCGGCTATCGTCACGCTGACGCGAAGGATATAGCCCCGCTATTCCCCTTCGGCTATGGCTTATCCTACGCGAGTTTCGCTTACGAAAACATGGAACTGGAAATATCAAGCGACAGCGCTCAGGCTCCATTAATGAGCGTTGCTGTCACGGTACGGAACACGAGCGCGCGGGCCGGGGAAGAAACAGTGCAGATCTATGTAGGCGAGGTTTCGCCCGCCCTGCCAAGGCCCCTGCGCGAGCTCAAGGGCTTCTCAAAGATGCGGCTGGCCGCGGGTGAAACGCGGACCGTGCGCGTGCCGCTGGATCGTTCCGCTTTTGCTTATTATAACGACTCAGGCAAAGGCTGGATGGTGGATCCGGGACGCTTCACGATCTGGGCCGGCAGTTCCTCCCGCGACCTGAAATTGTCGCGGGATCTCTTGTTAAAATAAGTTCCAGTCCCAGGCAGCCGTATTTATGCGCCCGGTCGGAGTAAAGCGCCGGACAGGTGCGCCGGGAAAGTCGATAAAATACGATAAGCGGTATCCTGTGTGGCGGCCTTTAAAGGTGAACGTGTGAAGAATATATATCTTTTGCTGGCGGTTTCTTTTTTTGGTCCTTATCCCTGTTTTGCCGGCGGTCAGTACGAACTGGGTTTTATAGCTGGTGAGCCGACAGGTATAAGCGCTAAGCGGGACCTTGGCGGCGATAAAGCGGTAGACGCCGCTGCCGCCTGGTCCTTTTTGGGTGAAAAGAGCCTGAACCTGCATGCCGATTATCTCTGGTTCAGGAACGACGCCTTTAAGACCGCTGGAGGCAAACTTCCGCTTTATTACGGCCTCGGGGGCAGGATCAAACTGGCGGATAAGTCGCTGGTCGGGGCCAGGCTTCCGGTGGGGCTGCAATATTTTTTCAATGACGGGCGCTTTACCATTTTTGCCGAAATAGCCCCGGTCTTGGACCTTTTTCCGGACACAGGGTTGAGCCTGAGCGCCGCCCTGGGGTTCAGGGTGCTGCTGGGCCGGAAAATCCAGCCGTTAGCAGTGGTGCCGTCCACAAAAGAGACTCCGGTGAATCTTTCTCCGTCGGACACTAAAAAAGTGGAAAGCCTGTATTACAAAGCGGTGGGCGCTTACAGTAATAACGATATGGCCGCGGCGTTGGAGTCGCTCAATGAACTCTCTTCCATATATCCCTCCTATCAGCCTGCCGCGGAACTGCGGGACAAGATAAGGAGCGTTTCCGGAAGCAAATAAACTTCGGTCGCTGTCCTAAAGATCATGAAAACAAACCGGCTCAGGGAAGTCGCCATAAACGTCTTCATTGGCTTTTCCGTGCTTGTGCTGCTGATCATGCTCGGCACCGCCGGCTTTATACTCAATGACACCAGGAATTCCATCTTAGAGGATATGCGTCAGTCTACCAGGATGTTTTCCAAGAGGGCCGGCGCGGCCATGTTCCCGAAAAAAGATCTATTCTCGCTGCATTTTCTCGTGAACACCCTGGCTCTGAACAAGACGATAAAATACGCCGTGGTGTTCGATCTGGACGGCAGGGTGCGTTCCCACTCCAACCCGGAGAAACTGGGGGATATGGACGCCAGCCCCGAGGGGGCTGCGGCAAGGAAGTCCGCCAGTCCTCTTACCCAGACTTTTAAGGGCGGCGACGGCCTGGATTATTTTTATTTTTCAGAGCCTATAACCGTTGGCAGCAGGCGGCTTGGAACGGCCGCCGTGGCTATAAACAGTGAGACCATGAAGTACCGTCTGGCCGCCGCCACGCATAAGCTGATGTTTATTTTCCTGGCGGCGCTTGGCACCATGGGGATGCTGCTGGTTATGAGGTCGCTGATGCGCAAGGTGCAAAGATCAGCCGCGCTGAAATCGGCCATGCTTCACACCGTAAGCCATGAATTCAATAACGCTCTTACGGTCATAGACGCCGTTATTTTTCTGCTGGAGGAATCCGAACCTGAAAAACGCGATGCTTCGCGGGTCGCCCTGTACCGGACTCTTGACTATGAGCGGAACTCCTTGAAGCGTTTCGTAAAGAACATTCTGAACGAAGCCAGGATGGATGCCGGCAGGTTCAAAATAGAGAAGAAAGCGCTGGCACTGAGCGATTTGATTTCCGGTTCCGTGTCGGCTATGGAAGAGCTGATGCGCAGCAAGAAGATTTCTCTGTCTATAGATATGCCAGGAGAGTCCCCGGTCGTGAACGCCGACCCCGAGGCGCTGGCGCTGGTGATCTCCAACCTGATAGGCAACGCCGTTAAATACACTCCGGCAAGCGGCCGGATAGCGGTCAGGCTGGCTCCGGACGCGGAAAAATCCGGCTACATAACTTTTTATATAGAGAATTCCGGCCAGGGCATTGCCGCCGCCGATATCGAGAAAATAAAGACGGAATTTTTCAGGACCGGGGAAGGGCAGGCGGCTGCGGAAGGTTTCGGGCTTGGGCTTAAGATCTGTAACGACATGCTGCTCCTGCACGGCAGTTCGCTTGAAGTTCAAAGCGAGCCCGGCAAAAACGTCTCTTTCTCCTTCTCCCTGCCGCTGGCTGTAGGGACTTCTGATGGCCGGGTTGCCAGCCGGAGTAATAAATATAAAGGCGGGACCCTGTAAAATTGAGAATGGTAAAATTAAAAAAGCCCGGCTGAATTCAGCCGGGCTTTTCTACTGGTAATGATCCGGGATTAACCGGTATGGACCCAGTGAAAAACTTCGGAGTCTAAGGATGAAAGTTCGACACCACTTCGCGTCACATCCCGAGGATTCATTATAAATACCGCTTTCGATCCGTTTTAGCGAAGGAGTCCCGATCTTATCCGCGAGATGCCGCACGGTCGGCCACGCCGCGCGGGCCTGTTCCTGACAATGTTGAACAGCATTTATTCCGGTGGCCACGTATCGATAAAAAACCACCCCGGCGTCCGCTGCGGTGGTCTTTTCTGTTAATGTTTTGTCGCCACCTGCGGGGAGCTGAAACTGCAAAGACCATAAGGTAGGACCAGGCCGGCAGCGGCTTGCCGCGAGATGGCCGCCGCTTCCGGCCTGGCCCGACCAGATGGGAGTAATTTGAAGTTGCACTAGTGATTTGATACGATTACCATATAGTTATGCCATTGGTTAGGGGGGAAATTATGAGACCACTGTTTCAACTTGCGTTGTTGCTCGGCTTTGTCTTGCCGGCGATAAGTGCTGTTTCTGATGTCGATTTTGACGGAAAAAGTCAGAAATCGATAAGTCTTCTTCAAGAAATAGAGGCTAATCCCGCGGGAATCCCCACACCGGAAAATTACTCAAGTAATATCGACGTGAAGGTCGCTTATAAATCCGAGTCTGGCGAATGGATATCCAAGGCACCTGAAAAATCCGAGGATGGCGTTCTCAGATATTCGTTCCTTCCCGATGATGAAATGCAGACAACCTACTCTTGCACCACTTCAAATCCGAATCCCAGCCCGAATTATTGGAAGGTAACATCCAAATATGTGAACGCACCAGCCAGAGGCGGGCATTCGCACACGGACCCTGCCGCCCCCGTGTTGCAAATGCCTACGGGCGAGAATTTGCCGAACCCTTTTGTGTCTAATGTGGCGGCGGTAAACACCTCCGTGGTTTCCTATTGGAGAATCCCTTCGCCGGCTTATGCGACACGCATTACCCAAGATGCAAATTTCAGTTATGCATGTACCGGGACAAACCGAATAATAGTTGATATGCAGGTTCCCAATCTCGTTGAACTGAAAGCTGGGAATGGCTACACTCTTGGCGGTACAACCACCCAGCATCCTTCGCCGTGGAACCACTATGTAACCAGTGATTTCAAAGTAAAACTTACCCAGATAGGTGAATCTTGGAAAGCGACATGCCCCAAATCAGATCCTTTGATATACAACGATATGAGTCTTCCGTGGGGTGGACTGTTCGATATTCACGGCAATTGGAAGACTCCGCATAGTGGACATCGCTTCGGTAACAATGCTGATATCTCGAAGAAATGGGTCAGAAAAGGCAACAGGATTAAGTTAGTGCAAATGATATGCAGTTCTGCTCGGGTTTATTCCGAAGGGGATGAAGTTGATGAGGTGCCACATTATCATCTCGCACTGGAAACATCTAAGCACTTAGAGGATTTTCCGGATCCGCTTGATTCAAGATATATGGACTGCTGCCTTTCTCCTGGCGTGCCGGTGGGATGCGTTAATCTTGAAAATAGCGGAGCCCCTGCCCAAGAAGAACTCGACGAAACGCCCGACTGCATCTAAGGAGTAGCTATGAAGAAAACATTGGCCATTCTAATACTGGTGGTTTCCGCTCACTGCGGTAGCTCAGGCGCAGAGCCTATTCCTGATTTCGCAAAGCAGAAGTGCCCGCAGTGCTACCAGGAATATGTTAAGTACTCTTACACCGTATCTTTGCCGGAAGGAATGCGAAAAGCGTTAAAAGAGTATTCGCCGGCGTTCAGGTTGTTTAAGATGTCGGATTTTGCTGAAGAGTTGAGGCTCCGGCCGGAACCCGGAGTCTCTAACCTCTCAGCATATTCCGCTATATTTAATGACTTCAACGGGGATGGGCGTTTTGACGCGGCACTTCTTGGAGAGGTAACACCGGACAAGCATGAAACAGAAGGGTTTATCATACTCGCAATCCTTTCTGAGGGGGCTACAGGGTATAAAGTCGTGGAAGTCGCCGCTCTTGGCGTATCAAGGCCAGTAACTACGTTCCTAAAACTAGCGCGTCCCGGTAAAGTATCTGAGGCCGGGCAGGATAGCGAAAGTGTTGATCTTAAAAATTACGGAATACTGCAAACTATGGGATACGGGACCACTGTGTATTACTGGGACGCGACCGAGAATAAATTCAAAAGCATCGCGACTGGAGGCGTATAAAATATACGCCATAGATTGGCAAGCTTACGCAAAACCGCTGGGAAGACCAGCGGTTTTGTTTTTCAGTAATTATTTGTCACTAAAAGTGGTAGGACTAATGGGCAGCCCTGACATAGACTAAATATTATCGTTAAGTGGTTTTTCATAAATGCCGGTGGTCTCCCAGTATTTAAATACCCTGCCTGCCACAGGTGTTATTAGACCTGCTATATGATCGCAGCTTTTCCCCGGCAGGGAGCAAATCGGTTCGAACCGGAAATTAATTTCTACAGGGAGGCGGCGCACGTCGGGGAACTGGCGGAGAGCGGAAAAGCGGAGGAAAACCGGGAAAAGTTGAAAAAGATCGGTTCGAACTTCCGTATAGGCAGGCGGCGGCTTTCCGTCGAGTTCAAAAAACCTTGGGAATTACTGCTTAATTTTAATTCTGCGCGCGCGGAAAATTTATTTTTTTCGGCAGAATTTTTTAAAAGTCAAAAAGTTCGGAGAGGGAGGGATTCGAACCCTCGAAGGCTTGCGCCTTACAGGTTTTCGAGACCTGCTGTTTCAACCGCTCACACACCTCTCCTTCTATTTAGAGCCTCATAATATGAGGCTCTAAATAGAAGGACACGTCCTTGGCCCGCCTCCACGTCGTTTCGGCGAGTCTTTATTTCCGCCTCCGCGTCGCTACGGCGGGGGAGAGCTGCATCATTGCGGACTTGTCGCTGGGCTGACTAAATGCCTTCTGGAAAATGTTTTCCCGGCCGCGGTTTTTAAGTATTTTTCGAAAGCGAAGGCGGTCGTTTTATCGGAAAATACCGCATACCAGGCCAAATCCCACGGCTTGTGTCCTTTCGTGTATTAAGAAAGACCTGAATTATGTTCCTTGAGTCTTTGTGTCAGGTTAGCCGTACAGCCTGTGTATATCTTGCCATCTTTCAGGCTTTTCAGCAAGTATACGTAAAATTTGTTCTGCATAAATACATCTTCCGGTTTTTACCTGCTTTGAAGGAGGATGTCCTAGACGACTGACGACAATATAATATAAAATTAGTATTCATTAGGCAAAAGTCTGGCACGGGGTGCCATTGCTGGAATTTTCTAATTTTATGGGTAAATTATTCGGAACCGACGGTATCAGAGGCATTCCCTGGGAATATCCCTTTACCGAGGATTTTATAAGCAAGATAGGCTATGCCGCCACGCGGGTGCTTGCCAATTATAACAGGCATCCGGACACTAAACCGGTGGTCCTTATCGGCATGGATTCCAGAGCTTCCGGCCAGCGCATAAAAAAAGCGCTGGTCGAGGGCATCTGGGCGAATAAGTTCAAGGTTCTGGACCTCGGCGTCATCTCCACTCCGGCCGTGGCGTATCTGGTTAAAAGAGAGAACGCGGATTTCGGTATAGTTATCTCAGCCAGCCATAACCCGCCGGAATTCAACGGCATAAAATTTTTCTCCCGCGACGGGCTTAAATTGAGCGACGCCATAGAGGGCAAGATAGAAGCCCTGCTTTTAAGCGGTAAGCCGCTGGTTTTTAAGCATATAAAGCACGCCATCCAGAAAAAGGATTATTCCCGCGACTATATAGATTTCATCAAAGGCACGCTGCCCAAGGGCTTTTCCCTGAAGGGAGTAAAACTGGTGCTGGACTGCGCCAATGGCGCTGCTTATAAAACAGCCCCTAAGATATTCAAAGATCTGGGCGCGGACGTGACGGTTATGGGGGCCAAGCCGGACGGTAAAAATATAAATATCGGCTGCGGGGCTCTTTATACGGAAGCCATGCGTAAAGAGACCCTGCGCACAGGCGCCTATTGCGGCATCAGCCTGGACGGCGACGCGGACCGCTGCATGTTCTCCGATGAAAAAGGGGGGCTTTTGGACGGGGACGACCTTGTTTCGATCGCCGCTCCCTACATGCTTAAGGCTGACCGGCTGACTAATAAGAAGGCCGTTTTGACTTTTATGTCCAACTACGGGCTCATAAAACACCTGAGCGATCTCGGTATTAAAGTGATCCAGGTTCCTGTGGGAGACAAGAACGTCACTGACGCTATGCGCAAAGAGGACTTGAAGATAGGCGGGGAATCCAGCGGGCATATAATTTTCAGGGAGTTCGCCCCGACCGGGGACGGGATACTTACTGCCGTTCAGATCCTCGCCGCCGTGCGGGACATGGGCAGGCCTTTGGGTTACTTCAGGAACCTCTGGAAACGCTATCCGCAGGTGGTGGGGTCGCTGAAGGTTTCCAATAAGCCGCCCCTTGAAAAGGTTCGCGGTTTTAATGACAAGATTTTAAAATTTGAGGATGAACTCAGGGGCAACGGCCGGATTTTTATACGGTATTCCGGCACCGAGCCGCTGCTGCGCATACTTGTGGAAGGCGAGTCCAGGGCCGCCATCAAAACCATCGCCGACGACCTGATAGCTCATTATAAGAAGCATTCGGGCGCGCTGGCTGGGAAAAAGTAAAAAGTTGAGTTGGATTTTAAAGGAGGGTTTATGAGAAATATAAAACTTGGCGTCAATATCGACCACATTGCCACTTTAAGGAACGCACGGAACGAGAAGAACCCCGACACCGTGGAGGCCGCGCGCGTGGTCCTCAGTTCCGGCGGGGACATGGTTGTAATGCATCTGCGCGGCGACCGCCGCCATATAAAGGATTCGGACCTGGAGAGGGTCAGGCAGGAAGTTAAAGGCATCTTGCACCTTGAGATGGCCGCCACGGCCGAAATGGAAAAAATAGCGCTGAGGGTAAGGCCGGATTCGGTCTGCATAGTGCCGGAATCCGCGCATGAACTTACAACTCAGGGCGGTCTGAAGATGACCGGCAAACTCTCCGACCTTGAGAAGATCACGCGAAACCTTTCAAAATCCGGCATTGAGGTCAGCCTTTTCGTGGATCCGGAGCCTCAGGTCATACGCGCCGCGCATAATATCGGCGCCGACAGCATAGAGCTTTGCACCAGCGCCTATTCAGAATCCTGGGGAAAGAAGCTGCAGGCTAAAGAACTTGAGAAACTGCAGTTGGCCTCTTTCCTGGTAAAAGAACTTAAAATGGGATTACACGCCGGGCACGGCCTGGATTATTATAATGTCGTGGCGGTGGCCAGAATAGAAGGGATGGATTACCTCAATATAGGATACTCGATCATCTCTAAAGCCGTTTTTGTCGGCCTAAAGAACTCCGTGGCCGAGATGAAAAGGCTGATGCAGTAGCAGCAGGGTATAGGGGACAGGGGTTAGGGTAAGTAGAGAGCAATTTAAAAATATTTTAACAGGAGATCATGGGTAATTAAGGACGGGGTTAAACAGATTTTCTTTTCAGAACTGTCCCCTGAACCCTGCACCCTATACCCTAACTTATGTGCGGAATAACAGGTTACATCGGAAAAAAAACAGCCACGGATATCCTGGTTGACGGGCTGAAGCGGCTTGAATACCGCGGTTATGACTCATGCGGCGTGGCCGGGATAAACCCCAAGAACGAACTTTACCTTAAACGCGTCAGCGGTCGTGTGGACGCGCTTGACGCCCTTATCGCCAAAGACCCGCTCAAAAAAGGGGTGGTGGGAATAGGTCACACCCGCTGGGCTACCCACGGCGTCCCGTCCGAAGATAACGCGCACCCGCACACGGACTGCAATAAACAGGTTGTAATAGTCCATAATGGAATTATTGAGAACTATCTGGATCTAAAGGGGCAGCTTTTAAAAACCGGCCATAAATTCAAGTCCGAGACCGACACAGAAGTAGTGGTCCACCTCATAGAAGAAAAATTAAAAACGCTTAACGTGTCCGGGGCCGCCGCGCGCGGCGCTATTCTTGAGCCGGTTTTTTTCGAGGCCGTCCGGCGTGCCATCGCGGAACTCCAGGGCTCGTTTGCTATGGCAGTGTTGTGGGCCAAGTGCCCCAATATGCTTCTGGCCGCGCGTCAGCACAGCCCGCTGGTCATAGGTCTCGGCGACGGTGAGAACTTTATAGCCTCCGATGTTTCCGCGTTCCTGAAATATACCAAAAAAGCCGTGTTCATGAACGACGGCGAAATCGCCGCGGTAAAAGCCGATTCTGTTTCCTATTTCAATTTCCAGGGTAAAAAGCTTGACCATTCGCCCGTCACCATACAGTGGGATTCAACCATGGCTGAAAAGGGCGGCTACAAGCATTTTATGCTCAAAGAGATACATGAGCAGCCGGAGTCCGTGGAGAACACTTTAAGGGGCCGTCTGCTGCCTCTTAACGGCGATATACTCCAGCAGGAGATAAATCTGCCGTCGGAATTAATTAAAAATATAAAGGGCGTGCAGATCATAGCCTGCGGCACCGCCTATCACGCTGGGCTGGTAGGCAGGTATGTGTTTGAAAACTTCGGGCTGCCGACATCGGTGGATTTTGCCTCTGAGTTTTCCGACCGGGCCAAGATCGTGAACAAGGATATTCTGGTCATCGCCGTCTCTCAGTCCGGTGAAACCGCCGACACCCTTTACGCCGTGCGCGAGGCCAAAGCCTCAGGCGGAAAAGTATTGGCTATAACCAATACCCTGGGCTCCACCCTGACCCGCGAGGCCGATTTTGTGCTCTATACGCACTGCGGTCCGGAAATAGGCGTTGCCTCCACCAAGGCTTTCATCGGCCAGATGGCCGCCATGTACATTTTGGCCATCCATTTCGCTGTCATCCGAAAGAATATTTTTGAAGCCGACGCGCGGAAGTATGTGGATGAGTTCCTCAAAATACCGCGCCTGATAGAGGACACGCTGGCCGGCGAGGGCGCCATCTCCAAAGTGGCCGAGTGTTTCGCTAAAAGCGAACACTTCCTTTTCATCGCCAGGCATATTAATTTCCCCATCGCGCTGGAAGGCGCCCTGAAGATAAAAGAGATCTCATACGTACACGCGGAGGGGTACGCCGCCGGCGAAATGAAGCACGGCCCGATAGCCATCATCTATAAGGGCATGCCGGTGCTGGCTATAGCGACTACCTCTAAAATGCTTTCACTTGTCGCCAACAATATAGAAGAAGCCAAGGCCCGGGGGGCCGAGGTGATAGCTATCGTAGACGAGGATTCCAGAAAAATAATAAAAGCTTCCAAGTATATAATGGTGCCGAAGACCCTTGAGATACTTTCGCCGCTGCTCACGGTCATTCCGCTGCAGCTCTTCGCCTATTTTGTCGCGCTTTCCAAAAAATGCGACATTGATAAACCCAGAAATCTGGCCAAAAGCGTCACGGTCCGATAAATAAGGGTATAGGGTTCAGGGTATGAAAAAAAACAGCACGGTTTGCGGCGTGGGCATAGACATAACCGAGGTTGCCCGCGTCAGGCGCCTCTACAGAAAAACCCCGTCTTTCCTCAAAAGATTTTTTACTCCGGAAGAGATCGCCTATTGCCTCAAAGGCAAGAACGCCTGTGAACGCATTGCGGCGCGCTTCTCCGCCAAGGAAGCCGTTATAAAGGCGCTGGACAGGAAGGACCTGCCGCTTAAGGCGATATCTATCTCTAAAACCGAAACCGGCAGGCCGGAAGTCGCGCTAAAAGGCGCGGGTCTTAAAGGCATAACCATTATGCTTTCGCTTTCTCACACCGCAAATTACGCGTGCGCGTCCGCCATAGCGTTTAAAGCCTGAAAATGCTCCTTTAATTCTGCGTATGGCTAATGGCCTATGGCGTATGGCAAAAAAATAGTTTTATCATGAATATTAATATCACCGCTGAATACTTAAAGCCGTTCCTTTTGCCGCGAAAAAAAGACTCCCATAAAGGAGATTACGGCAGAGCGCTCATAATCGCCGGTTCACGCGGCATGACCGGGGCCGCGGTACTGGCCGCGCGTGCGGCGCTTAAGGCCGGCGCCGGGCTGGTGACCG
>SESG01005324.1_pt1 | contig 37236 bp, 59 predicted proteins | sample 3171421 | NCBI WGS metagenome assembly SESG01 (sample SAMN10866946, study PRJNA518727) | freshwater metagenome | biome: subpolar coniferous forest; feature: holomictic lake; material: water; isolation source: holomictic Lake 227, 6 m and 8 m depth | place: Canada: near Kenora, Ontario | collected...
TATAATCGAGGCCGTTGAGTCTGCTAGAGACGCTATCCAGCTTGTATTTTTAAGTTTAAACACTATGGATAGCAGCAAAAACTGGAAGTATTTAAATAAACACAAATGAGAAACTGCCAAAGGTGTAAAGGTCTCATAGAATTACCCACCCCAAACCAAAGATTCTGTTCTTTGAACTGCAGGTGGCCTGATTATGAGTCAAGAGATCATTATAAAGTCTGGTTTCCTAAGCCTATAAGTTACGCTCAAAGATTAAAGGACTGGGAAAAAAGAGAAACAAATATAAAATCTAAAAAATAAATATATGATAATCAGATATCATTGCTTTAAGTCTATTGGTAAAGGAAATTACGAATGCAAAGCTTGTGGACGCCAAACAGACCAAGTGGAAGAGTACGTAAATGACAACTGTATAGGTAAACATCTACCAAACAAGAAACGATCAATTAAATCGTGGAATTAAGGCTTGTTTGTGCTGTAATATTGAAAATGCTCTTGTAAGAAAGGCCTTAAAAGAGCATAGTGTTAATAGATCAATATTAACCAATAGGACACATGAATAATTCTATAGTAGTAACAGAGGAAAATCAAGAATGGTATGATTCGGAAGGTGTGGCGGAATATTTAGGAATTACTAAACAAAGTGCTAATTCTCTAATGAGAACTTATTGGGAGTTTTTAGGCGACAAGGCGGAACTTATTGGTAAAAGAAATAAACGAGTAAATAGAGACGGCCTTTTGTTACTTGCAAGTATGAAAGCAAAAACTGGAAAGACGAAGAAACGAAACGACACTATTCTTTCACAACAAGCGTTCCTGATTAATGCTGGTATCAAGTCTTTAAAAAATCAAGACACTAAAGACTTAGAAAACACAAAACCAAATATAGATCCATTCTTGGCTCAACTTGATATGATGAGGAATGTATATCTGGAAATGCAAACAATCAAACAAGAAGTAAAGGAGCTTAAAGAACAAAACCTACAATTAGAACCTCCAAAGACTCTTACTAATCCACAAAGAGATTATATCAATGAAAGACTCCGCAACTACCAGTATAATGTAGATGTACCACATTGGAGACTCTGGAATAAATTACATGAGCAAGTAGGTAAAGCCAGCATTAACGAATACAAACCTATGGATTATAAGAAGGCTATGTCCATTCTCAAGCAATGGTATAAAGACGCTAATTTGGATTGGAATTAGACAAAGTGAACAAACAAATCTATAATAATATTACTTAAAAAACATTACATGACTAAATTAGATTCAAGCTTGATGGAGCTTCATATGGGCATTCTACAAAACAGGCTTAATAACCTTAAAGGCAAGATGCAAGCCAGCATGTCAAAGATGATGATGAAAGAAGAATCACCTGAAAAATACCCAGACTTGGATTTAGAGAAACTCAAGCTAGACTTTGAAGCTTTAAACCAGAAATCCCAAGAAGTCGAACACAATTTAAACCAATACGAAGAAAAGGTTTTAGAAATTACTAAATTATAATCATGGATAAGATACAAGCACTAAAAGAAGCTATCGCAAAGAACGACCCTATCCTTACTCCTGTTTATCAGAAACTTTTAGCTAAATTAGAAGGGGAAAAGGATATAACACCCATCAAAGAAATTTCAGAGCCTATAAACGCAAGTTTTGCATGCAGTAAGTGTGGAAGGGTATGTGCTAGCGGTACTGGTAGATCAGCTCATGAGAGAAAATGTAAGGTAGAAACTAAAGCAACTGAATTGTAAATAGTCAATGAGTTACTTATGGGATTTAAAGTAGGAAACAAATTAGCATGTGTGCAAAAAGGAGAACCAAAAGCTAGAACACAGCAATGGGATAATATTGTTGGCTGGTTACTTGGAGAAGGTGGCATTGCTTATAGTGCTTTGATAGCTCAATTATCTAGGGGAGAAGAACTTTTGAAGCCTCAACATGAGTTTATGGATAGATACGAGGGGTTAATTGAGTACCATCAGCCAAAATTAGCTAGAGCAGAGTTGACGGGTAAGAATGGTAAAGACTTAATCCCAACACCAATAATGGATGTCATACGCAAAGACAACAGCAACAGGTAAAATAGCGAATCTCACTAAAAGAATCAGAATTGTGCAGGGTGGAACGTCTGCAAGCAAGACTATCTCCATTCTTTTATATTTGATTGCGATGGCTCAAACGGACGATAGCCCTACGCTTACAAGCATAATCTCGGAATCAATCCCACATCTTAAAAGAGGATGTATAAGGGATTTTAGGAATATACTTCTTGATCATCATTACTGGAAAGATAGCAATTGGAACTCTACAGACTCGGTTTATACTTTTGAGACAGGAAGTAAAATAGAATTTTTCAGTTCTGATAATGGCGATAAATTGCGTGGTGCAAGACGCGATAGACTATTTATAAACGAGGCCAACAACGTGAAGTTTGATGCTTTTGAGCAGTTGGAAGTGAGAACAAAAGAATTTATCTTTATTGATTTTAACCCAACCAATGAGTTTTGGGCTTTTACTGATATCGTAAACAAAAGAACTGATTATGAATTAATCATTCTTACTTATAAAGACAACGAGGCACTCAGTCAGGAGATTGTTGATTCTATAGAACAAAGAAAGAGCAGAAAGGATTGGTGGAAGGTATACGGCGAAGGCCAATTAGGAGAAGTGGAAGGCAAGATCTACAAGAATTGGCAGATTATAGATGAGATACCACATGAGGCACGTTTGGAGCGTAGGGGGCTTGATTTCGGGTATAGTAATGACCCTTCGGCTATTGTAGAGCTATATTATTACAATGGCGGATATATTCTAGACGAGATAACCCATCAAAAAGGACTTAGTAATAGGCAATTAGCAAATATATTATTGGATAAAGCTGATGTGTTAACGATGGCTGATAGTGCAGAGCCTAAAAGTATTGATGAGATAAGAGAATATGGCGTTAATATTCTTGGAGTTACAAAAGGTGCTGATTCAGTAAGAAACGGCATACAGAACGTACAAGATCAGCAAATAAGCATGACAAAGAGGTCTGTTAATTTGATTAAAGCCTATCGTAATTATCTTTGGAAAACCGACAAGAATGGCAAAATACTGAATGAGCCTGATCACTATCTGTCTGATTTGATGGACGCGGTCAGGTATAGCATGAGTGGCTTGGCTTCGACAGTTGCTAGAGATAGCAATAAAAATTATAATAATGTCGTTGATAAATATTTAGACAAATTGCAGGGTAAAGAGAGTGACGGGACTTGGTCAGATTCTCACTATGATAAGTATTTTGACTAGGTTGTCAAGTTTGGCTTATTGCCTTAATCTAGTCGGTGGGGCATACCATCAGAATATTACCAGAAAATCACCAGAATATACTTTTAAAAAGCAAGAATCCAAGCCTAACTTAGGAATCCTTAGCACACAACTAATCTTTCTTAATTCAAAACTATGGCTAATAAAGTACAAGGAAACACTAACAAAGTATTTATTGAAACAGGATTTGAGGACGAGGCGGTTCATAGCGCTTTGACATTAATGGGGAAAAATAGCACCATTCACAATAAATTCGAGGGCATTTGGCGAGCTATCCAACAACTATTCGAAGGTGGTTTTACGGTAATGAATCCTACAGGAACAAAACAAATCACTTCTAAATTACTCCTTCAAATTCTATGGAAGGTAGTTAACAAAATGAAAATACCAGACTTTAAGATTTATAAAGCTGGACCATTTGCAATGCAGACAAAACAAGACGAGATTAAAAAATCTACGGCAATTAGAGAAACAGTTGAGCAGATTGTAACGGCTGGGGTTTCAACTGTTATGAAAGAAGGGCGATTTGTGCAATGTATGAATGATAAAGGTGGTGCTTTTTACAAAATGGCTTTGTTTGGCGATTGTCACGTGCAAGTCGGGTTTGATCAAGATAATTCAGACTATCCTATTTCTTTCCGTGTTGGTTCTTTATCAGATATATATTTTAACAATTCTGCTACTGATATTCGTGATGTAGTTGGTGGGCTTTCTGCTGATGAAGTTGTGATTATCTATAGATACACAATGACTCAATTCAATCAGTTATTTCCAGAATGGGAAGGAAAGGTTGCTTGTGGTGATATTCCACGTGCTTACAGATACAAAAAACAACTTGAGAAGACTTGGTTACAGACGGTGTACGATGGAGAAGAGATGATCGAAGTGGGTTACAGAATTGGAATAGATAAAGTCATGGTTGTATTTGCAGGTTCAGCTTGTACTGTGATTGATAAATTTGAAGGAGACGATGAAGAAGTAAATGAAAATGGAGAACCAGAAATGGGCTTTCAGTTACAAGAAGAGATAAAAGAAGGAGGGAAGAAGCCTTTTCCTTATATGATGGATGGCAAACCATACCTACCTTTACTTCATTTTAAATTCTTCCCAAGCTCAGAGGGTTATTATAACTATGGTATAGGTCACATGGTCTACGATTTGGCTATAGTCACGGCTAGAATGGATAACATGGCTTATAATCACGCTGGTGATAATATTTGGCCTATTAATTTTGTAAACACATCAACTAAGAACGCTTCAAAGTTATTCAATGAGATTCTGAAAGCACATGAGATGAGAGCAGCAGGCGGAAAAGGATATGTAGTAAGTGAGAATGGGGCAGGTGGTTCGGGTGTAACGATCGAAAACTTCCAGACTCAGCCTATTACAGGAGAATGGGAAAGAGCTTTTAGCAGACTTGAAAAACAGATTGAGCGATTAGGGTTTAGGCTCGATATGCCAGATTTAGGGGCTAATCCGAATGAAATGTCGATCATGGCTAGTCAAGAAGCAACTGATGAGCCCATAAAACAAGTTATGCAATTCAATGCTTCAGAATTTGAAATGGCTGTTAATTTTACTATAGACGCTATACGAAAGTTTGTGCCTGATGATGATAGAACACCGCTTAATTCCATGATTGATATTGAACAAGGTGACGCTAAAATGCCAATGAGAGGGTTTGCCCTTGGAGATGTAGCTCAAGAATTACGCATGAATAAATACTTTGTAGTTGTAAACCAAAGAGATGGAACTATCCCAAGTGGAACCATGCAAAATGCCCAACTTGATAAATCTATGGCAAAACTTATGCCTGGAACTCCTGCATATAATAAATTAGCAGTTAAACAAGCTAAGTTAAACGGACAGAATATAACTGAGGAAGATATGAATCCAGCAGCCCCAGCTCAAGCCCCAGCCCCACAAGAAGGCGCACAATCACAATCTGGACAATTTAAAGAAGCTCAACAAGCTAACTTACAACCTCAATGATCAAAAAAGTAATAGAGAATAGAGTCAAAACAGATTTACTCAACCAGAACGGGATAACTGTATATCCTACAGAAGAGATCTTGGGTGAAATGAAAAAAGTTAAAGACTTTGCGGCGTTTTCAGCTACACATAAAACAGACTTAAAAGTCATAGAAACTTCTTATCTTATTGATTATTGTAATGAAGGTTCGTTCACGCCAGAAGAGCTTAAAGCATTTAAATTTGGACTTGAATTAATATCAGGATTCTTCAAGAAAGCGGAATCAGATGTAGATTTATATTTGAGAGAGGCTGAATTAAAAAATGAAAGAAGTAGAAAATCAGTAGGATAGGTTTGAAAGAGTGAAAGAGTGAAACTATAATATCTTTGTAAATTGCTTTAAATACTAACACATTCCAATGTTTAACGGACAGGACACAGAAGGAAATGAACTCAATCTTGATGTCATTCCCGAAGCTGAATCTGACGAAAACACTCAAGACAGTGGCAACACTGAAGGAGAGTTTACGGAAGAAACACTACAACTGGAAACAGAAGTAGAGAAGGTTGACAAGTTATCCCCCCAAGAAGCTAACGCAAAAGCTCAAGAGGAAGCTTGGCTCACAAAAGTAACAAGTGGAAAAGCTGATGTAGAAGACGCCCCAACTTGGTTACAGAAACGTTTGAATGCACGTCTTAAGGCGACAAACAACGTTCCTGAAACAGAAGAGGTAGTCAAAAAGGTACTTGCTCAGGAGCGTGAAGCTCAGGAGTTCAAGGATTTACAAAAGCAAATCCCACGACTTACAGCAGATCAGGCCAAACAACTAAATGATAAATTTGCAGAATATAAGCCACTTGGAAACGTGAAAGCGTTAGCAACTGCACTAGAAATACTTGGATTAAGTTCTAAGATGAAAGAAGCAGAAGCCCGAGGGATAGCAAAGGGTAGAGTATCTTTCCCTGCAAGCGGTCAATCATCAGTTAGAAAGTCGAGTCAAAGTGTTGGTGGAGTTCCTTTAGATACAATTCATTCTGACAAAGCTTGGAATGAAATGATTAGAAGAGGTTCACAAAACTAGACAGACAAAGCATAGCTTTAAAAAAGATTAAACTTATTAATCTAATTTAAAATTATGTCAAATAATATCGGTGCAGACTTGTTATCGCCCGCTCTATGGAGCGCACGTGTTCAAGTCCTATTGAAGAACACTTTAGTTGGTGCAGCAATTTCCAACACAGAAGAAAGAGCGGGTTTATCTTTTGGTTACAGAACTCACAGACCTTATACAGGCGATGTATATGCTGTCACATACTCTAAAGGAACTGCGCCTACTTTCCAAGATATGGAAGCTACTGACGAATACTTGGATGTAGACCAAGCTAAAATCATTCCTATGTATTTGGATGATATCGACAAAGTACAAAACAAATATCAAACACTTGATATTTACTCTTTGCGTATGGCTTACCAAATGAGAAACCAAATCGACCAGAAAGTACTTGAACAAGTTTCAAATGCTCTTTTGGGTAACACAACTGCTTTGACTTTGGACACAACAAACGTATTCAAGGCTTTCTCAAACGCTAAGGCTGAATTATTCAACAATGGTGTTGAAGATACTAAACCTTGGTATTGTGTAGTTGATGGAGATACTATCTCTACTATTGAACAGACTTTCGCTTTCAATGGTTTCAAAGTATCTGATGACGCTTTGGTAAATGGTTTTGGTGTTAAATCTTATGTTGGTGACTGGCAAGGTTTGCAAGTCTTCAAATCTCAGAATCTTCCAACTACTCTTGATATCGTATTCTCCGACGACCCAACTACTACACACACTTTGATTATCAATGGAGTTACTTTCACTTTTATTGCAACTCTTACAACTGTAGCTGGACAAGTTTTGATTGACGCTGGTTCTGATGTAGACGTTACAATCGGTACTAACCTTGTAGCCGCTATTAATGGAACAGCAGTTGGAACTAAATATATCCAACTTTCAAATGGAAACAGAGCTAAACTAGCCGCTTCTGGTGTAGTTGCTTCTTATGTAGCAGGTACAAACACACTCACTTTGACTTCTCATGGCAAAATGGTTATTGCTGGAACTCAAACAACTGGTGTAGTTGGGACTCAAACAATGAGTCTTATCGTTGGTCAATTAGGGGCTATCGATTTGGTACTACAAAAAGAAGTTGAAACAGAAATCTTGCGTGTTACTGACGGTAGAAAAGGTCAGAACATCACCACTTTTGATCTTTACGGTGTAAAGATGTTCAGAGAAGGTGCTCAAAGAACTTACAAATTATCAGTTGTTAAATAAATAACAACTGTTCTGTGACGGCATGGTGGTGAGTCCACTAATTACCGAACAACTTTAAGTAATTAATTAATAAATTAAATATATGGGTAGAAATTTAATCAAACCAGAATTAATCGGAGGTTGTACAGTCCAGGGATCAGAAGTAATTAACGAAAGAGGGGTTGTTGTAAACAAAATCAGAAACTATACAGTTACTGCCATGACTACAACAGCCACAATTTCAACTGCAGCAATTCTTGGCGGTATGATCACAGCTAATCAGGGTGCAGCAGGTGCGGCAACTTATACTTTACCTACAGGAACCATCTTATCGGCAGCTTTACCATCAACTCTAGCAGTTGGCGGTTCTGTTGACTTCACTATTGTGAATATCTCAACTAATGCAGCAGAAGATGTAACAGTTGCGGGTGACACTGGTACTACTATGAAAGGAAATCTGTTTATTCCATCTAACGATGCAAATACAACACATTCTTTTGGTACATTTAGAGCAATCAAAACAGGAACAAACACATTTGATGTTTATCGTGTAGCTTAATTGTTTTTTAGAGCCTATCGCTTGGGGTGATAGGCTCATTAAAGCCAATTAAGACAATATCTTAACAAATTACTATGATACAATTGAAGCCAAGAGATATTAATGACATGCTTATTGCGGTCACTGATACAGCCACACTTCTTTATACTTTAGTTGATACAGCGTCAGCCTCCGCTGGTTCACAGGTATATTATGGCAATGAAGTAACAAATGGGGTTGGTGTATCAAACTGCGTATCAATTCGCCCTCAAGATGGTGATATCAGAGTAGTAATTGCAGCTACGCCAACAGCAGCAAAAGGCGTTTTGGTTCGATCTGGAACTAGAATGTTTTTCAATGGCGAGGTTTCTAAAATGAAATTAATTAGAGTATCAGGCGCGGCCACTGTTGCAGTCGACTTGGCAATGTGGTTGATTGAAAGAGGTGAAAGCTCATCAGCTAATACAGATACAATCACAGCGGTTGTAGATTCAGAATTCCCTGCCGCCTCAGTATTAGCAGACGGTACAGCCAACCCAACAACTACTACAACAGGAGCTAATTTGATGGTTTTCAACGGCACTACATGGGATAGAGCAAGAAGCGGAGCAAGTGCAGCGACTGTAACTCTTACAGGCCTACAAAACACACTTCCAGAAGCTATTTATCGCACAACCTCACTTGTCAAAACAGACCTACAAGTCAGTCCTCTTGAATCCGATTCAAGTGGTATGTTGAAGAATGCCGAAGGGTATGTAGACCAATTCATAGATAATACAAATGCAGTTGCATGGGTTCAGATGATGCCTTTAGCCGTTGCAACTAACGCTTTAACGTATGATATATCAGCAGCGTTAGAAGCTTCAACAATCTCAAAAGCTACAGCAGGTAGATTCTATTTCGCTTATGGGAGAATCGATAAAACTGCTCCAAGTGGAGATTATTGGATTCAAATCCTTAACTCAGCAACACTTCCAGCTGATGGGGCTGTGACATTCCTAGGTAGATTCAAGAAAACACATGTAAACGGTGTCGATACTTCTATTGATATAGATTTAAAGGATTACGGAGTTTATGGCTCAGCTGGTTTAGTTGTAGTTTTATCGACTGCAGAATTTACTAAAGTCATAGCAGGTGCTTATTTATCTCTTGTAGTCGGTTATTACTAATCTTAACTAATAAATCACATGCCAATAGTCCAAGAAAATACATTACAATCAAGTTTAGCGGCTTTAAATGTTGCACTTCCAGCAAGTCCAGCTCTAACATCAGTACACGACTATTTAGACCGTGTAGCTGGTGATCTAGTAACTAAACAAATCACACTAAACGCAAACAATACAACAGCAAGTATAAATCTGTTTTTAGTTACAGGAGCGGTTCAGATTTTTAGACTTTACGCACAAATCACAACTAAAACAACTCTCGCAAACTGTACTGCTACATATTTTAATTTGTATGACGGTACTGCAAGACTAGCAATCACTAAAAACAACGGTGTATTGAGTGGGGTTGCAGTTGGTTCAATCTTTGCTAAAGCAGGTGCAGCAAGTACTACAATGGTAGTAGGTGACGCAACAGTTGGAGCATTAACAGAATCAGCAACTGGTGATCCATTCTATCCATTCAATGCGGTTGCAAAAGCAGGAGTTGCAACTAATATTGCTTTAACTTATTCAACAACAGACGCACCTATTAATGCGGTAGTAACTGTATATTGTGAATATAGACCAATTAACGGTGGTTCACTTGCAGCAGCAGCTTAATTCTTAACTTTTTATCAAAATGGCCAAGTTTGAAATAACAAAAGACTCAGTAACTCAATCAACAGAAAAAACATACCTCGAGGTTACGTTTATAGACGAAATAAACGGAAAGCCGAGTGTTACATCAAAACATGAAATAGAGAGCCTAGATGAGGCTGTAATCAACGAACAATTAACTTTATCAGCTTTGGAGTATGAAAGCCGTGTTGAAGCAGTTCAAACACCAAAAACTATTGTTACAGGAGTTGAAGTTAAAGCGGAAGTAATGGAAGTATCCGAATTACCAATTGACCAAGTTATCTAATGGCAAGATTTACAAGACGAAATATACCATATTCGTTGGCGTTTGATGGCACAGCAAAGACGGGGGCTATCACAGCCCTTGCTTTTGCAGGCGCTACAAAGGTCACAGTTATGGGGTGGTTGTTTCTTCAATCCAGAGTCATCGCTCAAATACTTTTTGAAGGGGGAGACAACGCTAGCATTGGTAACGGTATTCGCATTATCCAAGGAGATGGGACAGCCGCAAATCAGAATGTCATTTATGTGAACGCACAGGAAGGTGCAGTAAAGTTTTCGCAGATGAAATCCCGTCCACTTGAGCCAAACAAATGGTATCGTATTTGTATAACGCTTGATGAATCACTTGGTACACAGCAAGCAAAAATTTATATTAATGGAAGTCTCGGTGTTGCAGGTGCATACAACGATTTATTATCTAACGGACTTGATACACATAACTATTCTGTTGCTGGCCGTCCATCCGTCGGATTCTTTTGTGCGTCCAATCTCATTATGTCCCGTGTCATCAAGGACAAGGCATACACGGCGGCGGAGGCGTTAAATGATTATCTAACTGATGGTATTCCCGCAGGTTCAACAGTGCTTGCCGAATGGAAGCATACGGAAGGAAGCGGCGTTACAGTGGCCGATACATCTGGCAACGGGTTCAATATCACCTTCACAGCAGGAACGGCATGGAGTACGTTCTCCCCGATGAAGCTGGGGACGCGGCAGGTGGGGCAGAACCTTGTAAAAAATTCTGAGACATACCCCGGAGCAAGGACTAATTTCAACGGTTCGTTCGTAACGGGTCAGCAGGACGCATACGGTGGGACATTGGCTACAAAATACATCCCGACAGCGGCACAGAACAGACTCTACTTGAATTACAGTCTTTCTTCCGTCTTTCCGTCCATCAGGATAGGGAGTGTTTTGACTTTTACGGTAACGGCAAAGGAAGGAGAAGCCAGGTACCTGCAACTTATCGAAGGATACGGCAATGCGTTCGGACTGTTGATGATAGATTTGCGAACGGGTTTGGTGACGCAAAACTCACTCTCTTTGCCTATCACTATCAAGCCCATAGGTACGGTATCGGGTTGGTATGAGATTAAAACCACCTGTTTAGCCGTAGGACTTACGGACGGTTTCGGCATTGGAATATCCGATTTATCAACGGCACCAGCAGGGAATATCTCCAATTATGCGACGGCTGATTCGATAAAAGGAATATACATACATCGTCAATCGATGGTTCAGGCGAATTGGGCAGGAGATTACGTCCCTACGGTCGCCACACCCGTTACGAACCCGATACGGAACAAGATATGGCCGCAGAACCTCATGCTGTTTTCCGAACAGTTCAACAACGCCGCATACGTCCCTACAGCAGCAAGTGTGAGTCCAAATGTGATGGCGAATCCTTTTGATAATACACTCACAGCAGACGCTTTAGTTGAAGATGGAACTACTGCACAACATTATATTTATCAATTAAAAACTATTCCATCTCTTGGGATTTATACAGAATCATGTCTTGTAAAAGCAGGAACTCGATCATGGTGTGCCTTAAGACTTGCAGGGACAGTTGTATATTTTAATCTTACTGGTGCAGGAGCGGTTGGGACTGTGAGTGGTGCTATTGCAGGGACACCAACCATTAAATTAGTTAAAGATGGTTGGTATAGATGTTCTATTCCAGTTGCCTTTCTTACTACTACAGCTGTTGTTGTCTATTTGTATGCTGCTAGTGGAGATTCTGGGGCTTCTTATCTTGGAGTAAATGGAGCTGAGGCGATTTATATGATTGGTTTACAGTTAGTTGAAGCTAACCATGCAGGAGATTATATCCCAACTACTACAGTAGCAGCTACAAATCCTATTCGAAATAAAATATTAAATCAGAATTTTCTGGTTAATTCAGATGTGTTCGCAAATGGAACTAATTGTACAGTTGTACAGGCTACGGGGACAAGTCCTCTTACGGGATTACTTACAGGTGTAACTTATACTGATTCAGTTGATGGAGGAGCTGTGACTCATTACGCCGAGAAGATACTTGGAACAATAAAACCTCCTGTTGGTGTCCTAATGTGTGCAAGTATGTGTGTATTAGCAGGTACTTTTAGTAAGGTTTCAATTTACGGAAATCTATTAACTACAGCAGACTGGGCGTTATTTGATGTCGCTACACAAACTGTATCGTTAGTTACTGGTACTAATGCTGTAAAAGGTGAAATTGAATCACTTGGCTCTGGATGGTATAGATTGAAATTCTTTTATTTATATTCAAGCGATAGAGTAAGAATGTATTTCTATAAAACTGGAGTTGGGGCTACTTATCAAGGTGATGGTACGGGTACAGTCTCAACTGCATCATGGCAACTCACACGAGCAAATCGCGCGGGAGACTTCACTATTACGGGGGCAGTATCTGCCGCAAACCCTATCCGTAACGCAGTTTAATAACTTAACACAAAGACAAAAATGGAAAGTAAGTTTAGCGAGATATTACAGCAGCATACAGACAAAGAAGACTTGAGATTCGAACAGTTAGTTATGGATATAAACACAATCAAGAATAATCATTTGTTCCATATCGAAAAAGATATTGCGAGTATACATGTTAAGATGGCGACAGTAGGAGCTGATATATCTTGGATTCGGTGGGGCGTTGTACTTGTGATAGGGGGGTTGGTTACAGGAGCGATTGCATTAATATTTAAGGGGTAAGTAAAATTTTAAAGAATTAAACATGGCATATACAGTAGCACAAGCATTTGCAGAACTATTACAGAGAAAAAAAGAATTATCAGACGTGCCATCAAGTTTGTTTTTAGTTTGGGCGAATTATTGCAACAGGTACTTTTACCGACAAGTTACAAATATCATGCCAGAGTCATACTTGAAAACTCAAGTATATAATGTAGTTTCTGGGGTAGAATCATACACTTTACCAACAGACTTTCAGGATATAATTCCCGCTGGAACTGGACTCTATGAGATCAGTAATGCAGGAGTTAACACCTCAAACCGTACAGCTATAACCAATTTTGGAAGCACGCGAAACGGATTTTATCTCAATTTAACTTCGATTATATTCACTCCAAAACCTACCAATTCAAAGTCGTACAATTTCAGATATATTCCACTTCTTGCAGACTTAACAGGTGAGTCAAGTGTGTTTCTTATTCCTGATAGATTCAGTGAACACCTGATGAATGTTTTAGATCGTTGCTATGCGATATGGGACGAAACAGGAGATGCAGAAGCCTTTAATGATGAAAGAATCCGAGCAAGTCTTGACGAGATAGTGTCTTTGATTAATCCTATTGGTCAAACATACGGATTGCCAGCAATGATGGAAGATTATTATTATGATGGTTCAAGTAATTATTAATTGCTGTTAATTTACTGCTAATTTATGCCAATCTTAACACAACACAGACAGAAACCACCTAAAGGCTCAAACGCCTCAGCTATGACAAGTATGGCTAAAGGCGGTTTGAATTTAAAGGATTTGGCTGAGTTCTTGAACCCTTCTTTTGCCCTCAAAAACGAAAACTTCTTTGTTACTAACAATAGAGGCCTTTCAAAACGTGGCGGGATTGTTAAACAACTTGAAATAGCAGGTAATAAGCCTGTTACACTTCGCAAGAATTGGCTTGATAATGACGTAATCGGATACGACAAGACGGTTGCAATTTATAATCCAACTACAGGAGTTACAACAAGCGTGAAAACTAACTGGAATACAAATGACTCTTTTTCAGGGTGTGCATATGGAGATTACTTTTTGGTGGGAAATATCGGGGATAAAATACATTATATCTCCCAAACGATTACATACGGTACACAAACGAGTAATTTTACAGTGGGTAAGACTATCACAGGGGCTTCAAGTGGGGCTACTGCTATTATTCTTACTGATGTTGATGGTGGGGCTACTGGGACTATTACTTTGGGTTCTGTAGTAGGAATTTTTATCACTGGTGAATTAATCACTGATGATAATGCGGTTGTTGGAAGTGCTACAACTACAAGTGGAATGACTTATGCTATCACTGAACTCACAAACGCCCCTAAATCAGGTGTTATTGTGGCAGTAGGTGCGAGGTTATATGCAGGAGTAGGATATAAAACTTATTATTCTGGGCTTGATGATGGTACTAATCCACCTTTCCTTAATTGGACTGTCACAGAAGTGGCTACTGATGGAGGAATTGTATCTTTTAGGAATGCGGGGACAGTCCGCTCAATCGCTTCTTTAGGCGATACCGTGATTTCGTTCGGCGACACGGGAAAATATGCTTTTCGTTTGAACATACAAAATGATGGGACAGGTACAGTTGTAAAAGTTGAGCAAATTGTTATTGATCGTGTTGATATGGGTGGTGCTAGTGGTGCAATCACAACACCAAAAGGGCTTTTTTATGTCAATTCTGCTGGACTTTGGCAGATGATGAGTATGGGTCAAAGCAATATAGCTTTCTCAGATCAAGAACAGCTTACCTCAGTCAATCTTGGGACTGATTATTTTAAGGATGTAGACCTCACAAATTGTGATTTAGTGTATTACGCTAGATACTCAACAATTCTTCTTACTTGTGCAAAAGCCTCAACTCAAAATAACCACGTCATAACGTATAATCATGATATGACGGCATTTTCTACTTTCAGAAATTGGAATATTAATAGATGGATGAGTAGAGATAACGATATTTACGGGGCTAGCTCAATCAAAACCGCCCTTTATCATTGTTTTACGGGATATGCTGATGACGGTGTATCAATCTCTACTAATTACCTTCAAGAACTCAAAATGTCTGGCACTAATCCTTGGAGTCGTCAGATGTTATGCGGTGGATACATAAAAGGTCTTTTGCACTCCTTGTCAGTTGTTAGAGTGGCTCTATCAATCTACAATGTAAGAGGAGAAGTCGAGAATAATAAAGTAGTTTTTGACTGGACTCTCCAAAGTAACGAGAATAAAGCTGATGGATGGGGAACTGCTGGATGGGGAACAGGTTCATGGGGAGGAGATGTAGACACTTCTGGTCTGATTGAATCATTCGATGGATTCCGTCAATTTATCCGCAATTTTCAGAGGATAAGAATTAATATTACAGAAAGTTCAAAACTACCGTATCAGATCGACTATGTAGGATTAGAGTCTAAAAATAAAGGAAATATCCGCAGACGCAAGCTCTCATTACAATCTTAATTTTAAAACACATGGCATATACTCCAGCAACTTCATTACCAACGTTATATTTTCCGCAATGGCAAACTTTAGCTAATCCAAACCCTAGTTTGAGTGCTCCATTATTACCTTCTGATACTACTGCGTATTTTACTTCACCGCTAAGAGATCATGCGGGTGATATCATAACAGGAGGATTTTTGATGGGTATCAAGAATGCAGACTCTTATGTCATGACGTGTTATATTGCCCCTAATGCTGTATCAGTTGACGGTTTATCTGCTACGGTAGTACAAGGAATAAGACTTGAAGGTACTGATTATACAACCTCAGACCCTACATTAATTCCAGCAGAAGGGTTTAGTGCTGGTGATGCTATCTTCGCAAACATATCAGGCGTAATTCAGGCTCTCACAATAGGGGCTATTAGAGGCACAATTGCAACAAATGGGCTGGGATTCATTGTCGGAGATGGAACAGCCTCTAATGCAACAATTTCACACAAAGATAACGCAAGTACAAAAGGGTTTCTAAGAAAAAATCCAAGTACTGCGAAAGTGCAATATTCAAATGATGGTAGTGCGTGGGTAAATATTGACGATGTGACAGGTTCAGATTTGTTGAAAATAAGTAATGCTGATACAAGTGCGGGTTATTTAGAAAATAAATTGTTAGCTGGTGGTGGTATTTCGGTGACTAAAGGAAATACTGGGGCTAACGAAACACTTACAATAGCGCTTGGCCAAGGAACAGTTGTAACTCCTTCCACTTATACTTCAGCTTTCTTGACGGGTGGAAATAGTGCGGAGGCTACTTTTTCAAATTGGTTAGCTGTAATAAGTGGCTCTTTCACTATTACAATTAACGGGGTTGTAAGAGTTGTATCTGGAATAGATATGACTGGGGTAACTTCAATGGCTGATGTAGCTGCTAAAATTCAAACCGCAATCAGGGCTTTAACTTCCGCAACTGAAACAGTTGTATGGTCTACTAATCATTTTATAATTAACGCAGGAAATTTAACAAGTTCAAGTGCAATCACTGTAACTTCTACTGGTGGAGGTGGTACTGATATTTCGGGTGCTGGCGCAGCTAATTGGATGGATTGTGATACTGGTCATGGTGTTGTAACTAACGCGGTTTTAAATCAGGTTGCGGATGCTGGGAAAGTGCCTGTTTTAAATAGTTTAGGGTTGTTAGATAACGCCTTAATTGATTACACGAGGCCAATTAAAGCAACTTTTACAACTGGTGAGGCAATTGACGGAAGTACAACCCCACGAGCAGTTTATATTAAAGCTAGTGACGGATATATATATAAAACCGTGGCTTCTGGAACTGAATCTACTTTTAAATTTATTGGATTCGTCACCACTAATGCATTAATTAGTACTTCAATTAATGTGATTATATCAGGTACAGTAAGTGGTTTTACAGCTTTAACGGTTGATACTTCCCTGAATTTAACGGATGCGGCTGGTGGAATTTCCACCACTCCTGGAACTTTGTGTTATAAAGTTGCTAGAGCGATTACTACAACGTCAATTATCATTGAAAAAGGAAGTAAAGTTTATGCTTATGCTGGAAATTTTTCCTTAACTTCTACAGGAAATACAGACACCGTGGTCACTTGTGGCTTTCAGCCATCTAAAATCCGATTAATATTCTTATTGACTGGTTCACAGGATTCTAATACCCCTAAATATACTCTGGGAGAGGCTACATATTCAGGAACAACATTACAGTCGTCGATTTTTCAAATTATGAACAATACCGCTGTTACAGTTTCTGCGGCAACTTTTGGAAGTATATTACAAACTCCAGTTGCTGGGACTGGTGGAGCTGGAAATAATTTTGTGATAACATTAAGTATTTTAAGTGTTTCAACAACAGGATTCACTATGCGTTTAGCGAGTGTTAAAACGGGGACAGGTTCCGGGACAGCATCGGTCACATGGGAAGCAATAGAATAATAATCAAATAATACTATGGTTTTTGACCCTAAAAAAAAACTAGTTCAAGACGTACCACCAGTGGCAACACAGCCTGTTGTTGCAACACAACAAAAACTTGGTACTAATCAAGCAGGACAAGTAACAGCAAGCGGATATGTCATGAAGGCAGCAAGCCCAACTCCTGCAATTCCTTCGCCTGCTGTGACTCCAGCTGTATCACCTGTTTCAACTCCTATTCTAAAGTCTGGAACTTCTGGAAGTACTCTAACTTCAACATCTTACCAACAGCCAATTGGAAGTCCTTTAACTGGGGCAGCTCCTGTTTCTAATTTGGAGAAGGTGGCTACAGAAACAATTGACCAAGCGTCAAAAGATAAAGCAGACGCTGAGGCTTCCGTTGGTGCTGATTATCAGATTAAGTATAATATGGGCGAGGAATGGGTTAAAAAAGGCTGGGCAGCAACAAATCCTTTCCCCAAAAATCAATCTGATTATTTTAAAAATAAACAGGCTATTGATCAGCAGGCGGTTGATTATACTAAAAAACAAAATGAAATTACCAATCAACTAGACCAAGCTTCGCTTGCAAGACAAAATGCACAAGGACAAGCGGCTATTTCTGGAACTACGGCTTCAATGGCACAAAGTAGAGAGGGCGTGATAGGTTCTTCAGCTCCTTTAGTAGCAAAAAGTTTCTCAGCAGAAACAAATCAACTTTTAACAGAGGCGGCAACTAGAACAAGTCAAGCAAAATCAGCAAGAGACCAAGCTGTTTTAAATTTAGAGAACGCGCAAAAAACAGGATTACAAGGCGATATTGAATGGTATTCCGCCGCAGTTTCAAAAGCTGAAACGGCCTTAGCGGAAGCGAAATCAACTCAATTAAAAGAAAATGCGGCGGCGACAGAATCTTCAATGAAAATAATTACTACGCTTGGGGCACAAGGCATGCTTGATAATGCAACTCCCGAAATGATTCAACATTATGCCCAGATTTATAATCTTGATCCTATAAGTCTTCAAGAGGCTGCTAAATCAGCGAGTACAAAAAACACAACTGAGCAACAAAAATCTCAGTTAGATAATATAAAAACTGGTCTTGGTCTTTTTAAAGAGGCGGCTAATTCTGGGGTTGAAATGTCCAAATCGATGATCGAAAGCATGTCCAAACAAATTGGGGTTGACCCTTGGACTCTCTCACAATATAGCGATGAGGCTAAACAAATTATGTCACTTAAAAATATTGACGCGGCTACGCAAGAGGGGAAATTAATTGAACTAAATAATAAATTAGAATTAGAGGCTAAAGGTATTTTTTCAGAGGAAGGTAAAAACATAGAAACTATTAAACAAATGTATCAACGAGGTGATACAGAATCAGCTCATCTTTTGGAGCGGAAGCTTGGAATTGATGATTTGAGTTATACTTCCGAGATTAAATTAAAAACAGCACAGGCTACTATTGCGGAATTAGACGCAAAATATAAATATACAACTCCACCAAAAGGCACAAAAGATTATATTGACTACAAAAAAGCTGAATTGGATTTAGAAATTGCTGAACAAGATAACGCTACTTATACAGGTAATGTGCCAGCTAATTCACTAAAAGAGGCCTTTTATTTACCTGGGAAAAGTAGAATTAGCCCTTCATTCGCAGAAGGTAATAAACAATGTGGAGAGGGTTCAAATGATATAACAGACGGCAAAAAAGTAGGAAACAGTTATGACTCTAAAATGGCGGTAGTAACCAAAAAAGAAAATCCTGAGGTTGGAAATCAATTAGTTTTGCCTTTGGCGGTTGGAGGTTTAGTTACAGATAGTGCTAAACAACCTGGTCACATTGAAACTGTTATAATTCCAGTTAATCCAGCTACAGGAGAATTCAAAACTGTATCATGGAATTTGGATTTGAAGGGAGGACAAACTATAGAAACACATAACATCAATACTCTTAGCTCTAAGTATGGTGATGATTGGGGATTATCAGACTCTACATTAAAGCCTGAATTTGCCAATAAATTATCAGCTTTAAACACAATCACAAAATCAGAGAAAGGAGGTGATGAATATAATAAATTCTATAAACAAGGACTTGACGAGTTGGACATGAAACCAAGTGATGCCAAGAAATATGCACAAACTGAAGCGTCTAAAATAATTAATGAGAAAAAAGAGATTAATTCTAAGTCAATATTAGCTGGTGTTGACAAGGATTTGAGAAGTTCAGTAATGCAAAAAGCAAATCAATTTGATGGAGAACAACAGGTTAAGACTTTCCAGACAATTCAAACAATGAAAAGCAAAGCAGACTCTGTTTCTAACAATACAACCAATCCTCAAGATGATCAGATGTTGGTGTATACTTTTGCAAAAGCAATGGATCCAAGCTCATCAGTAAGAGAGGGAGAATATGCAAGTGTTCAAGGATATGCACAGACAGCCCTTCAAAGCATGGGGGTTAATGCGACAAGATTTTATTCAAACGCTCCTTTCTTAAATGAAGAGTCGAGAAAAAATATCAAAACTTCAATTGATAAAGCTTATGAGTCAGAAAGAACTTCATATTCACAAGTGAGAAATCAATATATTAAATCATTGAATAATATTGCTGGAACGGAAATAGGAGAAACTTTGCTACAAAATTATGATACAAAAGCAGGTTATTCTAATAAACCTAATGCGATCGAATCGCTTATGTCATTAATCTCAAATAATTTCAATAAACCATCTGAAAATAGTAATGTATGGGATGAAATAGACACAACGTCACCTGATGATATACTTAATGATTTTAACTAATATGGCAACTTTAAAAGACGCAATCAATACAGCCAGACAAGAACCAGATTCTGAAAGGTCAATCAAGTTAATGGCCGCTATTCATTCAGGGAAAATGGATTCTATCGCTACACAGGAAGGTTTAAATTTAACAAATTTTAAAGAAAAAACACGGCCACAAGGATTAAGTGAATCTTTAGGCAAAGGACTTTCTTATTTAGCTCCGCAGAATATAGGACAAAATGCAATTAATGCAGTTAAAGGAATTGCACAAGCTGGCCATAATGCAGGAGTTGGAATAGATATCCAGCCAGCAACACAAACAGAAAACAAACCATCAGGCGACTATCTCGGTAAAGGATTAGTTGAAGGGGTCGGAAATGCGGCAGCTACAGTTGGAGGTGGTATGTTGAGAAATCTTCCAATAGTAGGAGGAGCTTTCCAAACAGCGGATAATTATCAACAAATGCAAAAAAACATAAATCCTGAAACAAGAGATTTACCACCTGAACAGCCAATAAGCACAGGACTAGTAGTGGGAGGAGCTAAATCTTTGGGAGAAACTGCTTTAGGTTTAGGACAATTGGGGACTAAAGCTCTTTCAGCGGTTACAGAGCCTATTGTTTCAGCAATCAGACCAGCAGTTCAAGGAGTTACAGAGCCTTTAGTCGGACAACTCGGTCAAGCCCCAACTACTCAAGATATAAATCGGCAAATGCAGCAGACAAAAGAGAGTTTAACAACACCAACAACAGCAGCCGAATCAGTAGGTAAAACAATTGGAGATATAGGTCAGTTTATGATTCCTTTCCCAGGTGGGCAGGCGGCCAAAGCTACCTCTTTATTGGGTAAAGCAGTTAATTTAGGCAAAATGGCAGCTAAAGAAGGTTTAATGAGCGGAGCTGTAACGGCAGCCAAAGAAGGGGATATAAATCAGAATGTAATCCAAACAGCAGAATTGTCAGCAGCTATCCCTTTGATAGCTGCGCCATTAAAGGCAGCTGTTAACTATTACAGAGCAAGCAAGCCAGCATTGGCAGCAGAACAGATTGCAAAAATAATCAGACCAGATAAAAACGCCTATTTATTCGGAAAAAATCCAGCTCTTGGAGTTGCTCAAGAAGGAATTGTAGCTAATAATCTTGATGATTTAGTTAATAAAATTTCAGAAAAAAGTAATGAGATTGGAACGCAAGTAGAAAATAATATTCTAAAAAGCTCACAACGAGGCTCAACGGTAGCTCAAAAATCAAGTAAAGTTGGCGATTTAATTCAGAAAAACGCAGAAAAATTTGGCGAAGAAGTCACCGACAAAAACGTCTGGAAGTCTTATTCTGATAAATTAAGTCAATTAACTGGAGAATATAAGCCAGACTTAAAAACAGGAGAATTGGTAAAAATAGCCGACAAAGATTTGTCTAAAATGTCAGCAGCCGAAATTTGGCAAATGCAAAAAAAAGTTGGTAAATTGACTCAATGGACTGGAGCAGTAGGAGAAACACAAGCAAACAAAGCTCTGCATTCATTATATGGAGAATTAGGGAGGGAACTTGAAAAACTAGCCCCTGGCACCGCTAAACTAAGAGATCGATGGGCAAACATGATAGGAGCAGAAAAAGCAGCGATAGCCCGAAAAGCCGTGGAGATGAGAAACACTAATATACTTACTAATTTAGCGGGTGCTGGTTTAGGAAGTTCTCTTGGTGGAATGGCAAGCGGCGGAGATTGGCAGGGGAATGTAAAAGGAGCTATAATAGGAGCCATTTTGCCCAAAATATTAAGATCGCCCGCTTTATTAACCAGAGCCGCTAATGTTTTGTCGAAAGAAACGGGACATACACCAGAGGTTGTTTCTAGCATTTTAGCAGCTTCGGCAAAATTAAAATTATCTGAGAAAAAGAAGAAGTAAAACTATGCCACCCCAAAAATACAAATTTGTTAAAACGCCATATACAAATAAAATCCACAAAACGAATAACAGTAAATACGCTAGCCCCATAAATATTAAAATAGTTGTAAAATCCATGTGTTTATTTAGTTAGTTGTTTAATTGGGTCTTTGTAAATATTACAAAGATAATATCTTAAATCCATGTGAGGAGTTTCTTCTCTTATTTCCATACCTTTTACAAACTGTTCAAAATTATATTCTCTCCATGAAAACAATTGGTCTTTTGTGGGATTCTCTTGTAAGGCTTGCAAAATTTCATCTATAGTCCATATTTCTGCTAAATAATTATAAAAATTTACTACTTTATTAATTACTATCCATTCAGAAACACCATCAGGCAAATAAATTTTCACAAAACAATCTACTAATTGTTCAATAACGTCTTGAACTATTTGGGGAGTAATAATTTTATCCATAATTATTTTTGATTTAGATATTCTTTAATAAGCTGTTTTGCTTCTGCATTGTAATAATACATACTAACTTCTTTGTTAGTATGTTTTGCAATTGATAATCTCGCAAGTCCTAAAGGAGGATTTTTAAGGTTTAAAGTGTTGGTAATCTTTCCTATCGCTTGAGGACTTTTATTTAATTCAATCCCAATTTCAGTTGCTGACCATCGAGGCTCGTCAACCACTGGCAACATAAATTGAGGCACTTCAATGCCGAACACTTCTTTTGATATTTTAGCCCCCATCGTGAGATATGCTGTGTTTGATATTTGTTTAAACGATTCTAAAAAAGAAACATAGAACTTTGCAGCTTCTGGTGATTGGGCTATAAGTTGTACTTTATCTTTATTCTGTTCTTCAAAATTAATCAGATATTTCCTATATTCTTTTCCAAAAACAGCGTTTGACTGTAAAACTAAATGCTTTGTAAATTCTATAGACAACAGAAATTCTCGTCTTGGTCTACCTTTTTGATTTAAAGAAGTAGCACTTCTTAAAATGAAATCTGTATTTTCTATACCTTTGTCAATTATTTCATCTCTACACCAGTTCGCATAATTTGTTCTTTCTAATTTCTCAAACAATTCCCAAGAATTAATCGAGTACTTTTGTTTGCCATTAAAATCAGCCTTTCTTATTATAGGTAGATTGCTGTTGAATTCTGGTTGAAAACTGTTATCATTTTTGTACATAGCACATATTTGTTAGGGATAACAAAACTATAGCCCAAGACGATAAGAATGTCGAGGGCTATTTTCAAGTGTTTCATAGAAATGGCTCTATTATGCTATTATTCAAATCTTGCTTATTAGCCATGTTTGAATTTTTGTTTAAATCAAGCGCAATTCGATCTAATATTTATTGTCGTCTAAATACTTGAAGAAAGCTAAAATAAGTTGTCCGACTAAAACACCTAACAGAACGCGTATTATAATGTCACTTAAAGAAAGTGTAATCATATTTATTTAGTTAAAATTTAGATAAAAGTTGAGTTCCATGACATTTACCTCTAGGGTAATTATCAGAAAGAGAGCAAAATAATTCAAATACTCTTTTAGCTTTTTCGTCGGTAGTAAATCCAACTCTTGCAATCTTTGCAGACCAGATATTTTCTGAAATATTAGGAACAAGAAAAGAGTAGGAGATATAATAAAATGGTAAATCTCCAAACATTTTACGCTCGAAACACAAATCAGAAATCTTTTTGAACTGTTTCAGTTGGTTTTTTAAGTCTCTAAATAGTTTTAAATCATTTTTCAAATCTTCAATAAGTAATTTAGTTTTGATAACTTGGGCGTTTCGCTTCATGTGTTTATTTGGTTAGTTGTTTAAATTATTCCCGTATTACTCCAAGCTCCTTTGATTCTTTTCTAATTCTATCTTTTAACTTTTCATATTCACTTACTAATTCAGTTAATTCTCCTTTATTGATAGCATCCGCAGCATATTCCAATAGTTTATTAGCATTGCAAGTAAAGACAAAGACCATTAATTTATTACTTTTATCTGAGTTATCCCAGTACTCTTGAGCTGATTCTAAAGCCATCTGTGCGGTTTTAAGATAATGATTCATAATTATTTTTTAAAGATTTCACAAGCTATAGCATAAACTTCTGTCATCAAGTTTTCTTGTTCAAGTATATCAAGTGCAGAACATTTTTTGCGTTTAGCTTGATACATAACATTAATTCGCAATCTATAATAAATTTCACTATAAAGCTTTCTCCACGCCAAATCATACTGCATGTTATTGTTTCCAGCATATGAATTCACAGCTTGTCTTATTAAAGCTCTATCAGTCATCTTTCTTGCTTCGACTTGTGGTTCTGGTAAAGCTAAAAGTTGTTCTGTGGCTTGTTTTTGATTCTGTTCTATATTTTCTAGCTTTTGTTCTACTTGAGATAGTCTATTTTCTTGGTCAACAGCTTGTTGAGCCATTTGAAGAAGAAATTGAGCGTTAGAAAGTTGCTTTGGTTGTTGCATAGACTCTTTGGCTTTCTCTTCCATAAACAAAAAGTAGTCACGGATCTGGTTACCTCTTTCAGTATTGGCAATCATTCCTAGTTTCTTGGAAGTTTCTATAGTGAAATAATATTCTAGTCTTGGTAAGCCGCCACGGCCACTCTTTTTTAAAGGGGACTGGCTCCAATAGTCTATATCAAGCCTTAAATTCAAGTATTTGATTTTTTCTTTAACCCAAGAAGAATAATCTTTCTTGCTTTCTAACCACTTCCAAACGTCTCTGCCGTTTACACGGCCATCTTTAACCTCAACTTGGAAACTATTTACTTCTGACGAATTTTGGTTCATAATGATTTTGTTAATTGAACACTGACACTATAGCCCAAAAACTCGAAAGAGTCTAGGGCTATTTTCAGCAACTTGAAAGAGTCACCCAAAAGTCTATAATAGAGCTGCAATTTAAAACTAAACATGAAACTCATCGCAATCGATTGTGGACATGGTCGCTCTATCATTGGCACAGCTGATAACGGAGCGTGTAGAACGTTTGGAGGGCATTTATATCGAGAAAGAGACTTTGCCAAAGAGATAGTTAAACGTATGGAAATCTTGCTTAAATCAAAGCCTGAATTGAAAGATTGTCTTATTCAGACAGTAGGGCTTCAAAGCGATACAACGCCAGCAAAGAAAATGTCATTTATAAACACGGTAATACGAGAGAATAAGCTCAAACCTTCTGAATGCCTATCTATATCAATTCACATGAATGCGAGTGTATTCAGTAATGCTAGCGGGTTTGAGGTCTGGTATCAGAAGAAGGCAGGGAAAGCACTTACTTTAGCTCAAGACGTAGTTGAATCATGGAAGGAATACGATATAGTCCAATTAAGACCACGGCCGATTATGAGTACAGGACTCAATTCAAAATGGCATAGACTTTATATCGATGACGCAATTTGCCCTGCCGTACTTGTAGAAACTGCATTTATCAGTAACTATAAAGACATGAAAGCTATTCTTGATCAGTTTGACCGCGTAGCAGAGGCGATATGTCATGGGGTTTTAACTTATATCCGTAACCAAAAATAAAATGAACTCACCAAAATACAGTTTAACTAAACAAGATTTACTCCCACTGTTTAAAACGCTATTAGCTTTGATTCTAGGGGTGGTGCTTACTTGGATGACTCAAACTATACCTAATATCAATTTCGGCGAATTTAGCCCTGTTGTGACGGCCTTATTTACGATGTTGATCAAAGTTGCTCAGAGATGGGTGGAAAGTTACACAATTTAACTCAATATTCATTGAAGCCAAGAAACCTAAAGAGTCCCTGAGTGATTAGGGGCTTTTTAGTTTGATTTTACTGTTTGTTAGTGGTATATTGTTAGTGACTAAAGCATCTTAAACAAACCGACCAAAATAAAAATTATAGGGGATGCCTTGGTCGGTTTACCCTATTTTTTTTATTTAAAACAAAAATGGATAACGGCTGGATAAAAATACAAAGACAAATGCTTGATTGGGAGTGGTGGGACGACGCTAAAACAGTAAAACTGTTTATTTGGCTTATTTTGAAAGCAAATCATGAAACAGGAAAATGGAAGGGAAATGTTATTGAAAGAGGTCAACTAATAACTGGACGTTTAGAAATGGTCAAAGAGCTGAGCATGACGGCACAAGAGATAAGAAGTCGTTTAACTTCTCTAAAATCAACCAGCGAAATAACCATCAAAACAACCAACAAGTTTTCGCTTATCACCGTCAATAACTACTCGAAATATCAAGATAGTAACCAGCAAATCAACAGTCAAAACAACCAACAAACAACCAACAAACAACCAACAAATAACCACAAACAAGAACTTAAAGAACTTAAAGAACTTAAAGAATATAATAATATTAACGAACAGGATAAAAAACTTTTTCAATCTTATGAAGAATTGTGTGTAAAAAAATCCATTTTAAACCAGATAGGAATAAAAAAATATTTAGAAATGCGAGGAGAGTATGAAGTTAAAGTGAATTGGTGGATACAGATTCAAGCGTGCATTAATTGGCTATCTGATAATAAAAAGAAAACTATTAATGCTAGTAGATTGAGAAATTGGATGGAGAGGTCAATTAGATTTGCAAAAGACAAGCAGATAAAAGACCAGCAACATTTTCAGGATAAACAGAATCAATTAAAACCTAAAATTAAAACTTTACTCCCTCCACTATGGACTCCACCAGTTTAATTTTTAAAAAACCTATTAATAAAAGATGTGATAAGCATAATTTAAAACTAAGATTTCATGTTCAATTAAAGGTTTGGGGATGCAAGTTTTGTAGAAAAGAAGAAAGAGGGTTAAAAGTTAATAGGCTTCCGAATAATGACTATCAAAAGTATTTAAAATCAGACCATTGGAAAAAGGTTAGAGTTGAAAGACTAAAAATAGACGGAGACAAATGTTTAGTTTGTATGTCAAAGTTTTGTTTAAATGTACATCATGTTAATTATAAAAATATTGGTGCAGAACAAATGGAAGATTTAAGAACTTTATGTGAACCTTGCCATAAAAAAGCTCATTTAACTTCAAAAGGTAAAAAAATATCATTAAATAAGTCTCAAGAATTGATTGCAAGAGTAGTTGAATTACAGAGTTTTAAATCAAAATCTAAAATAATAAAACTACCACCAGACCCTAGAATTGCTATATGTGGAGAATATAAAAAGAAGAAGAAAAATACTAAATGGTTTGTGAAAATTTTACCTAAAAAATTTAAAGGAATCTGCCAAATTAAACAGAAAACTAGTTAAACAAAATGCACAAATACCTAATTAACAATTTATGAAAGCAACAAAACTTATAAACAAGTCAGTCACATTTCAAGAATATACTTTGACTTATTCTCAATGGATTGATGATGGAATAATAGAAGATAGTTATACTTTAAGCTTTTTTTCAGATTATGGCCGTTCTATCTGTTGGCCTTTACACGTTCCAATGAAAGCAAAAAACATCACTCCTGATATAAATCTTGAAGATTTAACTAATAAACCGACTAAAAGAGAAATGGAAAGATTTTTGAAAAAACAAATTAAAATCAATGAACGCGCAAAAAGCAAAATTAATTCGTAACAACTTTTAAAATGGGAGCTAAACCAAAAGCAAAAAGCAAACCAACCAAGAAAAAAACTTTAACTTCTTTGTACAACAAAGCCTCCAAGGCTATGCAGGATTATTATCGGACTTTACAAGAGCCTTGTTATTGCGGTTGTGGGCTTACAGCTAACGTAATTCATCACCATTCACACTGGGGACAGTCGGTAGCTTTGCGATTTGAAGAAAGGAATTTTGTCCCTCTAAATAATGGGTGTCACTTTGGGTTTCATAACGGCAATTTTAAGATTAAATGTGCGTATGAGTCAAGAATGAGGCTTATATATGGCCAAAACTGGGAAGACCAGCTAATCATCATTGAACGCTCACACGTCCACCAAACCGAAAAAGAAAAGCGTGAGTACCTTGCTAATTTGATACAAAAGTATAAAGATTGTATTGACAACGGGTGGCGATAAGAATATTATGAAAGCACTTAATCAATAACAAATAAACAAATGATTAATCCTGAAAATTTACTGGACAAAGAAACAAGTGAGAAAGTGAAGAGTTATAACACTACTGCTGAACAACTGGCGTTTATTGCTGGTGTACAGTTTGGCTTAAAAACTGCTAAAGAAATCTATAACGAAACTCACAATGGCTAAAAATAAATGGGTATTTAAATTTACAATTGAAAGAGAGAGTGGAGAGGTAATAGCAAGAGCAGAGAGTGAAGATTACGAAATGTTTCTTGCTAAGCAAGGACAATTGGAGAGGGTTTACAATTTAATTAAACAATAAACACATGAATATCCAATACAGCGAATCAATCAAGAATATCTCAGCAAGTCTAGCAACCTTCCACCAAGCAGTAGGGGTGATTGCTAAATCTGCTGACAATCCATTTTTTAAATCAAAATACGCTGATTTATCGTCAATCTTAGAATCAATTAAAGAGCCTTTGCACATGGCTGGGCTTGTATTCACTCAATTACCAAGTGGCACAAACGAATTAACCACTTTTCTGATTGATGTAGCGAGTGGGGAGTTCTTTCAGTCAACTCTAAGTATGACTCCAACTAAAAACGATCCGCAGGGTGCAGGAAGTGCTTTGACTTATGCTAGGCGCTATTCTTTGACTGCTATTTTGGGTCTTCAAACAGAAGAGGACGATGATGGTAATACGGCAAGCCAACCTCAGAACACTCAAACTCCAATGGCCTCAAAAAAAGCACAAACAGAAAACCCTCAAAAATGGAGTAAAGAACAGGTTGAGGAGATTATTGCTAAAGACGGCTGGGAGATAAGAACAGGAGTTTCAAAAGCAAGTAATAAATCATGGTTTGCTTTAGATTCTTTTGGTCAAAGAGGATGGATAAGCGAAGAAACATATAATTATTTACAAAACTTTAAAAAATAATGTGTATAATAATACGTTGTGATCAACCCAAGTGTATAAAGTCTGCTATATGTGAAGTACATATACTGGATAATGAAGGTGAAGACCATGGCTCTGAATGGTTCTGTAATGAGCATTCCCCTTCCTTCAACCAGATACCAAGTGACGATTTTAGAAATACTTTAATACCAATAAAAACAATAAACTATGACTTCAAAAGAGATAATTGAAAGACTGATACAGCTCAAAACCAACGGTGTGATTATGGATTATCTGATTGAATCAGACTTTGCTGTCAAGACCGATAAGATTTATGTAAAAACCCGATTAACTATTTTCTCACCTTCTGGAAAACCTCAAGTCACAACTGGAATTGCTCAGAGAGATAGTGCTTTCGGGGATATCAAAACATTACAAGACCAAACTATCGAGTCTGCATGGGCGCAAAATCCTATAATTCAATACTAATGATATTCCACGACGCCAAATTAATGGCTGTAAATAGAGGAAAATATAGTGAAGTGTCTATGCGCTTCCAAATCAAGGAAGAGGATTACACAATCGAGGAATATTTGGAAATTCACGATCAAGCTAAATTTGGAGTTTGTGGGATTCTAGTTTGGCAGCCTTTTGGAGAAAAGCAAGAACCTGAAACAAAAGACAAGTACATTAACATGAAACCCAAATTCACGGATTATGCCAAATTCAAGTTGGACGTTGAAAGAGATTTTGGAGTTGAAGCATATAAAAAGATCAAAGAGAACCTTGAAGTTGATCACCTCAAAGATCTGGAGTTGAAATATGAGACTGCAGAGATTGCCGCAATATTATCAGATGAACTTTATAATTTACGCCTTCAATCGGGCTTTTACGATCAAATTTAAAAACTAATATGACAAGAAAGAAATCACCTACAATCAGCAGTGATAGAAAACTACCTTATGGAATCAGATTAAGACGCACCATGATGGACTCTCTAAATAAAGCCTCTATTCATACCGGACTGAGTAAAGGCTTTATTGTAGAAATTGGAACTGGTAAAGAAATTAAAAGATTATTAAAGAATTGTATTGACAATGGAGTTGGTAAAGAGTAATATTTAGATGTTCTTATAAATTAACAAACAAAAATATGAACATAATCAAAAAAGAATTAAACGTTACAGGTAGAAAGATTGCAAAGGGTGTAGTAATAGGTTTTCTTTCGATTTTAGCCCTCTTGGTTATCATTTCCACCCTAACAGGCCAGACTAACGCTAAAGACGACAAGAAGACCCTACAGGAGAGTGTAGAAATATCACAGGCTGACTATGACCTGTCACAATCTCAAGCGTTAGACGCGATGAAATCATATTGTAAGAGTTGGGCTGAGCTTTCTAACGCTAAGGCTCAATTGTCTGCAGCCATGAAAATTAATGCAACTACAAAGATTGTTGATGTAAAGGTATGTGAGGGAGTTTATGTGCCAGTTTCTTTTTAATCGAGGCGGCCAAAAACTCAAAAGCAACGGTGGCAAATATTAATTTAACAAAACTACAAAATGGAAATACTAATAATGTTGGTTCTAACTGGGGTAACAATCTTCATATTATCAATGCTACTGATCGTAGCGGTGGAAGTAAGGAAATTAACAGCAAAGAAATCTACTCGGAACCGAAAAAACTAAATGAAAACAATACTAATAATCCTAGCGTTCTGGTTACTGATCTATCTGGTAATGTGGATAATCGAGGAAGCGTGGCTAAGGTATATGGGCAGAAAGAAATAATCATAAGTGGAGAAACGCTAAAAGGCCCTGTATTCAAGAGCTGGAAGGGGGAACAGGCTCAAGAAATGTTAAATGTAATGTGGAGAGTATCAGGAGGAAATAAAGAGTTTATTCTGACTATGTTAGCTGAGAATGGAACTTTTGACGCTTTCCGTAAACACCCTGTAAGGAATAGAGATAAATCATGGGATTATAGTTTTGGACTCAACTCCTATTATCACAAACCAATGATTGATAAGATTATGGCTAAAACAGTAAGTCTTGAAGAGATTGCACAGTATCACTTGGATATATACAACAGACCGGACTGGAAAACTTCATGCGGTAAAAAGGCATTCTGTGGGTATAAGCGAATCAGTAAAGCAGACGTAAAAAATCAAATAATCTTTAATTAATATGAAAGAAATAAACAGAAAAAATCTTCCTAATATGTGGCAATTAAAAAATTGCCAACAACTTGATTATATTTTATCCTCAAACAATCTCACAATTAAAACAAGTTATGCATGCAAAGACGACACATTTACTTTTGATGGTACAGAGCCAGAATGGCCACTTATCAAAAAAGCTTTGGCTAAATGTTTGGAAAGATGCCTAAAAGATTTAAACAACAATTAATATGAACTACGTCAAACCATTCACAATGCAAGGCACACAATCGTATTATGACGGAACTAAATGGATTATACAAAGCGTCAAAGAATATTTAATCAATAAACAAAATGATCAACCAAGAAACAAAACAAAGAATAATAGATTTATCGGACAAGGGGGTGAGAATTGATCAGATACACTCTGATACAATGATATCTATAACTGATATAAGCCAAATTTGCGCAGATTATTATAAACTAAAAAAAATAAACAATGAATTTAGAAATAGAAGAACTGAAAGTTGTAAAAAAGCTGATAGTAAGCGAGAAAGAACGAGTAGAGTTTAATCTGAAAATGCAATTACAGTTTTCAAGAAAAAGACCAAAAGATATTGACGCCTCAAACGCTTATCACCAACTATTAAAAAAACTAGAAATTATCTTTAACCAAAAAAATATATGAAAATGCCTGTAACTATAACTTATGTAAACGAGACGGTTCAAGACCAATGGCAAAGTCCAAAGCAGAAACTTGAACAAGCAGTAACTATATTCGCAAAGGGTAGAAAGATACAAGAAGAGACTCACGATGATCTTATGACCGAAATATTCACTGGTGTTAATCAATATTTCTTTAACAACTCAAAAGATGAATAAACTTAAAAATGAGATCATGGCACTGGGGGATTTATCTGATAATCTTGTTTACTCTAACGAATTACGTAAATCAGAAATTGAGAATATAAAGCAGATGATTTGGTTACTACTTATGGATTTAGAAGTTTCGACTTTGGGGTGTATGAGAGCCACTGATTTATGTATACTGCAAAACGAGAAAGACGAGATCAGAAACCGAATATTTCAGCTTATGAAAGACAAAAAAACTGACGGTAAATATTCATTTTTTAATAAAAAATAAATATGGGAAAAATAATTATCTGCGATAAAAATAAAGAATTAATTGATTATCTTAAAGCCAACGTGCTTAAGACTGGCGATAAAACAGGAATAGAGTTTGAATTTGTGTGTGGCGATATAATTGAACTCCACGAAAAGACCGAAAATTCTAGAATAGTGACGGCCTCTAATCCTAGTTTTAGTCCCGATGGAGGACTTGACGCTGTCTTGGCCTCAAAATATTCTTGGGAAGAAGCTACAGAGTTCGCTTTTAATAATGATTTGTTTTTTGTTGTTTCTGTAGACGAAGAAAGAAAAGCAAATGAAAAATTAATACAAAGAGCGTTGATTGGAGTCCTAGGTTATTTACCTAAATTTACGCTGTTATTGACTGGTATAGGGACTGGTATAGGTGGGTTAGCTATAGAGGTTCTTGGGAGATTAATCGTTGATGTCCTCAGCTCAGCCAACCTCCACTCAGCCAACCTCCACTCAGCCAACCTCCACTCAGCCGACCTCAGCTCAGCCAACCTCAGCTTAGCCGACCTCCGCTATGCCAACCTCAGCTCAGCCGACCTCAGCTCAGCCAACCTCAGCTTAGCCGACCTCCACTCAGCCGACCTCAGCTCAGCCGACCTCCGCTATGCCAACCTCAGCTCAGCCAACCTCCACTCAGCCGACCTCAGCTCAGCCAACCTCCGCTTAGCCGACCTCCGCTATGCCAACCTCCACTCAGCCGACCTCAGCTCAGCCAACCTCCGCTCAGCTAAAAAAGAAAAAATAATATATAATGAAGGAACTTCTTTTTTTGCTCTCAGTTGTCCTAGCGCTGGAAGTTTTGTGGCGTGGAAAAAATCTAACAATGGATTAATTTTAAAACTTAAAATTCCAGCAAAAGCTAAAAGAAGTTCGGCGACTACGCGCAAATGTAGAGCGTCAGAAGCCAAAGTGATTGCTATTTATGACGGAAAAAAGAAATTAAAAGAGGCTATATCTGGTTATGATCCTACTTTTGTTTATAAAGTTGGAGAAACCGTTAAACCTACTCATCCTTATTGTGAAGATAGATGGATAGAATGTACTTCAGGAATACATTTTTTTATAACCAGAGAAGAAGCTGAACAGTGGAACGGTTAATTATATAATTTAAACAATAAAACATGAATAATCGAGATAAAAGTATACTAGAAGGAGATTTACACCATTTAGCCGCAGTCCTTAACCATATTGATACAAACAACAAACATCAAGTAATTGAGATCATCCATATTCAAGAAGAGATTGCCTCATTACTTCATGATATAACTTATCCTCAGGCTAAAGCTGGCGTGATTAACGGATATAAATATAAGATTATGTCACGAATTAACAAACTTATGGACGAAGAACCTTTAAAACATAACGAATATAAAATATGAAAACATATAAAGTAGATTTGAATGATTTAGGTGAGGGCGATGTATTGGTTGATTTAGGCGGAGACAAACAAATAGTGCTTGGAAGAGCTGGAAAAATATGTTGGTACATTATGGAGGGTATAAGTGAGTCTGATGGATTGTTTAGCATGACTACTATTGCGGAACTAATCAAAGACGGCTGGAAATACTACACCGAGGAAGTATGGTCTACAAGGGAAGGTTATTTTATAAACGAAAATGGTGGTGTTGATTTATGTATTTGGGGGGAAGGTGATCACGATTTGGAAAGAAGAGATTTTATGGGAGTTTTTAAGACGAGAGAATTAGCCGAAGCCAGACGTGATTTGATTAAAAATTTCGTGAAAGGTCTTTAACAAGTAGAATCAGGGGCGGAACCCCCCTTCAAAAAAACTAGATTGGATAAGTGAGGAATAAGTTCGCACTTAGCCTTCCTTATCCAATCCGAATTGCCCTACGACATAGGGCTAATCTATAACTCGGCGGTGTGCGTAAAAGCTAATCATGCAATGGAGAACTCGTACGGTAAGACTAGATAGGCCTAGTGGTGTAATTCCAGAAGGTACGTTGTCTGTCTGGTGCGGTAAGGTAATGGTCAAATTCCATTTAATTACTTAGCGAGAAGGATATATAAATATATCAGAAGTAAAACGAGGCGTCAGTACACGCCTATCCATTGCCACCGCCGAATTGTAGATTAAAAGGTAGATAATTTAATTAAAACAACTATGAAAACATCAAAAATATGTGGTAAATGCGAACAGGATAAAGGTTTATATTCCAAAGGAGAAAAAGTGAAACAACACTGTTATTTCTGCGAAAAGCGTGAAACTAATCCAAGAGATGTTTTGCCCGAAGATTTCTTTATTTAGGAAGGTAGATAATTTAATTAAATAAAGTATGAAAATTATTCAAATTACAGCATCCCCACTGCCTGATTGCTATAAAAACACAGCTACGGTGTATGGGTTGGGAGATGATAATAAAATTTATTTTTGGAACTGGAAAGAAGTAAAGTGGCAACTCGAAGCCGAGGCGGAATAAGCTAGATAGAATTTAACCAAAAACAATGAATCTAAAACAACAGGAACAAAATCAGGCAAACAGAAATATCCTCGATTGTTGGGAATCTTTAATTCCAGAGAACGCAGAGGGAGTAGTCTTAATTAGTTTCGTGAAGAGATTGTTGGAAATCACCAGAGATGAAGAGAGGGAATTAGCTTGTAAAGCAATTGCTAATCTCAAAGAACCTTCTAATGTTTGGAAACTGATTGCAATGAAGGAAATTCGCAATCTGACTAATGTATATGATAACCAACCAAATAATGACTAACTGCTCCAACTGCAACGGTAAAGGTTACAACACCGCTTTCCAAGATAATGTAGGTTATGACGACTTTACAGGCCAATCTATATCAGAAGGAGCTACTATTGAGAAAGTGCCATGTAAGAAGTGTAAACTTATTGCCTCCTCCGAAAAAAAACAGCTAGAAATTGATGAAGAAAAAGCAAAGATAACAAAGCAAAACATTGAAGATTTAAAGAAGACAGATTACAAAGTGCTGGTTGAAGTTCCTGAACCACTCCAAAAAGATATGGACTTAATGGCAAGAGGTTTAGGACTACAAGAATTGATTAACCGAGAAGTTGAAAATTCAGACAAGAGATTATTGCAGGACTGGGAAAGAATAAACGCTGAAACCACTCACTCTTTTGCTGTTTACGGTACTGATATGAAAGACAGAATAGATCTTACGAAACTAGTTGAAGCTGTCCAGAGAACAACCAGATTAATTGAGAAAGACAAACGACTTGAAGCAGAAAAGAAAGCTCTTAAAATAGCAGGTAAAAACGGTAGAGCAATTGATTTTATAGCATTTTTAGAACTTGAATTAGATTAACAACTTTTTATGAAAAAAGAATTAAAAAAGTCTAAACCACTCGAAAAAGTCGAGGAGGAATATCATAGTACTACTTTTGTAGGTAAAGGAGCTGCAAGATTGCTTGGTATGTGGCCAGCTGAAAAAGTCGAGGAGGTGAGAATAAATAAAGATATTATAGACGCAGGAATGGAAGTGGATACTTACTTCGATAATTTTTTATGTACCTGCAATTCTAGCTACCTAGATAAGGTTTGTCCTGATGGAGTCAGGCTTAAATCATTCATTTATTCCTTGTTAGAACAACAACGCCAATACACAGCCCAAGAATGTTATCTCGAGGCACTAGCAGTAGGTTGCGGAGAAAGTGAGTTTAGTGAAGCTATTAAAAGTAAATTTAACCTTAAATAATATGAACAACGAAATAACAATTGACGGGGTGAAGTATGTGAGAAAATTTTCATCTAATCTTGTAAATTATTCAGAAGATATGGCAGGGGCTTTGCTACACTCTGCACAATCACAGCTACTAAGCTCATTCAAAGAATGGTCTTCTACAGTCCTTGCCGACGATAGTAGGTCAATTAAAGTTACGCTTTCCAATGGGAGAAAAGTTTCTTTCATAGGCAAGGATTTTAAATTTGAAGAATTCAATAACCTTAAATAAATGCGTAAACAAAACTTTATGAATTACACCGAAGAGATGAAGAATGAAGGCTGGAATAAAAAACCCATAGAACCAAAAGAAAAAAAATCTTCTCCTTATGAACTTTCTTGTTTTATTGGATATCCTAGAATTGAAATAACAGTAACAGAGAAATTAAGATGGCCTTACGCTTGGAATGGATTCACTGATTTAGTTTATGATTGTAATGAGGATGGAGATGAATATGTTTCTGGCTGGAAATGGCAATGGCCTATACAATTTATCGGTTGGCATTGTGAGGTCAAGAGAGTGGAGCATTTAAAATCAGAATTTAGACGAGTTGTCCTAGATATAGACGAAGAAACAGTAAATAAAATTATAGGTGGAGGAGAAGGTAATATACCCGTAGAAACACTCTCTAGAATATTCAACAAACTAGAAATATCTCAACTGCAAATAATGAAAAAACCAAAAGATAATCATTACATGAAAACAACATTTAACCCAAAAAAGGTATGAAAAACACAAGACTACAAGAAGACGAAATCAACACTAAACCTGATTTTGTTTTAGAGGAAACACAGTTGATTTATGCTGTCCTTACAGCAGAACAAAGCTTTCTTGATATAAGAAGTTATCCCCAAGCAAGCCACCTTGCTAACAGTATTAATGGTCAGATATGGGCTATGCTACGAGATGAGAGAGATAATGAAGTTACATTTCTTTACCCAATTGAAAATGCAAAGCAAAGAACTTAATACAGCTAAACAACTGTACGAAAAACTAGACGAAGCAATTTATTCGGTAGATAATAGTGAGCGTGATCAAGCTATCTTTCTTACTATGTATGAAGTTAAACGGCTTATTGATCTGCTTGAGATACAAGAAGGTGAACCGTCAAAACATATAAAAGAAATAACAAAAAGTTTAAAAAGGCAAACGAAGCAAATATTAGACGAAATTTATGAAGAACTTTGATCAAATTGATAAAGTAATCATGGAATATCGTGAAGCGGTCGTAGTCGTCAATGACTTACCAAGTGGAGACGCCA